>Ga0137409_10001063_pt1 | contig 29689 bp, 24 predicted proteins | sample CZODoug1_16funga_FD_122059 | JGI IMG/M metagenome (GOLD analysis project Ga0137409, IMG submission 122059) | Vadose zone soil fungal communities from Angelo Coast Range Reserve, California, USA - CZODoug1_16fungal (Hybrid Assembly) | ecosystem: Environmental > Terrestrial > Soil > Vadose zone...
AGTGATCCCAGGTTTGTCATCTCGACGGTGTGGGGGATGACAGCGACCGTGCAGCGATTGCCTTCAAGTCTGGCCACCGTGAGGCTGATGCCTTCGATCGAGATCGAGCCTTTGAAGACGGTGTATTTTTCGATCTCGGACGGCAATTCAATACGCAGCCACCAGTTGTCGGAGCCTGCGATGCGTTCGAGTTCGATGAGGCGGCCGACGCCGTCTACGTGTCCCTGGACGATGTGTCCGCCGAAGCGGCCGTTGGCTTTTATGGAGAGTTCCAGGTTGACTAGCGCGCCTTCGTGAATGCGCGAGAAGGAAGTGCGCTCCCAGGTTTCGGGTGCGAGGTCGGCGGAGAAGGACGTCGGCTTGATATCGAGCGCGGTCAGGCAGACGCCGCTTACGGAGACACTTTCGCCCGTGGCTAGTTGGCTGGGCGTGGTCTTGGCTTCGACGGTGACGCGGCGGTTCTCGCCGCGCTGTTGGATTCTTACGACTTTGCCTACTTCTTCGATGATGCCGGTGAACATGAGCGCCCTCCCTAACGGAGCGGGATTAACCAGCATAAATGGTTGTTGGTTTATTGGACGGGAAGCAAATGCGATGGCGAGTAGTGGCTGAATCAGGGCTCAGCCACTACGCGGATGACACATCGCGCCTAGCCGGAGACTGATATCGCCGCTAGTGTCCCACGAGTTGCCAGGTCTCGTTCATTAAGAAGCCGTCTGCGGTCAGGCCGCCGAACAGGATTACTTGATGTGAGGTGCGATCATGGGCCATTCCGACGCCCTCGCGAGCTGACAGGGAGTTGGTCGGCGTCCATTGGGACCAATCCGTTCCGCTCCATGACCAGGTTTCACCCGATCCGTCGTCATTAAATCCGCCGAACAACACCACCGCATGTGCCCCAGGGTCGAACGCGCTGCCTCCTCCGACGAACCTTGGCACCTGAGTCGCGGGCGTCACCCATGTCCAGTCGACGCCGTCCCACGTCCAGGTGTTATCCGTGCGAATGGTATCGCCGTTGCCGCCGGTCAGAACTACGTCATGCCGGAGCACATCGAGGGTTGCAGTCCCCCAACCCCTCGGGATGGGAACCGTGTGAGGGTGGAGTTGTTTCCATGAGCTGCCGGTCCAGCGCCACGTGATGTTGAAAGCCGGGACTCGGCGGTTGGCGTTGTATCCACCGAACATCATCGCACCGCCGGTGAGCGGATCGGCAAACAATGAGGCCCCGGTTGCGTGCGGCGGCGAGTGCACCATGGATACCTGCGTCCAGGTTGAAGTCGCCCCGTCCCATACCCATGTGTCGTGCAGGAATTTGTTGGTGTTGAAGCCGCCAAACATTACCAGCTTTTTGCTGGCGCCGTCATACGCCATGCCGGCGCCGTTTCTTGCCGGTGGCGCGACCGAGGTTGGGACCTGGGTCCAGTTGACGCCGTCGAAGGTCCTCCGGGGCAGCCGGAGGAGCAGCTTGTCGAAATGGTGCTCGTAGTTCGACGAGAACTCGGAGATCACCTCGGAGAGCTCGCGGAGGACCTGGTCCGCCGGGAGGCGCAGGCCGTAATGCCGCATGGCCGCCACCGCCGCGCGCCGGGCCTTGTCGGCGAAGTCCGTCGTGGAGAAGAGGGTGTCGTCAATGTCGAAGAAGATCGCCTTCAGATTCATCCGCATGGCGATGGTACCCGACACGGCCCCCGGTCTACAAGCATCCCTCGGAAACGAAACAGGCTCCCCGCCGCGGGAGCGGCGGGGAGCCTGGGTTCGATCAGGTCCGGTCTAGAACTGCTCGTTCTCGCGCTCGGCGAGGTCGATGATCTCCGGCGTCACCAGCATGAGGAGCCGGCGCCGCTCGTCCGACTTCGCCTTGCGGGTGAAGAAGAAGTTGATGATGGGGATGTCCTCGAGGAACGGCACGCCCGAGTGCAGGTCCTTCATCTGGATGTCCTTGAAGCCGGTGATCATGATCGTGCCGCGGTCGGGCGCGGTCACGGTGGTCTCCGCCTTCTGGAGGACGACGTAGGGCAGCTGCAGGATGATGTTCAGGCCGGGCCGGATGCTGAACTGGCGGATCGTCTGCACCTGGGCCAGCGAGGGCCGCATCTCGAGGGTCACGTACTTGCGGTCGTTCGACACGATCGGGCGCACGTCGAGCACCACGCCCGAAGTCAGGATGCCCATGATCGGGTCGTACGCCGCGGCCAGGGTCGAGACCTGGGGCTCGTAGTCCTGGATGTACGCGATCTGCTGGAGGAACATCACGTGCGAGCGCTGCGTGTTGAAGACGGTGACGCGGGGCGCCTGCACGACGGTGGCCTTCTGGCCCTTGTGGACGGCGCGCATGGCCATCTGAAGGGCCGACTCGCCGAGCCACTCGTACTGGAGGCCGAGGCCGCCCTGGCTGATCAGCCGGTTCTGCAGGGGGTCGACGCCGATCTGCGTGAGGGGGTCGTACTTGATCATGGTGTGGAACGTCTGGGCGCGGACGTCCCAGGACTCCAGCCGCGCCGTCTCCTGCGACGAGAAGCCGGCGCCGGTCTGCGCCGTCGGGTCGTCCACGGACGTCGTGCCGCCCGCCGGGATGTCCGTGCCGGGCAGCGTCGAGTTCGCGCGGTTGATGATGTCCACGCCGACGTCGTCGAGGAAGTCGTCGAAGGCCGCGACGAAGCGGCAGGTCACCGACACCATCGTGCCGGTGTAGCTGCGCAGCTTGCCGAGGAACTCGCGCAGCTCGCGGTGCACGCGGGGCGGCGCGTTGACCAGCAGCTGCTGGTTGGGCGTCTTCTCGATCGTCTGCTCGCCTTCCCAGGTGCCGGGCGAGATGTTCTCCTTGATCAGGTCGACGATCTGCTCCTCGCCGACCGACGACTCCTTGGGCTCGTCCAGGGTGAACGTGGCGCCCGTCAGGGGGCCGCCGCCGCCCTTCGAGGGCGACACGAGCTCGACCTTGGGGCCCGCGAAGTCCTGCAGCTTCACCAGGATGTCGCGGATGTCGTGCAGCTCGAGGACGCTGCCGCCGCCGGCCTTCTTGGGGTCCGTCAGCAGGACGACCTTCTCCTCCGTGATGTGGTAGTCCAGGTTGAACTGGGACAGGAGGAGCTTGAGCACGTTCTTCAGGACGAGGTCCTTGACCTTGAAGGTGACGGGCTTGTCGGGGTCGACCTTGTCGCGCACCGCGGCGTCGAGCAGGATGTTCAGGCCCGAGAAGTCGCGGATGAACGCCAGGATGTCCTCGAGCTTCGTGTTCTCGAAGGCGAGGTCGATCTTCATCGTGTCGAGCTTGCGGTTGATGGCGAGGATGTCGGGGTCCTCCTCCGACGTGGTCCCGCCCTCCGTCTTGATGACGGCCTCGGTGATGCGCTTGGAGATGTCGGCCCACTCCTCGCGGGAGGGGAAGCGGACCGTCTGGGACCAGGGGATGACGGCCGCGTCGTCGTCGTCGGTGAGCTTCTTCCACTGCTCGACCTTCTTGGCGATCATGGAGAAGTACTGCTCCTTGTGGCGGGTCTTCTCCGAGTCCTCGCGCAGCTCCTTGGCGACGGAGTAGTGCGGATCGATGATCAGGATCTCGTCGCAGAGCTTGATGCAGCGGTCGAACTTTTTCTGGTCGAAGGCCATGTAGGACAGTTCCAGGAGGTGCGCGATCTTGCGGGTCACCTCGCGCTTCGTCGCGATCTCGTGCGCGGCGGCCTCGGCCTCGGCCATCCGCTTCTTCTCCTCCTCGGTGCGGCGCTCCTCGAGGACCCTGGCGTTGCGCGACTTGACGATCGAGTCCTTCACCAGGGGAAGGAGGTCGTTCATCGCCTTCACTTCATAGGGGATGTTCTGGATCTTGAACTCGGCGTTCTCGAACTCCTTGACCGCCTGGTCGTACATCCGGGCGTTCAGGTAGCGCTCGCCGTCGCGGATGTGCTTGGTGATCTCGATCTGGGCCTGCTCGATACGGACGCGGAAGTCGTCCCGGGCGTCCTCGGCGATCGACCGGGCGCCCAGCTCGGGACGGCCGCCGACCGTGATCCGGTTCACGTCGTTGAGCAGCTTGCGGGCCGCCAGGTTCTCGTGCCAGGCCTCGACGGCCTTCTGGGCCTCGATCTTGGCCTTGTCGAAATCGCCCGCGTTGTTGAAACGCAGGGCCTGTTCGTAGTGGCGCTGCGATTCGTAGATGGCCTGCTGGTCGGAGGTCGAGCGGCCGCGCGCCAGCTCCTGGGCGATCTTCTCCATCTCCGGGCTGGAGGCCTGGACCTGGACCGACTTGTCGGTCATGGGCGCGGGAGGCGGCGTGCCGGGCTCCTGCGCCGCCGGCTCCTGGATCAGGGGCGGCGGTGCGGCGTCCTCGCGCTTCTCCGCAGCGCCTCCACTGCAGCCGATGCCCGCCGCCAATGCGATGGCGGCCAGCGCCGACCCGATACGAAGGATGCGATCGCTCATGATACCTATCCTCCAGCTACCCCGACCCCGGAATTACATCCCCAGCCCTGGCCGGGCGATCTAGAAGCGCCGCCGCTCCTCTTCGCCCGGGATGATGATTCGCACGCGACAGATGATCAGCGTCTGCTTGCGCTGCAGGCCCTTGACCTTCAGCGAGCCGATGTTGCCCAGCAGCGGGATGCTCCGCCACATCGGGATCGAGCTCTCGGCGTCCTCGTCGAAGAACGCCGTCAGGCCGCCCAGCATCAGCGTGCCGCGGTCCGGCACCACGACCGTCGTCCGGATCCTCTGGATGTTCACGATCGGCGTCTCGATCGTGATCGGCAGCGCGTCCGTGATGGGCGCGCCGGGGGCCGTCACGTTCGTCGTGATCGAGAAGATGCCCGGCGGCTGCGGGAAGAGCTGCGCCACCGTGGGCCTCAGCTCCAGCGTCACGAAGCGCCGGTCGGCGCTCACGATCGGCCGCACGTCCAGCGAAATGCCGTCGGAGACGACGTCGACCACCGGGTCCAGCGCGACGGCCGCCGTCGCGATCTGGATGTCGTAGTCGCGGATGTACGCCATCTGGTTCGAGATGCGGAAGTTGCCGCGCTGCGTGTTGAACAGCGTCAGCTTGGGCGCCGTCAGGATGTGGTTCTTCTCGCTCCGGGACACCAGGCGCATGACGACCTCGAAGGAGACGTCGTCCAGCAGGGTCCACTGGAGGGAGCCGCCGCCGTCCGGCCGGTACACCTGGCTGAAGAAGCGGTTCACCAGGAAGTCGCCGACCATGATGTTCTGGATGCGCGCGCCCATGGACCGGGCATTGTTGTTGCCGAACACGCCCGTGATGCCCGCGCTCGTCGCGGGGAGGCCGTTGCCCGGGGCGATGAAGGCCTGGTCGATCGCGCCCAGCACGTATCCGGGCTGGATGTCCGTCAGCGTCGAAATGCCCTGCACGCGATTGAACTGGTTGCCGACCGCGTTCACGTCCCGGAAGTCCATGCCGACTTCCTGCAGGAAGTCATGTTCGACCGACAGGAAGCGGGTCTCCACGGAGACCAGCATGCTCGTCGAGGCGCGCAGGTCCGAGAGGAACTTCCGGATCTGCTTGTGCATCTCGATCGAGTTGCGGACGATCAGGAGGCCGTTCTGGAACTGGATGGACTTGCCGTCGGCCTCCTCCCACTGGTCCTTATGGATCGTGTTCTTGATGAGGTTGGCCAGGTCCTCGCCCGTGAACTGCTGTTTGGCCTCTTCGCCCGCCGCCACCGCGGTGCCGATCGAGTCCTGGGACAGCGAGATGTCCACGCCGGGGAAGTCGGCCATGCCGTACGTGAGGTCCTGAACGTCGTAGAGGTCCAGCTTCACGCGCTTCTTCAGGGCGTCCGCCGTCGTGATGAGGACGACGCCGTCGCGGACCATATAGGCCTTGTTGCGGGGCTGGAGCATCAGGCGCAGGGCGCCGTCCAGCACGATGTCCTGGACCTTGAAGGAGATCATCTCCTGGTCCGGGTTGTCGATGCCCGTGATGTGGATGTTGAGGCCGCTGATCTCGCGGATGTAGTCCACGATCGCCGTCAGGGGGGCGTTCTGCATGTCGATCGTGATGCGGATCGAGTGCAGCTTGTCGACGATGGTCTTGTCCTCGTCGTTGATGTCCTCGCTCATCGCCTGGATGCCCTTGGGCTTGCGCTGGGAGATGAGCTCCTTCCAGATCTCGATGTTGGGGAACTCCAGCTCGTCCGCCTGGACGGTCGCGTTGATCTCGATCTGCTCGAAGGTCCGCTTCCACTCCTCGATGTAGTTCTTGAGGTTGTCCCGGCTCATCTTCATGTGCTGGAGGCGCTGCGCCACGTTGCGCATCTCCGCCACGGAGGTGAGGTTCGTGTTGATGTAGAGGATCTTCTCGCAGATCTCGACGCAGCGGGGATACTGCTCCTGCTCGAAGTACATCTGGGCCTGGCCGAAGAGGAGCTCCAGCTCCCGCTTCTGGTCGATCAGGCGTTTGTACTCGTCGCGGGCCTTCTCCTCCTCGATGAGGCGGAGCCGGACCTTCTCCTCGTCGACGTCCTTCTGCCGCTTGGACTCGCGGGTGTGCTCCAGCATGTCCAGCGCGGACTTGCGGCGCGTCTCCAGCTCGATGCCCGTGGGCATCCACTTGGAGAACTCCAGGATCTTCCGGAACTCACGCTCGGCCTGGTCGTACTCGCCCATGTTGTAGTCGCGCTTGCCGCGCTCATAGGCGTTGTCGATCTCGATCAGGAGCTGCTGGTGGCGGACCAGCGCCTCCTTCATGAAGCTGTCGTACTCCTGGGTCATGGGGGTGGCCTTGCCCTTGCCGAGGATGAACTGCACCTCGGTGTAGAGGGCGCGGGCCGGCGCGTGGTTCGAGCTGAGCTGGAGGGCCTTCTGGCACTCGATCTCCGCCTTCTCGAAGTCGCCCGCCGTGTAGTAGCGCTCCGCCAGGCGGTAGTGCTCGTCCGCCTGCGACGCCTTCTGCTGCTCCGTGACCGCGTAATTCGACTTCAGCTTGTTGAGGAGCTCCTCCCACTCGCTGCCGGATTGCGGCCGCGCCGCCTCGGGTGCCGCCTCGGGCTTCTCCGCGGGAGCCGCCGCCGGCGCCGGCGGGGGGGGCTCCGCAGACTGCAGCGTCGGCTGTGGGGTCGAGCATCCGGCCGCCAGTGCGGCCAGCGTCAACGTCGTTGAAATCCAGATGCGCATAGTCGGGCGCTCCTTTGAACCCTGCCCAATATAGTTGCCTGCTCCGACCGGGCAAGAGAAATCTAATTCCATAGACGGACGGAGAGTGGAAACCCCTGCACCCCGCGAATTAATTCCGCGATCGGCCCGAGCCCGGGCCGGCCGCGGGGCGACGGAGCCCTCCCCGAGGATTCCCCAGGGCTCCGTCGCGCTCCCCCCGGTGAACTACTTGCCTTTTTTGCCCAGACCCGCGATGCGCTCTTCGATGATGTTCTTCTTGTTCTTCGACACGAACTCCGTGTCGGCGAAATCCTTCATCAGCCGGTTGTAGTACTGAAGCGCCAGCGGCTTGTTCTTCTCCTGCGCCTTCTCGGCCTCGTCGAAGAGCTTCTCCGCGTCCGCTTCCTTTTTCATCCGGGCCGCTTCCTTCGGATCGACCTTCGGCTCCTCGGGCTTGTCCCCGCCCGGCGCCACGGGCGGAGCGACGATGATCTTGCGGCCGCCGTGCTCCTCGCAGAGCTGGTCCAGCGAGCTCGGCGCGGGAACGTAGACCTTGTGCACGCCCTCGTCGTCCTTGTAGATGATCTGCGCCGTGTCGAAGTTGCGCTTCTCGATGATCTGCTCGCAGCCGATCTTGATGCCGGTCGAGTTGTCGAACTTCGGCTTGCAGCGCTTCACGTCGACCACGATTTTCACCGGATTCACCGTCTGCAGCGACGCGCCGGTGTTGAAGTCGACCTCGACCGAGCGGCCGTTCTTCGGGGTGACGCGGTGCTTCGACACCGGCTCGCCCCCCGCGGATTCCTCCCAGGTGCCGATGAGGTCGCCGTCGTAGTGGATGTGGGCCTTCTCGACCTTGCCCACGCCCTTCTCGAACTTCTCGATCTTCACGTAGACCATGCCCTTGGGCGCGTCCTGGGGCTTCGTCGGATTGGTGAAGGTCAGCTTCCAGATGCCTAGCGTCTGGACGGGGGTTCCCGTGGCCGTGTTGACCAGGCCGGTCGGTTTGGGCGTCGCGCCCGTCTCGGGATCGAGCGTCCCGCCGCGTTCGAGGTAGGTCTTGTCCGTCGAGTAGGCCGTCACCCGGTAGTTGTACTTCTGCTTGGGCTCGATTTTGGTGTCGACATAGCTCTGGGTCTTGACGTCGATCGTCTCGTTGAGGACCTCCCACTTGCCGGAGCCGTTCACTTCGCGCTCCAGCTTGAAGTGCGTCACCTTGGCGGCGTCGGCCTTCTTGTCCTTGTCGCGCGCCATCTTCTGGACTTCCTGGTTGGTGAAGTCCTTGTAGGACCAGCCCACGGTGATGCTGTCGATGGCGACCTCGGTGCCCAGGAAGGAGACCTCGGGGACGACGACGGGGATCTTCTTGATCACCACGTTTTTCACGCCGGTTCCGGAGGCGGTGGTGACGATGAAGCCGCTCCAGTTGTCCGCGGGGCGGGCGGACGCCACCAGCGTCGTCCAGGGATTGACGGCCTTCGCCTGCCAGTTCTCGGTGTTCGGGGCGGTCATCTCGGGGTGAGGGGTCTTGGCCTCGCGGTCGAGGCTGCTGACGCCCTTGTCCACCTGTCCGAGGCTGGGATCGTCGCTGCTCATGCCGAACCAGAGGACGGCGCAGACGACCAGCGCGAGGACCGCGATCCCGAGCGCCAGTTTCTCGCCGTAGTTGACGAGGAAGTCGACGCCGGGGTTGGCCTTCTTCGGTTCGCCCATATTAGCTCCTGTCAATTTCTCGTGGTGAGCTTGCGGACGACGCCGGCGTCGTCCGTCGCTTCCGCCGCGAGGGTAAAGGTATTCATCGTCAGGCTGTTGAGGGACCACCCGGTGCCGTCGATGGGTTCGCCGGGATTGGCCAGAACGGTCTTCGGCACCCAGTACTTCTTGTCGCGATCGTAGGTTTCCACCCGGAGCACCGCGTGGTTCGGGCCGCCGCCGATGAGCTTGACCCGGACGTCGCTGGGAAGGACGGCCTTTACGGGAGTGTCCGTCCGGTTCGTCACCGGAAGCAGCTTGCCCGCGTACACCGTCCGATCGGTTTCCAGCCCTGTGAGCGACACCCAATAGTGGTACGTCTGGCGGGGCTTCACGGAGAGATCCGTGTACGACTTCGCCTCGGGCCCCAGCTCAGCGATCGGCAGGATCTCGCCATCCCCGACCTGGCGCAGCACCGTGAACCCGCTCGCCTGGGCGCCGGCCCGCTCCGTAAACTCGTGGAGCCGGGCTTTGCGGCTTTCCTGAAACCAGACCAGGGTCACCCCGTCCAGCTCCGTCTTCACCGATCCCAGGACGGGGAAGGAAAGCACTTGGGCGGGGAGCACAGGCGGCTCCACGGGATGGCCGATGGCCTTCGTGCGGAACAGATCCGCGCCGGGGTCGATGAAGCCGAGACCGGTCCGGTCCAGGAGACGGTGGTCGGGCATCGGGAACTTTCCCGAGGGAGGCGTCGTCTGGGTCTTCCCGTGCTCGAGGACCGCCAGATCCTGCGCCAGTCGGGTGATGGCCGGGTCGATGGCGGGGGCCTGGGACACCTTATATAGAGAGAGGGCGCCCACGGCGGCCATCACCGCCCAGGCCCCGGTCAGGATCCACTTCTCCTTGTTCATCATCCTCACCTCCGAGCACGTTCAACGAACCATGACGAAAGGACCATGCTAGTTCGCCGCCTTGCCGTCGAACTTCTTCACCTTCGACGGGTCGAAGTCGATGATCTGGCAGGTGACGGACAGGAGCACCGGCCGGGCCTTGTCCCCGCCGGCCTTGGCGAGGGCATCGGCCTTCTTGGCGGCCTCGTCTGCCGCGTCATTCAGGATGAACCGATACTCGACCTTGGGCGCATTCTGCTCCCGGATCGTGATGTGCGTCCCGATCAGGTTGATGAGCATGTCCTGGGCCTGGGCGCCGTTGCCCGGGTTGAGGATCTCGCGGATCGCCTTGGGCACCTCCGCATAGGGGAGCTCCACGGCGAACCCGAAGGTCATCGTCTTGCCCAGGTCCATGGGGAGGGTCGTCTCCTCGAACTGCACCGACTGCCCCTGCGGGTTGGCGCCCACGCCCTGCCAGTGCACCTGCTCGTCCGGCTTGCTGGGCGTCTGCTCCCAGGGGGCGTTGTTCAGCGAGGGATGCAGCTTCTTGAAGAAGCGGAAGTCGAGGAGGTGGCTCACCTTGACGCCGCCGTTCACGATGATGTTGGACACGCGCTGCCGCGCCCAGTACCGCTTCTGGAGCTCGCGGAGCACGGCCTTCTCATCCGCCGGGCCCGAGGCGGCGATCGCGTTCCACATCGCCGGCTCGATCTTCTCCCAGTTGAAGCCGAACTTGGGCTTCCTGCCTTCCTCTTCGATCCCGATCTTCACTTCGAAGGGCTTGGCCGCCAGCTTGTCCTCGAGCTGCTTGCCCTCGTCGAGGTAGCGGGCCATGAACGTGTCGCGGGCCGGGTCGCCGTCGGCGCCCACGAGCAGGCCCTGGAACCAGCGCTCCAGAACCTTGTCGCTCTCGGTGTAGAACTTCGCGATGTTGACCTGCGCGGCCAGCAGGTCGCTGCGGTAGCGGCTCCAGCTCTCGATGTCCGCGCGGCTGGGGGTGCCTTCCTTGGCGTTCGTGAGATTGGTCGCCGCGGTCTTCAGCTTCCGCTTGGCCGTCGTCTGATCGCTCATCTTCGGCAGGACCTTCACGACGAAGATCAGGACGAGCACGCCGGCCGCGGCGATGATGCCCATCCAGAAGGGGCTCAATTGAGGTTTCTTCATAAGGATCTCCTTACTTGGCCGGAGCGGAGGCGGCCTTGCGGGCCTCCTCGCTCACCGGCATTTCGAGCGTGACGTTGTAGCGCCAGTACAGCTTGGGATCGCCGGCCTCCACCAGTTTTTCGCCCGCGAACAGCTTGGGCACAGGCCATTGGAGATCCGTCGATTCCTGCTCGACGCGCCAGAAGTTCGTCGAGGCGCCTTCCATCAGCTCCCACTTGGTGTTCTTGATCACGCAGGGCTTGGTAGGATTGGCCGGCCCCCGGCTGTTCTGGTTGTAATTGAGCAGGGTCGCGATGATGAACGCGCGCGCCGCCTGGTCCTGGTTGTGCTTGTTGGAGACGACGACTTCAAGCGTCGCCGTCAGCAGCTTCCCCGAGGGAAAATGCTTCCCTTCGAGCGGCTGCTTCTGCGGCGCCCCGGGGAGGACCGCCTCGGGCTTCGGCTTCTCCTCGAAGCGCCAGTCCACCACCCAGAGGCGCTGTTCGTCCTTGAGGGCGGGGTCCCCGTTGTTGGGGATGTTCGGGTTGAGCTCGTCCATGATCTTCAGGATCAGATCGCGCTCGAACGAGAGGCCGACGAGCGGCGTCACCGCGTCGCGGACATCCTCGACCTTCTTGGCCGCCTCGAACTCTTCCTTGATGTTCTTGTTCGAAGTCAGCGCCCGATCGGCCTCCTTCTGGCTCGCGTCCAGGCGGGTGAGCTCCGTTTCCTGCTTGTACCAGGCCAGGCTGACCAGCAGGTAGAGCGCCGCGGCGGTCGCGATCACGAACGGCTGCTTCCGCTTGAGCTCCTTCTTCTGGCGGTACGGCGCGGGCAGGAGGTTGATGCGGTTGGTGGTCGGCTCGATGCCCTGCAGCGCCAGGCCGATCGCCGTGCCGATCGTCGCCAGGTGCTCGTTCAGCTCGCCGGGATCCACGCTGCCGCCGACCTCGATCGTGTTGAGCTTCTGCACGCGGACTGCCGGCAGCTGCAGCGACTGGGACACGAACTTCTGGAAGTTCAGCGTCTTCGTCGAGTTGCCCAGCAGGATGATCTGGTCGAACTTCGAGGTCTTGGAGATGGACTTGTAGTAGCCCATCGAGCGGTTGATCTCGTTGACCAGGTCGCGGAGGATCGGCTGGACGGCGTTGAAGATCTTCTGGGCCTGCTGGGACTGCCCGGCCTTCAGCTTGAGCTTCTCGGCCTCCTCGAACGGGATGTTGAAGGCCTTCTGCAGCGCCTTGGTGATGTCGTTGCCCGTGATCGGCAGGTTGCGGACCCAGAACTTCGTGCCGTCGATGACGATGAGGTCGGTGTTGTCGCCGCCCATGTCGAGGGCGACCGTGGCGCCCTTGATCTCCTGGTCGCGCAGGAGGAAGTTGAACAGGGCGACGGGCGCGAACTGCACCGCCTCGGTGTTGAACTTCAGGTCCACGATGTTGTTGAGGAACTGCTCGACGATGTCGCGCTTGATCGCGAAGAGGATGACCTCCCTCTCCTCGCCGGGCCCGTAGTCGCGCTCGACGTACTGGTAGTCCCAGATGACCTCGTCGATGTTGAACGGGATCTGGGCCTGGGCCTCGTACTTGACGATCTCGGGGACCTTCGATTCCTCGACCGGCGGGAGCTTGATGAGCCGGTTGAACGTCGAGTGGCTCGGAAGGGAGAAGATGACCGGTTCGCTGGAGATCTTGTAGGTCGCCTTGATCTGGGTGAGGGTGTCCTTGATCTGCGCGTCGATGTCGGCCGCCTCGCCGGTGCCGGCCGACTCGTAAGGAAACACGCCCGAATGGGTCAGCGTGTCGCCCTCCAGCCTTGCCACCTTGATGGAGGACTTGCTGACGTCAATACCCCAAACGCCTTTCGCCATGGTGCCGCCCTTTCAATAGAAAGAGATAGCCGTGGACTGCCCGATCGGGAAAGGAGGGGCTGACGTGAGGCGGGGTCGTGATCGGCGCGGGGTTTCGCGGGGGAGCAGGTTCGGTCGCCAAGAAAATTTCGACTCCGTCACCGGGGCACTTGGCCCCATGGATGGCTCCGCTTCCGCAAACCTCCACTGGCACCAGTAAACCACATCCCAGCCCGGCACCTCGTTCCGCCGGTGGCTTATTATAGCCTCTGCTAATTCAGACGCAAACCCAGCCCGAAACCTTCACAAATTATCCGATTCCCCGCCCTCCGGCGCAAGCCCCAGAACGGGAGAAATGGGAAGATTCCTCTGCCTCTCCGCCTCCCCTGTTCCTACGCCAGCCCGGCGATCCCGAGGGCGGCCTTGATGTCCGCTTCGAAGAGCGGGAGATCGTTCATGTTCCGGAGGATATAGGCCGGGTGGAAGGTGGGGTAGAAGGGCACCCCCTGCGCCTGCGTCAGCCGTCCCCGCAGCTTCGTGATCCCCGTCTTCGTCAGCAGCAGCGTCTGCACCGCGATGTTGCCCAGGCCGCAGATCAGCTTCGGCTGGATCGTCGCGATCTGCCGCTGCAGCCACGGCATGCACGACGCCATCTCCTCGGGCGCCGGCGTGCGGTTGCCGGGCGGGCGGCACTTGAGGATGTTGCCGATGAACACCCGGCTGCGCTCGACGCCGAACTTCTTCAGCGTGTTCGTGAGCAGCTGGCCGGCGCGCCCCACGAACGGCTCCCCCTGAAGATCCTCATCCTGTCCGGGCGCCTCGCCCACGAACATCAGGGGGGTCTTCACGGGTCCGGTTCCGAACACCACCTGCGTCCGCGACGAGCAGAGTCCGCAGCGCGTGCAGCCCAGCACCTCCGCGCGGAACGCCTGGAAATCCGACGGCCACACCGATTCCCAGGGATACAGCTTGGGCCCCGGCTTCGACTTCGCCGCGGCTGCAGGCGCGGGCATCCCTTCCTTCACCCGGGCCGGCGGAGTCGAGACCGGCGTCGCGGCGCGCCGCTTCGAGATCGGCAGGAAGTCCGCCCCGAAGAGCGCTTCCATCTCCATATGGCGCTTGAGCGGCCGCGTCACGCCGGGATCCCCTTCACGAACTGGATCGTCTCGTCGACGATGACGCGCTCGGCCTCCTCGAGGGTGCCTCGGAAGGTCGCCCCCGACGCGCGCGGATGCCCGCCGCCCTTGTACTTCGAGGCGAGCGCGATTCCGTCGATCCCCGCGTTCGTGCGCCACGAGACCTTCACCTTGCCGGGCTCGTCCGTCTCCTTCAGCAGCACCGCGACGCGGACGCCCTTGATCGACTTGACGTGATCGATGTACTCCTGCGTGTCGCCGGGGGTCGTCCCCGTCTTCTGCTCCAGCTCCTTGGAGATGACGATCCACCCGACCTGGCCGTCCTCGGAGAACTTGATCCGCCCGAGGACTTCCGCCAGGAACGCGAGCTGCTCTTTCGTCCTCTGCCGGTACAGCGCATTATGGATCTCGCCGGGCTTCACGCCGAACGCCAGCAACTCGGCTGCGTTGAGATGCGTCTCCGTCGTCGTGTTCGAGAAGGAGAAGCGGCCCGTGTCCGTGACGATCGTCGTGTACACGCAGGTCGCGATGTTTCGGTCGGGCTTCACGCCCGCCGCCTTGACCAGCTCCCACACCATCTCGCCGCAGGCGGAGAACGAGGGGTCCACCCAGTTGAGATCGCCGAAGCGCTCATTGGAGGCGTGATGGTCGACGTTGACCACCGTCAGCCCCTTTCGGGGCAGCGCCGCCGAAATCCGCTCGAGCCTCTCCCAGGATCCCGAATCGAACGTGAACACCGCGGAGTACTTCTTCGCGAGGTCCTCGGGGCCGGCGCCGACTTTGTCCGAGCCCGGGAGGAAGCGGTAGTCGGGAAGGGCGCCCTGGTCGCAGACGACCTGCGACTTCTTCCCCAGCTTCTTGAGCAGGTGGTGGAATGCCAGCTGCGAGCCGAGCGCGTCGCCGTCGGAGCGCACGTGTCCCGAGACGAGGAAGTTGTCGTTCTTCCGGACGAAGTCGATGACCTTCTTCACCATCGCCTTCGAGGCCGGGCTGAGCTTATGCGGGGGCAGCAATGATTTCGCCATGCTCGATCCTCTCGACCCGGACGCGGACCATCGTATTCCGCTCCCCGGGCACTCGGGCCTTCAGGTAACGCTCAGTATAGCCGCCGTCGGTCTCGCGGAGCACCTCCACCTCGCGGCCGACGAAGCGGCGGGCATAGGTGTCGGTCAGTTCGGCCGCCAGCCGTTCGAGGCGGTGCCGCCGCTCCTTCTTGACGCGGCCGGGCAGGTCGCGCATCCCGGCCGCATCGGTGCCGCGGCGCCGGGAGTACGGGAAGACGTGGATCCGCGAGAAGCCGACGCGGCGGCAGACGTCCATCGTGTTTCCGAACTGCGCCTCCGTCTCCCCGGGAAAACCGACGATCACGTCGGCCGTGAAGCTGGGCTCCGCGACCTTTTCCGCCACGCGCTCGCAGGCCGACAGGTATTGCCGCGCGTTGTAGCGCCGCCGCATTGCGCGGAGGATGTCGTCGTCCCCGGACTGCAGCGGGAGATGCAGGTGCGGACAGAAGCGGGGCTCCGCCGCCATCAGCGCGATCAGGGGGTCGCTGATCTCGTTGGCTTCGATCGAGGACAGGCGCACCCGCGCCAGGCCCGGGAACAGGAGCAGGCGCTCGACGAGATCGGGGAGCATCGAACGCCCGGCGAGGTCCTTTCCGTAGGAGCCCAGGTGGACGCCGGTCAGCACGATCTCCTGATGGCCGTTGTCCACGAGCCTGCGGGCTTCGTCGACGGCGGCGTCGAGGGGCCGGCTGACGGCCGTGCCGCGGACCTTCGGGATGATGCAAAAGGAGCAGTTGAGGTCGCAGCCGTCCTCGACCTTGAGAAACGCGCGCGTGTGCTGATCAAAGCGCGAGATCGTCAGGTCGAAGATCGACGGCGCGCTGTCTTCCGGGTTGAGGCGGGGGTCGTCGCAGAGCGCCGCCTTCCCGTCGTGCGTCACCACGCGGCGGACGCCGGGCAGACCGAGGAATTCGGACTGATGCGAGTCGGCCGCGCAGCCGGTGACGGTGATCTCGGCGAAAGGGAAGCGCCGGGCCAGGTGCCGGACCGTCCGTTGCGCCTCGGCCGTCGCGGACTCCGTGACCGTGCAGGTGTTGATGACGAAGAGGTCCGCGGCGGAGTCGCCCCGCACCTCGATGAGGCCTTTCTTCGAGAATCGCTCGCGCAGGGCCTGAGATTCGTACTGGTTGACCTTGCAGCCGAAGGTGACGAAGGCGAATGTCCGCATCCGGGCGAAAAGTATATTGCAACTTATGGGCCTTTTCGATAGTTATATGGGTACGGGAATTCGTGAACGTGACCGGGGTGAATGGGCGTGCAGCCCATTTTCCCGCCGATGAATGGGTAGTCGAGGGGGGTTGTCGACATGGACGCATACCTGTTCGCCGCCGTGACGGTGCTGCTGCTGGCGTTCCTGGGCGGTCTCACCACCAGACCCAACGCCCGCCGCCGCTGAGCCGGAGCCCCGCCGCCCCCTTGTAATCCCTGCAGGCCTCTGCTACTTTCCGTCCCATGACCCGGATCCTTCTCGCCATGAGCGGCGGCATCGACTCGAGCGTTTCCGCGCTGCTGCTTCGCCGCGAGGGTCACGACGTCACCGGCGTCTTCATGCGGCACGGAGTCGCCTCCGCCGTTGCCGCGAAACCCGGCAAGCAGGGTTGCTGCTCGCTCGAAGACTCCTACGACGCCCGTCGGGTCGCCGACCTGCTCTCGATCCCGTTCTACACCCTCAACCTCGAGAAGCCGTTCGAGAAAATCGTCGACTACTTCGTCGACGAGTACGACCGCGGCGCGACGCCCAATCCGTGCATCGTCTGCAACCGCGACGTGAAGTTCGGCAAGCTGTTCGACTATGCCGATGCGATCGGCGCGGAACTGGTCGCCACGGGCCATTATGCCCGCGTCGAGCGCCGCGACGGCCGCATGGCGCTGCTCAAGGGCGTCGACGCGCGCAAGGACCAGTCCTACGTCCTCTTCCCCCTCGGGCAGCGGGAGCTGTCCCGGGTGATGTTCCCCGTCGGCGGGCGCGAGAAGACGGAGATCCGGAGCCTCGCCGCGCAGGCGGGGCTGCGGATCGCCGACAAGCCCGAGAGCATGGAGATCTGCTTCGTCCCGGACAACGACCACCGCCGCCTGCTGCGCGAGCGGCTGGGCGACCGGCTCCGCCCGGGCGAATTCCGCGCGCGCGACGGCGCCGTGCTCGGCCGTCACGACGGCCACCAGCTGTTCACGATCGGGCAGCGCAAGGGTCTGGGCGCGGCCTTCGGGCGCCCCATGTACGTGGTCGGCATCGAACCCGCGAGCAACGTCGTCGTGCTCTCCGAGGAGGATGAGCGCGGCGAATCGTTTTTCGCGCGGGACGTCAACTGGGTGTCGACGGAGCCGCGGACCTGCGACGCGACGGTGAAGATCCGGTCGATGCATGCCGGCGCCGCCGCGCGCGTGGAGCCGGACGGGGATCGTCGGGTGCGGATCTCCTTCGGGGAGCCCCAGCGGGCGATCACGCGCGGACAGGCGGCGGTGTTCTACGACGACGACGTGGTGCTGGGCGGCGGGTGGATCGAGTAGCGGCGCTCAGGGCTTCGGGGGCTCGGGAGTCTTTTTGATGCCCTGGATCTCCACGCGGGCGTCCTGGGCGACGCGCTTGATGGTCTGAAGCGCCTTGCGGCAGCGGGTCGCGGCGATCTTCTTCCCGTTGACGAACTCTTCATACTGGGTCCGCGCCTCGCCGACCAGCCGCGCGAGCTCGTCGTATTTTTCGATCCCCATAAGGTTTCTCGTCCCCCCGGCGGTAGGGCCGTATTCTGGGCAGGCCCCCGGACACTGTCAAGGCTATTTCTGCGCCTGCATCCAGTCCCGCCAGCCGCCGGGTTCGAGGTTCGGAATGCCGAAGCGTTCGACGCTCCGCGCGAGCGGAACCGCGCCCTGGTCGCGGCTCGTCCTGTAGTAGGCGACGAATTCGTCGGGCAGAGTGGCCCACAGATAGGCGACGAGGAGTCTCGCGGCCCGGGCGAAGGCGGGAATCTGGAACTCGGACGCGGGAGCCGCCAGCAGTTCCCCCAGCGTCGGAAGGGATTCCGACCACGACTTGAGGTCGGCCTCCCGGGTTCCCTCGAGCAGGCCGACCAGCCCCTCGGCCAGCCAGGGGCTCCACCGCGCGGAGCCGGCGTCTTGGAGGAGGAGTCGCGCCGCCGCCCGCCGCATCGCGCCGGGGACCTTGTCCATCTGGATGGTGCGCTCCATCCGGACCACGATCGCGCGGGGACCGGGGTCGAACAGCGCCTCGTTCACCTGGAGGTGCTGGGCCGCGTCGCCCCCGAACCTCCTCAGATTCGTCTCGGGATCGAGCAGGATGACGTGGACGGGAAGCAGCGGCGACTTCAGTCCGAGGGTGGCCCCGTAAGCGTGGACGCTGTCGTCCACGAACTTCGTCAGGGTCTCGGCGGGCCACTTGTCGGTGGAGATCCGCCGGGGGAGCCGGATCAGGAACGGCGGGACCGACTGCTCCGGATACTGCCAGGAATCCACCCGGCGGCCCAGGCCGCCCGCGGCCCCGTCGCCCCACGCATGAAGCGCCAGGATCATCACGAGCAGAGGCCCCGCCAGGACCGCCGCCTTGAGCCTCATCCGGGCGTCATTCATGGGACTTCTCCCTGCCCCGCGAGAGGAGGAAGCTCGCCATCTTCAGCGTTCTCCGCTCCTCCTTGGTGAGGCTGCCGATGCCCTCCCTCGTGATCTTGTCGAGGATGACGTCGGTGCGGCGGCGGACGTCGACCTCCTCCACGAAGCGGTCCCGCTCGCGCTGGACTTCGGCGCGCTCGAGGACGCGGTCGATGCGGGGCTCGAAGAAGGCGACGGCCGACGCGGCGGCAAACGCGCCCAACGACGCGCCGAGGCCCTGGTCGATCCACCACGCGCAGACGACCCAGGCCGCGCCGAGCAGCAGCATCGCGGTCCGGAGCCTCAGGGGGATGAAGAGGAAGAGCAGGACAGGCCGTCGCGGCCAGCGCCGGGCCGCCGTCTCCGCGATCCCGACGACGGGCGCGCAGAGGGTCGCGGCTTCCGCCACGCTGACGCTGGGGAAGAGGGCGGGCACGAAGTACTGAAGAACCGCGTGGCCGAGGGCGCCGTACGCGGCGAACGAGAAATACAACACGAGATAGCGCCGGGACCCGATCTCGGCCTCGAGTTCATTGCCGATCGTGAAGAGCGCGGTGATGCCGAGGATCAGCCAGGGGATGAAGCGGGGGTCCATCGTCTGGACGAACGAGTAGGAGACGAACTGCCAGAGATGGAAGCGGCCGATGGCGGCCGACTTGTCGAACTCGAGCCAGGAGAGCACCTCGGGTTTGCCGGTCTGCAGGAAGCCGGTGACGACGAACCCCGTGAGGTTCAGGACGATCAGGAGGTTTGTCCAGGAAAAGCGGCGGACCCGCATGCGCGAGGCGGTATGCGGCGAAACGTCTTCCCACGCGGGCATGGCTCTAGTGTATGCCCGTCGGGAGGGGAATTCAATCCGGGCATTCGCCCGGCGCTACTCCGCGAGCGTCCACCCATCCTTGGCGGGATCCTTGCCGGGCCACTTGTCGACGGGCTGTCCCTGCGTGTCCTTCTTCCAGGTCTTGCCCGACTCGTTCGTGATGAACGTGAAACGGCCCGTCGCACCCGGCACTGCGGGCCAGGCGACCACGCCGTAGCGGTTCTTGTTCGTCTTCCCGTCGTCCTTCTGGTAGGTCTCGCCGTCGGGATCCCCGACCATCATCTTGTAGAAGTAGCCGTTCTTCGGCGCGACCGTGAGGCCGTAGCGCACCGCGCCGTCGGGATCTGCCGCGGCCGTCTCCCGGTCCAGCAGGAAGATCGCCTGCCCGGATCGGTCCTTCAGCGAGTGCAGGCCCGCCAGGTCCCGCGTCCAGTAGTCCGCCACGCCGTTCGCGTCGCTGTCGGAGTTCTTGAACGTGTCCTCCGCGTTCCGGATGAACTGCAGGCTCAGCTCCGCGACCATCTCGTTGCCCGCGATGCCGCCCGGCGCCGAATGGCCTCCCATCCGCAGCGCGAAGGGGATCGCGACCGCGGCGCCGACGGCGACCAGCCCGACCCCGGTTCCCAGGCTCGCGCCCGTGTTGGAACGCGATTCGATGACGATGCCGTCCTCGGCGGTCCGCTTCGTGATGAGCGCGCCGCCCACCAGGTCGGTCAGCGTCTCCTCCAGCGGGAGCCGGGCGAGGTCGACGATGAAGTCTCCCGCCTCGTCCCGCGGCATGTCGCGCATCAGGTGGGCGAACGGCTCCAGGGCTCCATAGAGGATCATGCCCGTGCGGCCGACGTCCACGTAGCTCAGGGAGTCCGGAGCCCCCGCGCCCAGGCGTGCCGACAGCGCGGTGAACTTCGGGCTGTCCACCACCGACGGCCCCTTTTCCCCCGAGCGGAGGATCAGGCGCTTGAGCGCCATCGGATGGCTGGAGACGAAGAGCGACTTGTCCTCGATCGTGTAGCAGAACGTCACGCCGAACGAGAAGAACTCCGGCAGGGGGAGAATGCCCGGGCCCCCCATCAGCTGCTCCAGGCCGACCGTGAAGTAGCGGATCTTCCGGCCGCGGAAGGGCAGTTCCTCGAGGTGCAGGCCGGCGTCGGTCAGGGATTTCTCGAGGGCGGATTCGAAGGCGACGGGATCGATCAGGCTGACGGCGGAGATGGAGTCGGGCCAGAGGCCGCCGCCGGGCGGGAGAGCGGCCCAGCTGGTCCAGCTCGATCCGACGGCGCCGAAAGCCTCGCGGAGCTTGAAGCCGACGCGCTTCTCATAAGAGCCGAGCATGTCTTCCATGGCCTTCTGGAAATCCGGATTGGCCTTGGACGCGGCGCGGATCACGTCGAGGGTCTCCGCGAGATTCAGGCTCATGCGGGAATACGAAAGCGCGTCCGCAGGCACGCGGGCCGCGAAGGGATCCGCGGGAACGCCCCCGGCGATGATCTTGAGGATCCCGCGATCCTGCCGGCTCGTCATCAGCGCGTAGCGCTCGCGGATGAACGGGCCGTCATAGTCCAGCGCCATCGCGAGCGAGGGGATGTCGGCGAGACCGAAGGCTTCGAGCGCTTTCAGCGCGTCGTCGCCCAGCTCGCGACGGTACTGGCGGAGCGCCTGGCCGACGTTGGCGTAAAGCAGGAAGAAGTGGCGGTTCTCCGGCGCGACCCGCGCCCGGGCCGCCTTGTAGGCGGGATCCTCCTTGAGGCCCGCGAAGGCCGGGTCCGCGGCGGCGTCGACGATCTGCTCGATCCGCTGCTGGCTCGTGGCCACGATCAGAGTTTTCTGGATCAGCGTATAGAACAGGCGGAAGCCCCCGTCGCCGACCTCGCGGATCGTCGCTCCGGCGCGGGCATACTCGCCTTCCTTCATCGTGTCGTTGTTCGCCTTCATCCGCTCCTTCAGGGCGGCGGCCGCCTTCTCGAGCTTGGCGGGGTCGGGGGTCCCGAGCGTCAGGACCAGGTCGAGCTTGTGCTGGTCGCTCAGGGGGACGTCATAGAGGGTGAAGGACAGCGGCCCCTGGAGGGCGTCCCAGAGCTCGTCGACGGACAGCCCGATCATCGCCCGGAGCTGGTCGTTGTACGAAGGGAGGGCCTCGCCGCCGACCTGGACCGCCTGGGTCTTGCGTCGCTTCCACCAGGTCTCGAAGGAGGTGATGAAGGGCCGCACTTCGGGGTGGTGGATGAGCTTCGACAGGTTGGATTTCTCATAGTCGCCCGCGAGGGTCGCCGTCTGCGGGATCGAGAGGTGGACGAGCGCGTTCTGGGCCAGAAGGCGCTCGGCGAGGAACGGGTCGGGGGCCTCCTGGGCCAGCGACAGGGATGCGAGAGCCAGGCCGAGGGCGGCGACGCGGAAAAATTTGCGCATGTTTCCTCCCGGGGGCGTGGAAGGACTATAGTGGATTCCAGCGAACCTTTCAAGTACGCTGGGTTGTCGCAATCGGGAACGGGGAGAACGATCATGAAGCGAACGAGCGCCGCGGCCCTGGCCCTCCTGCTCCTCGCGGGCGCGTCGGCGCAGGCGCAGGACAAGAAGGACGCCGACCGCATCGGCAAGGACAAGGCGCCGGTCGTCCTGAAAAAGGCCCTGGCCGAGGTCCAGAAGAAGAAGAGCGCCGCGATCTCGGAGGCCTCCGAGATGGCGACGGGTCGGCAGAAGCTGACGCAGAACTACGACGGCGTGCTGAAGAAGGATTTTGCCGCGGCCAAGGGCGGCGCCGAGGTCTATGCCAAGGGCGCGACCATCCTGGTGAACACGGGCGGTCGTTTCGATCCCCCCGACCAGGTCCAGGGCCAGGAGGCGATGGGCGCGCAGGCCTTCAAGAACCCGTCGATCCTGATCGACGAGGCCGGGAAGGTGGCCACCCTGCCGCAGTTCGGCCCCGACGAGATGGTCGATGGCAAGGACTGCAAGTCGATCGACATGACGGCGGACCCGGTCCTGCTGCGCGCGCAGCTGAAGGAGTTCGGCGAACGGCTGAACCGGACGTTCAGCAACCAGATCGGCTTCGCCGGGGCGCAGGTGTTCGACCTGCGCAACGCGATGGACGAGAAGGGGTCGGCGGCGACGTATCATGTGTGCGTGGGGAAGGACGACCTGCTGGTCTACCGGATCCAGTGGGTGATCCGGCCGAAGATCAAACCGGGCTCGCTCCCGCCGATGGTCCGCCTGCCCGACGATATGGATCAGAAGATCGACGTCAAGTTCTCCAAGTGGGACGAGGACGTGGCGTTCGACATCCCGGGCGTCGTCAAAGCGAAGCTCGGCATCAAGTAGGCTTCCGTCCCGCGGAAGGAGGTTCTCGATGCGTCATCGGGTCTCCGGTACTCCGTCGCCGGGCCTCCGGTCCGTCCGCAGCTGACGCTGCCGGCCGTTCCGGCCGGGCTCCCCAGGCACGAGGCGGATCTTCGTCCGTCTTGAATCAACCCCAGGGATGACGGGAGCTTATGTCTTCCATTCACGATTCCCCCGGCAAACACGATCTGAAAGCGCGGCGGCTTTGCCGGCAGGTTTCCGAGGCCCTGCAGTCCGGCCTCTCGGGCGAATGCTCCGACGAGGTCCTGCAGCAGGTCTGGGTCTGCTCGGTCGATCCGGCCGCCGAGGCGTCGCGCCTCGTGGTCACGGTGTCGCTGCCCGAAGCGATCCATCCGCTCGAAGCCCTGTCGCGGCTCGAAGGGGCCCGCGGGCTGCTCCGGACGATCGTCGCGTCGGCCATCCACCGGAAGAAGGTTCCGGATCTGACGTTCCGCATCGCCGGTCCGCAGGACACGGCGCCGTAGACGGTTCAGGGGGGCGGAGTTCGGAGGAGGCTTCGGGCTCCGCCCCTTTTCCCGGGGTTACGCGCGGAGGGGAGGGCGCGCGGGGGCGCCGTCGTCGGCGATCGATTCGTGCTGCGACGTGGTCAGCTGGTACATCATGCCGAAGAGGAGCAGCGGCAGGAAGATGCAGAGATGGACCAGGACGGCGAGATCGGCCTGCACCTCGCCGATCAGCTTCGAGATGATGGCGGCCGAGATCCCGTAGGTGACGAAGACCGCCCCGATCAGGGACGAGTTGAAGACGAAGAAGAACTTGGGGAAGATCGCGCCCAGGCCGCCGCCGAGCAGGAACGCCATCGAGATCGCGGACAGCGTATGGTCGCCGGGGCGGAAGTAGGCCGGGAAGATCACGGAGCCGACGATGGCCACCGTGAATCCGCCCAGGAGGATCCCGACGAAGCGGCGCCAGCAGGTGGCGATGAAGGCCCCGCCCACCGCGCAGGTCGCGAGGTAGAGCATCGGCGTGACGCCGCCGCCCGCGGGCTGAAGATGGCTCTTCAGCATCAGCCCTGCCCAGCCGCCCACCAGGAAGCCCGTGACGCCGAGGAAATACGCGTGATGCTTCCAGGCGAAGAGGAGGAAGGAGCCGCCGAAGACGATGGAGAGAAGCGCCAGCATCTCGGGGAAATGGCTCCCCACCATGTTCTGCGAGGCCGACAGGTTCAGCCTCTCGACCAGCGCGACCAGCTCTCGAATCATCAGGGACTCCCGCTGATGATTCCTATCGGCCGCGCTCCCTATTTTTCTTCAAGGAGTTTTGCGGCGGCGTTGCGAAAATCCCGGCCCGCGATGTTGTAGAAGCGGGCCTTCCCCTTGCGGTCGATCAGCGTCAGCGAGGGCAGGGCGCGGACGTCGAAAAGCCGCGCCAGCTTGCCGTCGATCCCCCGGCCGTCGTGGATCAGCATCCAGTCCGCCTTCGACTGGGCCTTGTACATCGCCATCTCCTTGCGGTCCTCGCCGATGGACACGCCGATGATCTGGAGATCGTCGGCCTTGCCGGCGGCGGCCGCCTCCTCGCGGGCGCGGCGAAGGAAGCCCGCCTCGGGCGACGCCGACTGCGCGGCAGGCTCGAAGAAGTAGACCGCGACGACCTTGCCGCGAAGCCCGGCGGTCGAGGTGTCCCGGCCCTCGATGTCCTTCTCCGCGAACAGCGGGGCGTCCTGCCCCATCTTGAGGTATTCCGCGAGGTGGCGGCGGGCGATCTCCACGGGCTCGCGCTCCGGGCAGTCCCGGATGATCTCCTCGAGCGTCTTCCGGGCCTCGGCGTTCCTTTCCTGCACGTGGAGGACGATCGCCAGCTGCATCATCGCCCCCCAGGCCTCCTTCTTCCCTTTATAGTCGTCCCGGGCCGCCCGCAGCGCCGTCGCGGCCTCGTCGTACTTCCCCTGGTTCTGGAGGGTGACCGCCGCATAGAGGCGGGCGTAGGGCGCGCGCTCATCCGTCGGATGGAGCCGGAGGAATTCTTCGAACTGGGCGCGGGCGTCGGCGTCCTTCTCCTTCTCGACCAGGATCTCCGCAAGGGAGAAGCGGGCGGCCGGGGCATCCTCCCCGATGGGGTAGGTCTTCAGGTAGGCCTGGAGCTTTTCGAAGCCCTTGTCCACCTCCTGTCCCGAGAGGTAGGTTTCGGCGATCTGGAACGACGCGCGGGGGGCGTCCTTGTGGCGGGGGTTGTCCTTGAGGAAGCGCTCGAGCTCCTCGCGCGAGTCGGCCAGGAGGCGCCGGTACTGCAGCTCACTGGTGACCTTCTCCCGGCGCTGGTTGAAGCGGAGAAGGATGCGGTCGACCTCGCCGTCCTGGGCGGGGGCGAGGACGGCGAAAACGGCGAGGAGGACGGTCATCATGAGTTGACCCTCGGAGCCGGGGGGATTATAAACGACCCCCCGGGCGGGACGCCCGGGAATTCTCGCAGCTCTTGCTCCCGTCTCTTTTATAGTTTATAATTTACATCGACCCGGGGCTGAACCCCGGATCGAAGGAGGAAGCCGGTCCATGACCCCGAAGAAGCTGTACAAGATCGGGGAGGTCATGAAGTACAGCGGCCTCTCGCGACAGACCATCCACAACTACACCATGATGGGGCTTATCATCGAGGAAGAACGGACGCCGTCGGGGCACCGCCTGTATCCCGAGAACGTCTTCGATCGCCTCAAGAAGATCGAACTGCTGCACCGGCACCGCCGGCTCCGCGAAGTCGTTGAAATCCTGCGCAAGGAAGACGAGGAAGCCCGGAAGAAGGCTTAGCGCGCCGCGCGGAGCGGCGATCGGAGAGAGGGGAATCGACGTGAGGACGTGGTTCGTCCGCCTGGCCCGGGAATGGCCGTGGGGGATCGCGATCGTGGCGATCCTCTCGCTGTTCTTCATCCCCCGGGTCGTCCACTTCGGCTCCTTCGTCCCGACAGGGCAGCGGCAGGAACTGGACGCCCTCCGCCGCGAAGTGGAGGCGGGCGACGCCGCCCAGGCCGAAGCCCGGCTGGTCTCGTTCCTCTCGCGCAATTCCCGCAGCCCCCTCCGGATCGAGGCCAACCTGCTCCTCGCCCGCGCCACCCTCGCCCGCGGCCGCGCGGGCCAGTATCCCGGCTCCGAAGGACTCACCCGGGCCTGGTCCATCCTCATGAAGGCGCCGGCGGACCTGGAGCATCTGGCGCTCCGCCGCGAGGCGGCCTCCCAGATGGAGGAATACGGACTCGTCCGCGAGGCGATCGACCGCTTCGGCATCCTCTTCGGCGACCGCCGGGATCCCGAGATCGCCCTCGACCTGGCCCGCGCGCTCGTGAAGCGGGGGATCCTCGAGCCGGAACTCCGCCAGGCGCTCCTGGACGAGGCCGCGACCCGCGTGTCCGACGCGCTCCGGATTGCCACGGCCGGCCTCCGCGTGCAGGCGATCCGGATGCAGGCCCGAATCCTGCGCGAGGCCGGCCGGGACGAGGAGCTGGAGGCTCTCCTCGCCGTCGAGCTGGCCGAGACGAAGGCGCCGGCGGACCGCGGCCTGCTTCAGCTGGAGCGGGGCCGGATCTTCGCGCGACGCAACCGCAATATGGAGGCGCTGGCCTGCTTCGACGAAGCCGAGCGCCTGATCGTCGACCCGCTTCAGCGGGGAATGGCCCAGGTGTATCAGGCCGAGCTCTTTATCCGTGCGGAGAACGTCGAAGGAGTCGAGTTCTGCAAGCGCGTCCAGTTCTCCGACTCTCCGGCAGCGCCCTTTGCCCGCATCGTCCTCGGCGCCGCCGGCCTCAAGTCGCGCACGGCGGACAGTCTCGAGGCCCTCCAGGACGGCTGGTCCCGGATCCGCCGGCCGCGCGTGATCGACGACGCGGGCTTCGATCCCGGCGGGGTGATGTCGGCGCTGCGCGGCGCGGCCGAAAAGGAATCCGATCCGGACCGCCTGATCCGCTTCGCCGGGGTCTTCGGCGAAGTCGGACGGCTGCGGCCGCTGTCGACCCGCATCGGCTTCGAGCAGGCCGCGCTGCTCCTGCGGGCGCATCGTTATGAAGAGGCTGCCGAGCGCTTTCTTGCGACGGGCAACATCGAGCGGGCGGAGCCGGAGGCGAAGGAGAAAGGCTTTCTCGCCGCGGCCGACGCCTGCGCCGAGGGCGGCCTCTACCGCCGCGCCGCGACGCTCTATCGGGGATATTACGAGTTGCGGACCGCGGCCAATACCGCCGGTCTGTTCTTCCGTGCCTCCAGCCTGAAGAAGGCGGGGGACCTCCCGGGGGCGATCGCGGGCTTCGATGAATATGTCAGCAGAGCCGGGGCTTCCGGAACGCTGACCGGAACCGCGCTCGTGGAGAAGGCGGCGCTTCAGGCCGCCGGCGGCGCCTGGGATGCGGCGCTCGCCACCTACGACCGCGTGCTCAAGGCGCGCGACGTGGCCACGTCGCCCCTCAAGGACGACTGGGCCCTGGCGCTGCTCGGCCGCGGCCGCGCGCTGTTGAACCTGTCCCGGCCGGCCGAGGCGCGGAAGGTGCTCGAGGAATATCTGGAACGCTACGCGGAAGGCCCCGTGCCGTCGGCCGCGTCGCTCGACGCGGCCTGGCTGCTCGTCCGCGTCGCCATCGAGGAGCGCCAGTGGAAGGCGGGCCTGGAGCGGCTGCGCCTGCTGGAGGGCTTCGCCTCGCGGCTGACGGACGCGGACCGCGTCCCCTATAAGGACCTTCTCCAGGACGCGCGCTTCACCGCAGGCGACCTGCTCTTCAACCTCGGCGACTTCGCCGCGGCCGCCTTCGCCTACCAGGAAGCCGCGCGGCGGACGGGGGCGCCGGAGGACCGGCTCTGGGGCCTGATCGGCCGCGCCCGCTCGCTCGCTCGCCTGGAAAAGATCGACGAAGCCCGTCGCGAGTACGCGAGCGCCAGGGCGCTCCTCGATGAAACCCGCAGCAGCCCGCCCGGAAGCCGCAGCCGGGAATACTGGGAGATCGCGATGGAAGAACTCTCCCGGGAGGTCCGATGAGCGAGGCCCCCGGCATGCTCGACCGGCTCCGCGGCCAGCAGGAGAAGTACCGGAGGATGGTCGACCTGGTCACGGCCCAGCGCTCGCTGTTCGCGGCGATGGACGTCGACGGCATCCTGGGCCTTATCGAGCGGAAGCGGTGCCTGCTGGCGGAGATCGACGGAATCGAGGCCGAGCTCGCCCCGCTGAAGAGCGACTGGGTCCGGGTGCGGGCGGAGTTTTCGGCGGACGAGGGCCGGGCGATGGACACGCTGCTGGACGAGACCCGGCACGTGCTCGAGGACCTGATGCGCCTCGAGGACGAGGGCCGCTCGCTGCTGAAGCGGAGAAGCGAAGAAGACACGCAGGTCGTGGACGGCCTGCTTCAGAGGAATCGGGCGCGCGGGGCCTACGGCGCGCGCTAGAGAGAGGGGATTGGTGGACATCGCGAACCCGGCGCTGCCGGATCTCGGAGAGCTGGCCCGGCTGATGGAGACCTTCAACCAGGCCACCGAGAAGCTCGGCGAGTCGTACCGCATCATCGGCGATCTCCAGAAAGAGATCGCCGACAAGGATCGCATGCTCGCCCGCAAGACCCGGCTCGAAATGCTCGGGCGCATGGCGGCGGGCCTCGCCCACGAAATCCGCAACCCCCTCGGCGGCATCCAGCTGTACGCCTCCATGCTGAAACGCGACCTCGAGGCCGATGCGGACAAGGTCCGCGTCCTCGACCGCATCCTGGGCGCGATCTCCGGCCTGGATTCGCTGGTCGACGACATGCTGGAGTTCGGCCGCGACCTCGAGCCGAGGAAACGGCTTCAGCCCTACGGGCCGCTCGTGGAGCAGTCGCTCGACCTTCTCCGCGGCACCGTCGAGGCGAAGCGGGTCGAGATCGACGTCCGCGCCGGCGTCGCCGCGGCGGAGATGGACGGCGAGATGATGCAGCGGGTGTTCCTGAATCTGGCGTCCAACGCGGTGCAGGCGGTCGCGCCGGGCGGCCGGCTCTCGGTCGTCGCCTCGGGGCGGACGATCGCGTTCTGCGACGACGGCCCCGGCATCGCGCCGGAAATCCTGGAAAAGCTGTTCACGCCGTTCCTGACGAGCAAGACGAAGGGCACGGGCCTGGGGCTCGCGATCGCCCATAAGATCGTCGAGGCGCACGGCGGCACCATCGAGGCGAAGAACGGCCCCGCGGGCGGGGCGACGTTCACGATCAATCTGTGAGCAGGATCCTGATCATCGACGACGAGGCGATCCTTCGCGACGCGACGGCCGAAGCGCTGCGCCGCGCGGGCCACGGCGTCGACGCGTTCGAGGCCGGCCGTCCCGCGCTCGACGCCTTCGCGCAATCGTCCTACGACCTGGTCGTCAGCGACCTCAAGATGCCCGGGATGGACGGCGTCGCGGTGCTCGACGAGGCGAAGCGGCTGGCGCCGGATGTGCCGTTCATCATGGTGACGGCGCACGGGACGGTGGAAACGGCGGTCGGGGCGATGAAGAAGGGCGCCTACGACTTCATCATCAAGCCCTTCAAGCTCGAGGAGCTCGAGGCGCTGGTCGAACGCGCGCTGGAGCACCGGCTGCTGTCGGTCGAGAACGAAGTCCTCAAGGCCCGGGTGAGCGAGACGGAAGACGCGGGCGCGGTATGGTCGGCCGCGACGCGCGACCTCTATGAGCTGCTGCAGCGGGTCGCGCAGAGCGACGCGACGGTGCTGATCTCGGGGGAGAGCGGCACCGGAAAGGAAGTCGCGGCGCGCACGCTGCATCGGCTGTCGAAGCGGGCGGCGGCGCCGTTCCTCTGCGTCAACTGCGCCGCGCTCTCGGCGGGACTCCTGGAAAGCGAGCTCTTCGGCCACGAGAAGGGCGCGTTTACGGGCGCCGACCGGATGAGGAAGGGCCGCTTCGAGCTGGCCGACGGCGGCACGCTGCTGCTGGACGAAGTCAGCGAGATCGATCCGGGCCTGCAGGCGAAGTTGCTGCGGGTGCTGCAGGAACGCTCCTTCGAACGCGTCGGGTCGAGCCAGACGCGGAAAGCCGACGTCCGCATCCTCGCGACGACGAACCGGGATCTCCCGGCCGAGGTGGAGAAGGGGCGCTTCCGGCAGGACCTC
>Ga0137409_10001064_pt1 | contig 29688 bp, 24 predicted proteins | sample CZODoug1_16funga_FD_122059 | JGI IMG/M metagenome (GOLD analysis project Ga0137409, IMG submission 122059) | Vadose zone soil fungal communities from Angelo Coast Range Reserve, California, USA - CZODoug1_16fungal (Hybrid Assembly) | ecosystem: Environmental > Terrestrial > Soil > Vadose zone...
TCAAACACAATGAACCGCGTGCTGGTCGTGCCTTGATCAATGGCGCCGATGTAATTTGCCAAGGTACTCCTCCTGAGATTTCGATTCGCTCCGGATAGTATCAGTGCGCGGCGGAGCCGGTGCCCGAGGTCATTCCCACGGCTCCATCTCTCGTTAAAGGCCGTTTGCGGGACAATCCCGCCGAATCTAGCAGGTGATTGATCTTTTCCACGTAGCGCTGAATGGCTTCACTGGCATACGCGTCATCCCAGTGCAACTCCGCAGCCATCAGGGAGCCAACCACCGGCGCTGCGTCAATCGCGTCTCGCCAGGAATGAAGCTGCATTCCGATGCGCCGTGCAAGGACGTCCTCGATGGTGGCCGCCATCTCGCAGCGGACTGAATACACGACTTCCGCCTGGATAGCTGGGAATTCGGAGAGAATCGGCTTCAAGAGTGCGGTGTTTTCGCGTGCCAGCGCTACAACCTTTTCTGCCGCGGTACCGAATTTGGATGTCAGATGGCGAGCCGTAGCTTCGGAGAGCCCGTGTTGGCGGGCCAGCTTCTCAACATAGTCGTCCGTGAATCCCTCACCACCATAAAGAACATGGTTGCGGGTTTGAGACTGTGTCGGGGACACGCCCAAAGATTGCTGGACTCGGCTGATCGTATCTTCGGCCATGGCGCGATGCGTTGTCCACTTTCCGCCCATGATGCTGATGAGCCCGCTGGCTGGGTCCACTTCGATTACATCGTCGCGCGCCAGTTTTTTTGTGTCGCCGTCGCCTTCCGAGCCGACAAGCGGCCGGGCGCCGGCAAAGCCGCTGACGATTTCGTCAGGAGTAACAGGTCGCGCCAGATACTGATTGAGTTGCCGCAGCATGTACTCAACATCTTCCTTGGTCACGAGCAATTCGGCATCGGGCGACACCTCTTCGTCCGTGGTTCCAACCAGCAGTCTTCCGTTCCATGGAACCGCAAACAGGACGCGGCCGTCCTCTGTTTTCGGAATCAGCAGGGCGTCTTGCGTTGGGAAAACATCCAGCGGGAAAAGGATGTGCGCGCCTTTGCTCGGGCGCATGCGCTTGCCCAGCGTAGGCGTCGCCATTTGGCGAACCGAGTCCGAGACCGGCCCCGTGGCGTTGACGATGACTTTGGCGTCTACGGTGAACGTCTGACCGTTCAATTGGTCCTTGGTCACCACGCCAGAGAGTTTTCTATTCGCATCACGCCGGAAATCGATGACTCTGGCATGGTTCAGCGCATTTCCGCCAGCCGCGGTGAAAGATTGAACCAGCATCATGTTGTAGCGTGCGTCATCGAATTGGCCATCGGTATACACCACACCGCCGACCAGTCCCTTCTGATTCAGCCCCGGCATGCGCTTCAGGGTTTCTTCCAGCGAAAGAAACTTGCTGGGAGAGATGCGTCCAGGTCCCGCGAGCCAGTCGTAAATCTTCAGGCCGATATCGAGGTACGCGACGTCGATCCAGTGGTAGCTGGGCACGAGGAACTCGAGGACGCGCGTGAGGTGCGGTGCGTTTTCCAGCATTCGAACGCGTTCGTGCAATGCCCGCACCAATACGTGATATTCCTGAAGATCCGCGCCCTTGATGGCTTCTTCTAGGTAACGCACGCCGCCGTGAATGATCTTGGTGGCCGCGCTGGAGGTGGCCCCGGCAAAGTCGCCCGCTTCTATAAGGACGGTTCGGATCCCGCGCAGTTGCGCATCCAGCGCGCAAGCGGCACCTGTGGCTCCGCCACCAATCACGCACAAATCAAACTGCTGGCCTGCAATATTCTTCAGTTCTTCGATTCTGGTCTTCATAGCGCTCTCACAATTTGGAAATTTACTTTCGTACGAAATCCGAAAACGGGCGTGTTCGGTAATGCGGGATTGGCGCCGACGTCCACGTAATACTGAAACACGGGTTGAATCGAATTCAGACAGCTCGCCAGGCGGGACCTGTCGTCGTGGGCGTAGTTCACTGTGCGGGCCGCCGAATCCCGTGACCGACAGGCGATTCCGCCGATGCTCGAGGCATGATCACGCCTACTTTGATTTGGCGGCTTCTGCTTCCACTCCGGTTAACAGGTGGTCGAGATCAGCTCTAGAGAAATATCGCCCGGCCAGGACTACGCTTTGAATCTTCCGCGTATTCTTAATGTCCGCCAGCGGGTTCGCGTCCAAGAGCACCAGATCGGCGCGTTTTCCCTTCTCAATGGTTCCTGTATCCACAAGGCCCAGATATCTCCCGGCGTTTATGGTCGCTGCTTGCAGGGCTTCCATCGGCGTCAACCCAGCCTGCACCAGTAATTCCAATTCTTCATGCAAACTGAAGCCCGGATACACGCGCACTCCGGCCGCAGTGTCCGTTCCCGCAAGGATGGGAACTCCGGCCTTCTTCATTTCACCCACCATTTTCAGTTCGGCTTGAAAAAACTTTTCCCGATCCGCAACAGGATCGGTCGACCAGTCTTTTAGTATGCCGGTCGTAAACATCGGCCACGCCCGGACTCTCCACGCTGCCGGGGCATATTTCTCCAGCGGATCAGCGCCCGCGGTCGTCTGTTCAATCAGCCATTCGCCCCGCTCCCAATAAAGAGTCGGCACTTGCCAGGTCTGATTCTTCGCAAACAGGGCGATCAGAGCCTTTGCCCGAGCTGGATCGTAGGTCGAAAGAAATCTCCCTCTTCCCGGTCCTCGCGGCGCAGCCATCAAGTCATCTTCAACGGTCGAACATCCCTCGAAAACGCCCGTCAAGTGCTCAATGCTTTTCTGCCCAGCATTCGACGCTTCCATCGCGCGAACTTTATCCGGCACGTGCCCGGCAAATACGATGGCATCTTTCTTTGCTTCGTCGGCGGCCGCGAAATACCCATCACGAGGAACCAGCGACTGAATTTTGATGAAGTCCGCCCCGTTCTTTTGCAGATCATCTACAATTCGCCGGCCCTCTGCGGCGTCCTTCACCGGTGCGGAACTTGGAAACTGTGGAACGGGCCCATCCAGCATCGGCCCGGAAATGATCATCCGTGGCCCCAGCAGCTTCCCTTCCGCAATCCTGGCGCGCCACTTCTTAAGCGGCTCCAGGTCGCCGCCCATATCACGCACGCCGGTCACACCATTCGCGACAAACAACACAGGAGTTATTTTCTCGTCTTCAGGCAGCCACGTTCCGAAAATCTCATGCACATGCATATCCCACAGCCCGGGGATCAGAAACTTCTCTCTCCCATCCACGACTATGGCTGTCTTCGGTAAGGGTGTCGCGTCGCTTTTGCCAATCTGCACGATCTGTTTGCCTTGAACTATCACCGTCATATCCGTCTGAACGGGAGTGCCGGTTGCGTCGATCACATTGACGTGGGTAATTGCCACGATGGACTCTTGACCAACAACGGTTGCGGCAATCGCAGGCAAGAAAACAAAAAACAATGAAAGCCGGATGAAATTCCTCAGCACTGGACACCTCGCGAACTCGCAAATTTTATTCGCACTGGGGAGGGAATACAAACTGAGGTGATGTTCTTTGTGATGGGAACAAATACAGGCAGCAGGTCAATAACTTGCCCGTTAGAACTTTCGGAGAAGTATGAGTTTTGTTCTAACCGGGACGTCGTGCTTTACCTCGACCTGGATCACGGCCTCGAACGGTCTCAGTTCGGATGCAGTTGAAACTCCGAGTTGCTGAAGGAGTCCCTGGACAGAATCCGGTTGGCAGACGAATTCAACAGCCGCTTGTGTACCGAGGGTGGAAGTTCCCGCCAGGATCAATGTGGAACGCGTGGGATTCAGCCCACGCACCAAGGCGATGATTGCATAATCCTCAGAAAGTGGGGGGCGGGGCGGATTGGGCAGAAACGTTGAGGCCTCATCGGGCCGAGGATGCACGTTGAAAATTGCAAGGTCACCTTTGCGGGGGCCAGAATCCACCCGTTGAAAAATAAATTCATGAGTGCTCGGTATTTCCCGCAGGGTCAGGTTTTCCGCGGGCGAACCCACAAAAATCAAGTTATTATTCTTCGCATCATCCAGAGTGAAGAGGCTGCCTCGTTTAATGCGTACGCCACTATTGAGCTGGCCAAAAAGATGGTCCAGGTCGCGAACGGCCAACACCTCTCCGATCCCGGTGTAATGATCCATAATATGATCTGAAGGATCCCGTGAAGGATTGTAATAGCGCATTCCCGTTTCTGGCCGGCCAACAAATTCAGCATTGCTGAAAATTACCCATGGCTCGTCCGGTCCATTCAGGAACGGTCCCCACAATATTTGCAGAGGAGCGGGTGGCGGATCGCCTGCTTTCAGGACGGCAGGGGGCGCGGGCTTGCGGACAAGAGCCGTGCCGATGATCGTGGCGACGGCGGCAGTCAAGAGAATGGAAAGCACGAAAATCGTTATCAGCAGACGGCGAACCGTTTTTTCTGTCGCCGGTTTTTCCTGGCCGGCAGCAACCGATTCTTCCGATCTTAACCTGATGGGATTTTGGGGCACTCGCAAATGGAACGTGAGCGCGTAAGTGCCTTTTGGTAAGTCGACCCCAATAGGATCTTCTGCTCCGACAGTGCTGTAATATTCGATGAGTTTCGCGCGCAGGCGCCCAACCTGCACCCGAATGGTGGCGTCAAGGTGAGGATCGAAGTCGGAGGGCCTGCCGAAGACTTCCGTAGCAATCTGGTATTCCTTTACGGAAGTTCCCGGGTGTTCCAGTGCATGTTGGCTCAGGTATTGAAGAATCTTGCATAGAGCTTCCGAACCGTGCAGGACGTGACTTTGAGTGAGTTTGTCTACCTGCTTAAGACAAACATCCCTTTCAATTGGCGGGGCCGAGGTAACAGACATTTTAACACCGCCCGGGCGGTTCCCTTAAGTTACAGGAAACGGGTGGTTTTTCCAGTGTTACCGTAGCTAACCCAAAGAGACTACCGCAACACACTGCTGTTTCAGTAATAGAAAGCATACTAATTTTTGATAGGTGCGTCGAGGGGAAGGCTAGTACCCGAAGTGGGATCTCACAGTTGCCGGTTGCCATTTCTTTGGCCTACGAGTCTGGTCAGCAAATCCGAAATCGTTCGGTGGAGGTGTGGGTCATGAGGAACTTCCTCAAGATGGTCGTTGGACTAAGTACGTTTTGCCTCGGGTTGGTTTTCTTTCTCCCGCCCAAGGCGTTGGGCCAAGCAGCCTACGGCACGATCATTGGAACGGTAACCGACCCCAGTGGGGCCGGGGTTCCAGGTGCCAAGATAACAGTTATGGATAAGGGCAAGGGAGTTTCGCAGTTCACAACGTCGAACGATTCGGGTTACTACACGGTCAGCAATCTCACGCCGGATGATTACAAACTTGCCGTTGAAGCCAAGGGCTTCAAGACGTATGTTCAGGAAAATTTGCCCGTGATTGTCGGGAGCTCCACCACGGTAAATGTTGAGCTCCGGGTGGGGCAAGTGGGAGAGACAATTACTGTCGATACCACTCCACCACTGATGGAGACGGACCGCGCTTCCGTAAGCACAGACTTGACATCAGAGCAGGTTACGTCCCTCCCGATCCTTGATCGGAATTTCACTGAACTAGAACTCTTACTACCTGGGACATCGAAGATGCCCTGGCAGCACGGTCAAACCGAGAACCCGCAGGGCGGAATACAGGTCAATACAAACGGGCAACTCTTCAGCGGAACGAACTTCATGATCGACGGCATGGATAATACGGACCCGGTCTTGGGGATTATCACAATCAATCCGCCCATTGATTCCGTACAAGGATTCAACGCTACGACCAGCAATTTCGACCCCGAGTTTTCGCAGGCAGGCGGCGTGGTCATCCAGGTTGAAACAAAGTCGGGAACCAACCAGTACCATGGGTCTGCGTTCGAATTCTTCCGGAATAACATTTTCCAAGCCCGGGACCCCTTCAATCAGCCAACCAGCGTGCCCCCGGTTCACTGGAATCAGTTTGGTGGAACACTGGGCGGGCCAATCCGCAAGGATAAACTTTTTGCATTCTTTGACTACCAGGGATCGCGGCAACACAATCCGGGCTCTGCTTCAATTCGCGTGCCGACTCAAGACGAGCGCGCGGGGGATCTTCGTGATTTCTTGGTGCCAATTTATGACCCTACGACAGGCAATGGCAATCCTGCCAACCGAACGCAATTTGTGGCGTCATCCGACCCCACGAGCCCAAACTTTAATGCGCTTTGTACGAGCGCAGCCGGATGCCCCAACGTCATACCGACAAACCGCATCTCAACCCAAGCCGCGAATCTTCTCAGCACAAATCTCGTGCCGCTGCCAACACTGACTCCGACGGATCCAACAGCTCCCAATTACCTGACGAGCGGAGTACAGGAATTCAACACGAACCAGTTTGTCGGCCGGTTTGATCACTACCTCACATCGAAACTTCGCTATTTCGGGCGTTACAGTTACGGTGGTTACTACCTGAATAGCCCAGGGGCCTTGGGGACCGCCGGAGGTGCGCAGCTCACGGGCTTCGAGGGAACGTCGAGTGTGCGAAATCAGAACGGCGTTGGTGGGTTGAATTACTCCCTTAGTCCGTCCTTACTCGCAGACTTTCGATTTGGCGTCACGAGATACCGAGTCTTCGTGACGGCCCCAGATGAGACAACGCCATTTGCCACTCAAGTAGGCATCCCGGGAATCAACGACCCGAGCCGGCCGGATACCTTTGGCTTTCCCCAGCTGAACATTAACGGCACCGCCGGATTTCAAATGGGCTATCAATGCAACTGCCCGCTCAACGAACAGGAGCTCCAATACCAAGGTGTAACGAATTGGACAAAGATCGTCCGAAACCACACCTTCAAGGGAGGGGCCGACATCCGGCGCCGTCGAAACAAGCGCCTGCCAAGCGACCAGCATCGTTCGGGAGTCTATGGGTTCAATCTCGATATAACCGCCCTCAATGTAGGGGGCGCGCCTTCAGGCGGCTTAGGGCTGGCTTCTTTCCTTGTGGGCGAACCCAGTTCGTTTAACCGGTTCGCTCAAATCGACACGACTGAGCAGGACGTACAGTGGAGCATGTATTACTATGCCGAAGATACCTGGCGCCTGACGCCCAAACTGACCCTAAACTACGGCTTGCGCTGGGACACCTGGTTCGCGGATGAATCGCTCAACAAGGGCCAGGGTGGCCGCTACGATGTGACTACCAATACTGTCTTTATTCCCGGTGTCGGCGGCGTCTCCATGTCCGGTGGTGTGCAGACGCAATATAATAACTTCTCGCCTCGCTTGGGTATTGCCTACTCCCTAAACCCCAAAACTGTGATTCGAACCGGCTGGGGACGCAGCTACTTCCAGGGAACTTTCGGATGGACCTTTAACACCTTGGATGCCGACGTATATCCGTCAATCGTCAATCAAAGTATCCCCGTGGCCAACAGCTTCTCGCCGGTTAACTTTGGGGCCTTTGTGCCACCTTGCGCCTCACCTCTCTGCACAGCTCCTCCCTCGGCTACGGCTCTGTTCCCGGCAATACCTTCGACTGGCAAGTTGCCTCTGGTATGTTGCCAAATCTCGACTGCAAACATACCGACAAACCAGAAAATCCCATACGTGGATTCCTACAACCTGACGGTAGAGCGCGTAGTTTTTACCGATGCGACAGTGAGTCTGGCCTACGTTGGAAATGTTGGCCGCCACCTGAATGGAGGTTGGAACCTTAATGCTCCGCCTCCGGGGCCAGGCACGCTTACCTCCCGAGAGCCTCTCTTTGCCGCCTTCGGCCTCTCGCAAGACATCTTCAACAAATGCGACTGCGAAAGCAGCGGCTATAACGCCTTGCAAGTCAAGTTCACCAAGCGCTTCTCGCGCAACTACTCCGTGCTGGCGAGCTACACCTGGTCGAAGACTTTGGACTTCGGTGAGTTCGGAACTTCTACAAACCAAAACAACTATAGGGTAGATCATGGCCCGGCGTTGTTCGACCGCGCGAGTGTGTTCACGCTGGGGCACACCCTGCTATTGCCATTCGGGCGCGGACAACGTTTCCTGTCGGACGCAGGTCCAATTCTAAACGGCTTTATCGGCGGCTGGGAATGGACGGGCATCACGACCGCGGAGAGCGGCTTGGTCTTCTCACCGGGCATTGATGCGGGGTCATTGAATAGCCGCGACCAGGGTCTCCGCCCTAACAAGGTCGGCAATCCTTTTAGCGGTTCTTGCCCTGCTGGCGGCGCTACCCATACTATAAATTGCTGGTTCAACCCGATGGCGTACGCAGCACCAGCTGCCTTTACCTTCGGAAACGCAAGCCGCAATTCGCTGCGCGGGCCGGGGCTGTTCACGGCAGACTGGGGCTTGGACAAGAATTTCCAGATCACGGAGAGATTCAAGCTTCAGTTGCGTTGGGAAGTTTTCAATGCGTTAAACGTGGCCAACTGGGCGAATCCTGGCGGCGACGTGACAAAATGCAATGCGAGCGTTACTTGCACTTCTTTACCGGGACAGATTACCGACGTTTCTCTGCCGATGCGCAACCAGCAGCTCGGGTTACGGTTGACTTTTTAACTACAGTTGACGACACAGAGGCCGCTCAAGTCGAGGCCCTTCTTATCTTGCGGACCGGGGCTGCCCGATTCAGTTCGGAAACGGGCAGCCCTTTCTTCGCCTCGAAAAGGAGTTGAGATTGCCATGTCTACCTGAAAAACAGCTCGCCGCGCCGCGACTCCTGCTTTCAGGATTTGGCAACTCAACCTCTTCCGTAGACCGCCAGAGTAACGGGTTTGGGCCAAGGAGTACCAGTCGATGAAGCTTTCCCGCAGATCTCTGGGCAAGAATTGTCTCGCCATGCTGGCAGGATCCATGGTTCTGCAGGAGCTGTGGGCTGCACTTGGGGAAACATACAAGCCCTTTTCTTCCGCGCAGCCTTCGGGTCCTTCGGGCCTTCCAAAGATGGTGGTGGAGGATTTTTCGAGGGTTTTCGATCCGGCTTACTTGAGTAACGGCTTGATCGGCATTCGTCCAGGCCCAAATCCGCTGGCAAGGGCGCAGACGTGCGTGAGCGGGTTTGTCTTCGCTCACCCCGCGCATCGTGTCGAATGCCTCTCGCCCGCGCCATACCCGCTACAAACCGATATCCTCGTCAAGGGAATCAGCCTGCTAAAACATCCGGACTTGTTGAAAATTCAGCGCCAAACATTCGACATGTCGTGTGGCGAACTCTCTAGTGAACTGGTCTTTGCTCCGAGCACCGGCGCGCGGTTCAACATTGAAGTGCTGCAGTTTGCAAGCCGATCGGTTCCATCCCTGTTGTGCCAAGAGATTCGTCTCACATCATCGGTGGACGCAGAAATCGAGATTGTTGCGTCGATTGACAGCAGTGTCGTGCCCGGACGCGCGTACCTGACGGAGCCGCCCGAGCGCACGCAGATTGATCTCGTGAGTGGCATCGAGAGTGAAGGCAGGCCCTCCAAGTTGGGGGTCGCACTGTGGGTCCTTACGCCAGACATGCCGGTTCAAAAACAGGAACCGTCTCTCACGGCGACTGGCTCAACGCGAACCTACACTCTGAAAGCAAAGAGCGGGCAGCTCGTTCGTTTCCAGACGATCGCGGCGATGGTTTCCGAGCTCTATCATCCCGAACCACCGATGGAAGCGATCCGGCTAGCGAGCTGGGGCAATCTCCTGGGGTTTGAGAGGCTTCGCAGCGACAACCGCGCGGCATGGGCCGATCTCTGGAAATCGCGCGTGAAAGTGATTGGAGACGCTGACGCCCAGCGTGTGCTTGACGCGGCTTTTTTTTATCTCCACTCGAGTCTCCACGCTTCCACACGCACAGGCATGCCACCCTTTGGCCTGTCTCAATTTGCTTACTACTACGGACACAGTTTCTGGGATACGGAAAGCTGGTCGTTGCTGCCGGTCACGCTGGCGGCACCGGCGACCGCGAGGTCGCTGCTTGAATACAGAGTTCGTGGACTTGAGTACGCAAAGCGGCAGGCGGCTCTCTATGGTTATCGCGGCGCGCAGTTTCCATGGGAGGCAGCACCTACGACGGGATTCGAAACTACGCCGACGTTTGCGGGCACCGGCTGGGGCGAGCAACACGCCACACCGGACGTCGCTCTGGGATTTTGGGAGTATCAACTCGCAACCGATGACCAAAGTTTTCTGCAGGAAGGCACCTGGCCGGTGCTCAAAGCAGTAGCCGAGTGGATCGAGAGTCGCGGAGTCACAACGGACCGCGGATTTGAAATCCAACACATTATGGGTCCTGACGAGGGCGTGCCAAACATCAACAACGTCTCGTATATGAACATGGCATGCAAAATGGTGCTGACCGCTGCCATGCGATGCGCGCAAATGGTTGGAGCGCACCCGCCGAGTTCCTGGGACAAGATCCGGGATGCCTTTGTCCTGCCTATCGACAACTCCAAGAATATCGTTCAGCCGTACGACAATCCACCCCCTCCGGTGAGCAACTCTTATTCCATGGGGCAGCTGGATATGTTGACGGTCCACGACGTTCCGATCGATACCGGTCTTTTAAGAAAGACTCACGCCTTCGAACAAGGAGTCCGCCGGGAGAGGCAGGCGGCGTCGCCGGCAGGATCCTACTTTTCGATCGGTTTTGCGGAGGCGGCTGTTTCGGCGACCGCTGCTTTTCTGGGCGACAAGCAGTACGCCCTGGAGCTTTTCCATCGGTCCTGGAAAAACGTTTGGCTTGAGCCGTATGGCATGATCCGGGAAGCGCCTTCGCAAGATTATGGGTGTTTCATAACCAACTACGGATCCCTGCTGCAAACCGTGATGCTGGGATTTACGGGACTGCGCGTCTGCGAAGGTGATTGGCGAAAATATCCCGCCTCTCTCCCGGCAGGCTGGAGCAGGATCGAAATCGACCGCGTCTTCGTGAAAGGGGAAGTGAAACAGCTGGTTGCGACGGACGGCGTTCCCGCCCGGCTCCTGGGCGGCTAGCAGCAGCGCGCTCAAGAATTTCTGAGCTTCCAGCCCGACGGGAAGCCTTGAACGGATCATCGTTTTTTTGGTGTGCGCTTCGGCTAATCTGTTATTGGGACTACGGCATGAGACGAATTCGATTACTTTCAGAGCTTGTCGCTTGGTTCTTGTTGGCATCTCAGACGTTCACTTCCTCAAGTGCTGCTCGCGCTCAGGACCAGGCTCAACCAGCGAAAAGGACCGAAACGGAAGGGGCCGGCCCAGACTCGGCATTTGGCGAAGTGCGCCGCCTTTCCCGACAAGGAAAATACGATGAGGCGCTAGCTCAATTGCAAGACCTTGCGGCAAAGCAGGTGGTTCTGAAAGGGCTTTCCCACCAATTCGGGGTGACCTATTTCAAGAAGGCCGATTACCGCAAAGCAGTCGAGAGCTTCAAAAAGGCGCTGGAAGAAGATCCGGAGGACAACGAGGCGATCCAGTTGATGGGACTATCGTATTACCTGGCGGGGAAGTCTGCGGAGGCCATCGGGCCGCTCGAAAAAGTACAAACGTGGTACGCCACTGCGAACGTTGATGCGGCTTACATTCTCGGCATTTGCTACATGCAAACTAAGGACTACCCAAGCGCGCGCAAAGCTTTTGCGAAGATGTTCGCTGTGCCGGCCGATTCCGCGGCCAGCTATCTGTTTACGGCCCGGATGTTGCTTCGGCAGGATTTCGGACCTGTCGCCGAGGAATACGCAAAAAAGGCGGTGGAACTGGACCCCAAGCTTCCGCTGGCACATTCGCTGCTTGGCGAGCTGTATCTCTATAAGTCCCGCCTGCCGGAAGCCATCGAGCAGTTTCAGAAGGAGCTGGAACTGAATCCAGGGGAAGCCGCGGTGTACTACAAGCTGGCGGATGCCTATAGCCGATTGCAGAAGTACGAGGAGGCGGAAAGACTGCTGCAGCGCTCCATCTGGCTGGATGCGACATCGACGGGGCCTTACATTCTGATGGGAAAGGTCCTGGAGAAGAAAGGCGAGACCGCCCTTGCCGTGCGTGCCTTGCAGCGCGCCATCGCCATGGATCCCAATAACCCCATGCCTCACCATCTGCTCGGACAGGCCTACCGTGAAATGGGCCGGACGGAAGAGGCAGCGAGCGAACTTAAGTTGGCGGAGCAATTGCAGATTCACCAGGACGCAAAGCCTTGAGCAACGCAGTCGAGGCGTAGCAGAATCAGGGAGATCAATCGTGTTGAACCGCGCAAAGATTATCTTTCCCATTGTCACGATCGGCCTTTGCCTCGCGGCAGGTCCCGGCCGGGCACAGCAGGTTCCGCCGAAAAGTCCGAAAGCGGAGCACGCTCCTGAGAAGGCGCCGGACCCGTGGTGGAAGCACGCGGTCATTTACGAGATTTACCCGCGCAGCTTCCAGGATTCGAACGGCGACGGCGTTGGCGATATTAACGGGATAACGTCCCGGCTGGATTACCTTCGCGACCTGGGCATCGATGCCATCTGGATTAGCCCCGTGTACCCGTCACCTTTGGTGGATTTCGGTTACGATGTCTCCGATTACACCGCCATCGATCCTCTTTACGGCACACTGGCGGATTTCGACCGGTTAGTGAGTGAAGGGAAAAAACGAAATATCCGCGTGATCATGGATTTTGTTCCCAATCACACGTCGGACCAGCATCCCTGGTTTGCGGAATCGCGTTCTTCGCGCACAAGTCCGAAACGCGATTGGTACATCTGGCGAGACGGGAAGGGGCCAGACCAGCCTCCCAACAACTGGCAATCGTGGTTTGGCCATTCCGCATGGGAATTCGACCCAACCACCAACCGGTATTACTACCATCACTTCTACACGGAACAGCCCGATCTGAACTGGCGCAATCCACAGGTCCGGAACGCCATGTACGACGCCATGCGCTTCTGGCTCGGCCGTGGGGTGGCTGGGTTTCGAATCGACGCCGTGTCGCGCTTGTTTGAAGACCCGAATCTGCATGACGACCCGATCCTGCCCGGGAAGAATGCTTATGGCGATCCAAATATCGCGCACAAATACACGGACAATTTGCCGGAAGTTCATCAAGTGCTCCGCGAAATGAGAAGCGTGGTGAACGAGTTCCCTGGGAATCCCGTCCTGATCAGTGAGGCCGACGAGCCGAATATCGCTGAACTCACGAAAATGTACGGCAGCAAGAACGATGAAATCCAACTGCCGATGGATTTTCAGATTGCCGACATCAACAAACTCTCCGCGCCGGATTTCCGCAGGCTGCTGGATGAAATCGACCGGAACGCGGCTGGCGGGCAGCCCCACTATTTTTTCAGCAATCACGATCAGCCGCGCCAGTGGGATCGTTACGGAGACGGCGTCCACAACGATCAGATCGCCAAGCTCATAGCGGCGCTCCTTCTCACCACGCGCGCGACGCCGCTCATGTACTATGGCGAAGAGATCGGCATGCGGACCACCGATCCCGTTCGCAAGGAAGACGTGCAGGATCCCATCGGGAAAATCGGCTGGCCGCAGGAGAAAGGCCGCGACGGTGAACGCACACCTATGCAATGGGACGCCTCGAAGGACGCGGGGTTTAGCACGGCGGAGCGCCCTTGGCTGCCCGTGCCACCCAGTTCGGCCGAATACAGTGTGAAGGTGGAATCGCAGGATCCCAACTCCATTCTTTCCTTCTACAAACGGCTGCTCGCGTTGCGCCGGAGCGAGCCTGCATTGCGAGATGGAAAATATCTGCCCCTGGATCGAGGCAACCCGCATGTCCTCAGTTTTCTGCGCAAGACTCCCGGGAACGGCGACTCGATTCTTGTTGTGCTTAACATGAGCGCTGAACCAAGGACGGTCAACTTGGCTCTCGATGCTCACGGAGTCAGGGAAACTTCTGCGAGGCCGCTAATTTCCGCTCCGAAAATTGCTCGTGAGTCGGCAGTCCTGACTCATTTAACCATTCCCGCTTTCGGAGTTTTTATCGGATCGGTTCGCTGAAGGATTTCGCGATTTCCTGGATAAGCGGGCGGCATTTTTCGTTCTGGTCACTGACAAGCGGTGCGGACTATGGAGCTCAGCTTTCCAGCTTGAAAATCCTTTCCATCGGCAGCCACTTCTCCCCCGGCCGCGCTTCTGGCAAAGCCTTCTGAAACTTCCACATCAGCCTTTCCCACTCCTGCACTTTTTGATTCTTGCGGTCCGCCTCGGCTTTTTTCTCGAACGAAAAATTCTCGCTCACTTCCATGATCATGAACATTCGTGTTCCATGGAGATAAATCTCCAGGTCCTCGATTCCTGCTTCCTTGATGCTCTCCGTGATCTCCGGCCAGATTTTTTCGTGGTAACGCTTATATTCGGCAATCAGCTTTGCATGGTCCTTCAAATCGAGCGTCAAGCAGTAGCGTCTGCTCATAGCGGCGCTCTTTCATTTCCCATGGTAGCCCTCTCTAGGCCCGGTATGGCGGCGGGCTTGTATCCAGACAGTCCAAAATAAAGGATAAACACGTAGCACAGTAGCGGCACGACGAACGCTCTCTGAATACTCGCCGCATCGGAAATGCGCCCCATGATCGCAGGAAAAAATGCGCCACCCACAATCGCCATAACCAGCAGCGATGAACCGCGCTTGGTGAGCGCACCCAGATTCTTGATACTCAGAGCGAAGATCGTTGGGAACATGATGGAGTGAAAGAAACCGATGACCACAACCGCCCACACCGGTATTACACCGGTAGCCAGCAAAGCCACTGTGGCACAAACGAGAGACGCTCCGGCAAAAAGAGACAGCAAGCGCGGCGCGGCAATCTTTTTCATCAGCGCCGAGCCGATGAACCGCCCGGCCATGAATCCCACTTGGTGCAGCAACAAGTACAGTGCTGCCACTTTCGCCGTTGTTCCCGGAACCGAGAACTGCGCGTAGCGAATCACGAAGCTTGCTACTCCAACCTGAGCACCCACATAAAAAAATTGTGCGATGACGCCTTTCACCAGATGCGCGTGAGACAGCACGCTCTCCGTGCTTTTTTCCGTCCCCGCCGCCCCTCCTTCCACGGCCGTTTCCTTTACCTCGGGCAAGTGCGCCAATTGGATCAGCACCGCGACAACCACGAAAATGGCGGCGATCATCAAGTAAGGGCCCTTCACCGTGCTGGCTTCGGAGGCACGGTACGCTCCCAATTGTGCCGCGCTCATTGCCGCAATCTGCGCCGGCGCATACTCGACGCCCGTCAGAATGAACGTTCGTCCGAGAATCGGCGAAAGTACTGCTCCCACAGCGTTGAACGACTGCGCAAAATTCAGCCGGCGCTCGGCGCTTGCCGCAGGACCAAGGATAGTCACGTAAGGATTTGCTGCGACTTCGAGGAAGCTCTGCCCGCAAGCCATCACGAACAGCGCGAAAAGAAAGAAGCCGTAAACCCGCGAAGAAGATGCCGGCAGAAAGAGCACCGCCCCCGCGGCGCACAAAAAAAGACCCGCAAGGATTCCTTTCTTGTATCCGATCTTCTCCATCACCCGCCCGGCGGGAAAGGCCGCCAGGAAATACCCGCCAAAAAATGCCACCTGGATAAAAGAAGACTGAAAATCGGTAAGCCCAAAAGCCTTTTTCAGATGTGGGATGAGGATGTCGTTCAGGTTGACGCCGAAGGCCCACAAGAAAAACAGACTGGTGATGAGAATGAAAGGCGCCAGGAAGCGGCGCTCCGTTATGGGGACAGATCGGCCGCCGTTCGCCGCTGTGCCCGGGGAATTCGTCATCGATCGTCTCCGTTATGTCAGGGCGCGGTCCAAATGCGCGTATCCGCCATCCACGAACAGGTGCTGGCCGGTGATGTGACTTGCTTGCTCCGAGATCAGGAACAGCACCATGGCCGCTATCTCTTCCGCCTTCGTCATGCGCTTGCCTAGCGGAATCTTTGAAACAATTTCCGCTAGCTTCTGCTGCGGGTCGGGAAATGTGGCCAGCCACTGCTGATAAAGCGGCGTCATCACCTCCGCGGGCACCACCGCGTTGACGCGAATCCCGTGCGGAAGAAGCTCCGCAGCCCACTCGCGCGTGAGTCCCAGGATGGCGCCCTTTGCGGCCACGTAGCCCGAAGTTCCTCCCTGCCCGGTCACCGCTGTCTTCGAGCTGATGTTCACAATCGAGCCCCGCGCTTTCTTCAGCGCTCCCACTGCGTGGTGCGCCATCGCGTAGTAATGGACCAGGTTGCGCTCCAGCGAAGCCACAAATTTCTCCGTTGTGCCGTGCTCGAGCCCTACGCCGTCGTTGACGCCCGCATTGTTCACCAGCGCATCCAGCCGGCCCAATTTCTGGATGGTTCCGTCGACGACGTTTGCACAGGCTTCCGGAGCGGAGAGTTCGGCAACAATCAGCCCGCTTTCGACCCTGCTCGTTCGCAGCTCAGCTTGTAACTGCTCTCCCGCATACTCATCGCGGTCCACGATCACCGGAATCGCGCCTTCCGCGCAGCAACCGCGCACAATCGCTGCGCCGATTCCTTTTGCGCCGCCGGTAACCAGAACAACTTTTCCTTTTAGCCGCAGATCCATGATTTAGCCACGCAAATTAAAAAAGCCGCCGTCCAGCGGATAATCGGCGCCCGTAATGAAAGCAGCCTCGCCGGAACAAAGAAACAATGCCAACGAAGCCACTTCCTGCGGTTCTCCCATTCTTCCTATCGGTTGCGATTTCGCCAATTTCTCATACATTTCTTTCTCTCGCCCCGGATAATTCTTCCTCAGGTAATCATCTACAAATGGCGTGTGCACCCGCGCCGGCGAAATGCAATTGCACCGGATATTGTGCTGCACGTAATCCTTGGCCACGGAATACGTCATCGCGATCACCGCGCCTTTGCTCATCGAATACGCAAAGCGGTCGGCAAGCGCAGCGGAGCCCGCGATCGAAGCCATGTTGAGGATCACCCCGCCGCCGCTTGCTTTCATATGCCCGATGCACGCCTGCATGCCGTTGTAGATGCCCTTCACATTTACGCGAAAGAGCCGGTCGAAATCCTCCTCCGTCGTGCTTTCCACCGTTCCTACATGCGAAATCCCCGCGTTGTTCACCAGAATTTCGATACGCTCTCTCGCAAAAAGCCCCTTGAATACTTCCCGGACTTGCCGCTGGTCCGTAACGTCGCACGCGTGCGCGGTTCCCTGCCCGCCCGCATCGGTGATCTGTTTCGCGATAGCTTCCGCCTGTTTTGGATTGATATCTGCGATTCGCACGGCGGCCCCATTCGCCGCGAAGCGCAAGGCGATCGCCTGCCCGATGCCGCTGCCGCCGCCGGTCACGATGGCCACTTTGCCATCCAGCCTGAAATCTTTCGCGCCGCTGCCCTGGCTCTTCAGAGCGAGATACCTCTTTTCCAGGGAATAAAATCTTCCTGGCCTTTCCCTTCAGCCTTCGTGCGCGCCTCTCCGCTGGCGGTTTGGATGACGACCTCCAGTATCTCTTCGCCCATCTGCTGGATCGTTTTCTCTCCGGAAATAATCCCGCCCGTGTCCACGTCGATGATGTCCCGCATGCGCTGAGCCAGCCCCGAACTCGTCGCCAGCTTCACCACTGGCGCGATCGGATTCCCCGTCGGTGTCCCCAGACCGGTTGTGAACAGCACCACATTTGCACCCGCGCCGACTTGCGCCGTCACGCACTCCACGTCGTTTCCCGGCGTGCACTGCAGATTCAGCCCTGGCTCGGTCGAATACTCCGGATAATCAAGCACCGCGTTCACCGGAGAATTCCCGCCTTTTTTCGCCGCGCCGGCGGATTTCATCGCGTCCGTCAATAATCCGTCGCGCATGTTCCCCGGGCTGGGATTCATTTCAAATCCCGATCCCACCGCTTTCGCCCGCGCTCCGTAACTTTTCATCAGTTGCATGAACCGGTCCGCAACTTCCTTGCGTGTGCTCCGGTTGATGAGTTCCTGTTCCACCCCGCACAATTCCGGAAACTCGGAGAGTATCGTTCGTCCGCCGAGTGCCGCCAGAATATCTGCCGTGTGCCCGATGGCTGGATTCGCCGAGAGGCCGGAAAAACCATCCGAGCCGCCGCATTTCAATCCGAGGCACAAGCTGGAAAGCGGTGCGCGCGTGCGCTGGCATCGATTCGCTTCCATCAACCCCAGAAACGTGTTTCGAATGGCCTCCGTCAGCATGGCCACTTCCGTTCCGCTTTGCTGCTGTTCCACGATCACAAGCGGCTTATCGAATCTCGGATTCCGCTTCCGCAACTCTTCCCGCAGGATTCCAATCTGCGCATTCTGGCAGCCCAGGCTGAGCACCGTGGCGCCGGCTACATTCGGATGATGGATGTAGCCCGCGATCAGTCCGCAAAGATTGTTGGAATCTTCCCGCGTTCCTCCGCAGCCCCCTTCGTGCAGCAGAAACCGGACGCCGTCCACGTTTTCGAAAACCCGGGAACGCTGCGGGCCCGCCGCGTCTTGCGTCAACGCGCGCGTCTTGATCTCTTGGCTCCGGCCATCCGCATAGAGCCGCGCCAGCTCCGCCACCTGCCTCCGATAGACTTGTGGCGCAGCAAAACCCAGCTCCTCTTCAAACGCCTGCTTCAGCACACCGATGTTTCGGTTTTCGCAGAACACCAGCGGAACAACGATCCAGTAATTGCGCGTGCCCACCTGGCCGTCCGAGCGGCGATATCCCAGAAAATCTCGCTGCTTCCATCGCGACACGTTCGGCGGCGTCCAGCGGTACTCTTCGGTTTTCTCCTGAAACGCCGCGGCCTGATGATGGATGTTGCGCGTGGTCAGGAGTTCTCCTCGCCGGATCGGCGCAACCGCTTTCCCCACAAGCACGCCGTACATGATGATGTTCGCGCCTAGGGCAAGATCTTCCGTGGCAAATTTGTGTTTTGCGGGAACATCCGATTCCAGAGTGTAGTACTGGGAATCAGCAGAAATCTGCTCCCCCCGGCGCAGGTCGGCCAGCGCGATCAGCACGTTATCCTTCGAATCGAGTTTGAGGACCTTGTTTTGCATCACACCGGACCCGTATTCTCCCTTTTGGCACGCGTTTACAGCCAGCGCCCGCTTTTCCCCCGCAATTGTAGAACACGCCTTGCGATTAGTCGCGTGCTTGATTCTCCAGCAGTTTCAATCTCCAGAACTTCGCCGCATTTCCGCCCAGCACAGCATTTCTTTCTTCCGCTGCGTACTTGCTAATATAATCCTTCACCACATCCATGACCCGCGAATACGGGGCCGCAACCGTGCACACCGGCCAATCCGATCCGATCATCAACCGGCTGGGTCCGAAGCATTCGAACGCCACGTCCAGATAGGGCCGCATGTCCTCGGGCTTCCACGCCTGCCAGTCTGCTTCCGTGACTAGCCCAGACACTTTGCAATAGACATTCGGGAATGCTGCCAGCTCCCGGATTCCCCGCACCCAAGAATCAAGGGCTCCGCTCTTGATGGGTGGCTTCGCCAGATGATCCAGAACAAAGCGTTGCCGCGGAAATCGCGCCACGAACTCCGCCGCCACCGGAAGATGTTTGGCATAAATCAGAATGTCGTAGGCGAGATCAAATTCTTCCAGCATCGAGATGCCGCAAAGAAATTCCGGTTGCAGGAGGAACCGCTCCTCCGGCTCGCTCTGCACAACGTGGCGGACGCCCACCAGCTTGGAATTTCCCGCAAACGATTTCAATTCGAATCGCAACCGCGCCGACCGCAGATCCAGCCAGCCCACAACTCCCAGAATGAAAGGTGCATGCTCCGCCAATTCCAGGAGCCATCGTGTCTCTTCCAAAGTCTGCCGCGCTTGAACCGCAACGCACCCCTGAAACCCGCCGCACTCCATCTCGGGCTTCAGGTCAGCCGGAAGAAAATCCCGGCGCAGCGCCGCCATCGAGTCGTCGATCCAGCCGTACTCCCGCCGGTCATACCTCCAAAAGTGCTGATGAGCGTCAATGTGCATCGCTCTCGGCCCGCTTTAATACTTGTCGTGACGTTTCTGCCGGACTCGAATTCTCTTTCACCTGTACTCCACAACTTGCTGCCGCGACTCGCCCAAGCCTTCGATTCCTAGCTCCACCACGTCGCCCGCTTTCAAATATTGCGGCGGTTTCATCCCCAAGCCGACGCCCGGCGGCGTTCCCGTGCTGATCACGTCTCCCGGAAGCAGCGTCATGAATTCGCTGACGTAAGCGACCAGCGCCGGAACATCGAAAATCATCTTCGATGTAGAACCTCTTTGCCGGAACTCTCCATTCACCTTCAGCCACATGCGCAGCTGATTGAAATCTCGAATTTCATCTTTCGTGGCCAGGAACGGCCCCAGCGGCGCGAACGAATCCGCGCTCTTTCCTTTTACCCATTGCCCTCCTCGTTCAAGCTGGAAGCTGCGTTCCGAATAGTCGTTGTGCAGCGCAAATCCCGCGACACACTCCAGCGCGTTCTCCTTGCCGACGTAACTAGCTTTTTTCTCCATCACCATCGCCAATTCCACTTCCCAATCCACTTTGGTCGCGTTTTTCGGAATCACAAGAAAATCATTCGGCCCCACCAGCGCCGATGTCGCCTTGAAAAAAATCACCGGCTCCTTGGGAATCTCCATCCCGCTCTCTTCGGCGTGGTCGCGGAAATTCAGCCCGATACACACGATTTTGCTCGGCCGGCAAATCGGCGACCCCAAACGCACCCCAGATGATACGCGCGGCGCCGAACCGCCATTTTTTTCAAGCCAACTCCGAAGTTTGCCAATTCCGTCGCCCGCGAAAAACGCCTCGTCATAGTCCGAACCAAATCCCGAAACATCCACCCGCGTTCCATCATCAAGAAGCACGCCCGGCTTTTCCCGCCCCAGCTCACCCATTCGAATCAGCTTCATTTCAGGAACGCTCCATGTGGAGAAAAGTCTACCAACGCCCGCAGGAAAAGGAACCAACTTCTGACAATGAACTTGCCCCATCGCCGGTTTTCCATTCACAGTGCAGGTAGCGGCGTTCAGGGTTGGCGATGCGCGGCGGCTTCCACGCGGCCGAGCATCTTGTCGAGTTCGGCGCGGTAGAAGTACCGGCCGTTCAGGATGACACCGGCGATCTTCTGCGAGTTGGCAATGTCATCGAGAGGGTTGGCCGAAAGCAGCACGAGGTCCGCGAGCTTCCCTTTTTCCACAGCGCCTAGTTGGTCTTCAATTCCGAAAAAGCGCGCGGGATTAATCGTCGCGGTTTGCAGCGCTTCAAGCGGAGTGAATCCCGCGGACACGAAACGCTGCAATTCTTCATGGAGGCTGTAGCCCGGGAAAATATGAACACCGGCGGGCGTATCCGTGCCCGCAAGAAAAGGCACCCCGTTCTTATGCAGCATCCCCACAACCTCGAGTTCCTTCTCTACAAATCTCTTTCGAATCGTCAGATCATCCACGCCGTAGCCTTGCGTGATTTCCTCGGTGAATCGCTTCCACGTTTTAGTTTTCCATGACGCAGGCACATATTTCACGCGCGTGTCTTTGCTGAAATCACTCACGTCCACGAGGTTACCGCCGCGTTCCCACACCAGCGTCGGGCATTGCCAGGTTTGATTCTTCGCAAGAATCGCAGCCAGTGCAGCGGTGCGCGAGGGGTCATACGTGGCCAGGAATCGCCCTTCTGACTTGTTCCCTTTCAAGAACTCGCCCTCGGCGGGCGAGCTCCCTTCAAAAATTCCGATCAGATGCTCGAAGCTCTTCATCCCCGCTTCAGACATCTCGCTCGCGCGCACCGCATCCGGCACGTGTCCTTCGAACGGTATCTCCTGCTTCTTGGCTTCTTCCGCGATGGCGAAAACCGCATCGCGCGGAATCAGCGATTGCAGCTTGATGAAGTCCGCGCCGCGGCGCTTGAGATCCGCGACGGCGCGCTGCGCATCTTCGGATTTGGCAATCGCTACTGAGCTTGGAAAACGTGGCTTCGGCCCATCCAGCATGGGCCCGGATGTATAAATGCGCGGACCGGTCAGCCGTCCCGCTTCAATTTCGTTGCGCCACCCCTGCACGATGTCCAGTTCGCTGCCCATGTCCCGCACGCCGGTGATGCCGTTCGCGACGAAGAGCGGCAGCGAAATATCCTGCGCGCCGGGAAACCAGTCTCCGAAAACCAGGTGCACGTGCATATCCCAGAGCCCGGGTATCAGGAAAAGGCCGCGGCAGTTCACGCTCGGCACGTTCCGCGGATACTTTGCCAGCTTGCTGGGCCCCACCGAAGCAATATGATTGCCCTCGAGGATTACGGTTTGCTCGGGTTGCAGATCCCCCGTTCGAACGTCGACGACCGTCACATTGTTAAGCGCCAGCAGATCGTCAACCCCGGGCTTCTGCGCGTGGAGATGCTCGAAGAAAAATAAACAAATCAAAAAGAGAATGCCGAAGTGAACGGCAAGGCATCCGCGTATCTTCATCGTTCCGCATACTATCTGTTTTGCCCCAGGAGTTCACCTGGAAGGACTTCGCAGGACACATGGGTGCTTGACACTATGGCGTCATACGCTATAGCGTAGTACGGCATAATGACGGTTTGACCGCCAAGGACACTGTATGAATAAGCTGATAAGAAAACTTTCGCGTTCCGCTTTGCTTCTCGTGCCCCTCCTAGGAATCAATTCGAACGCGCAGGAAAAAACCGCGAACAGTCTAGCCAGTGCGCAACACGAACCCCTGCTCGTCACCGTCGATTGGCTCGATGGCCACCTCAGCGATCCTTCACTCGTCCTGCTCCAGATCGGCGAAAAAAAAGATTACGACAAGGGCCACATCCCCGGCGCGCAGTTCCTTGAGTACGAAAGCATCTCAACGCCGCACGGCCAGGGCCTGATGCTCGAACTCCCGCCCGTCGAGCAACTCGTCTCCGTATTCGAACGCCTCGGCGTTTCGAATCGCTCACACGTCATTTTGTATTTCGGAACAAATTGGATGACGCCCACCACCCGTGTTTACTGGACCCTCGACTACCTGGGTCTAGGCGACCGCACTTCGATTTTGAATGGGGGGCTGGTGGCGTGGCAGGCCACCCACCACCCCGTGTCCACGGAAATCAAGCAGTCTGCGAAAGGTTCTATCACGCCGGCGCCGCGCAAGGAAATCGTGGCGGATGCGGAGTGGGTGAGCAGCCATCTCCAGCAGGCCGGGATCACCATCATCGACGCGCGCACTCACGAGTTCTACGACGGATCGCAAAGCGATGGAAATCCGCGCAGTGGGCACATTCCGGGCGCGGCGAATCTTTCTTATCTCGACGTGGTCGATCAGGACAACAACAAATTCAAGAGTCCGGACGCACTCAAGGAATTATTTCGCGCGGCAGGCTTGAAGCCGGGGAATTTGATGGTGAGTTACTGCCACATCGGCCAGCGCGCCACGGTTCTCTACTTCACTGCAAAAATGCTCGGCTACGACGCGAAAATGTACGATGGTTCGTGGGAAGACTGGAGCCGCCGCAAGGACTTACCCATAATCGCCGGCGAATCGCCCAACAATCAGTAGTCAACACGTTCCTCCACGACCACTTGGAGGGCGGCAGTTTTCTCCGGCGTTCGCCGGGGCTGGCGCATTTCCGTCTTTTGCACTTCAGTCTCGTGTCGCGTCTCCACTGTTCGCTCCGCGCAATACGTACCCTCGCGTGATTCCGCCGTTCGCTTCCCGGGAGTATGATGAAGGAAGTTTCCATGTGCTCGGAGAAGTGCAATGAAAAACATCCTCACAATTTGCGGAACAATTTTGCTGGCCAGTTTTTTCGCTACGGCGGAGGAAAAGCCAATGGATACGTCCAAGGAGCTCCACCCTACCCATACCGGCCTTGATGAAGGCGCGGCAAAACCGGTGCCGATGCAGCACGAACATCACGGGTTCATGCAGGAGGGCATGCATCATGCGGTCGCGAAGGGCGTCACCTTGGATGCGAAAGTGGATGCGGCGGCGCATACAGTCACACTCCGCGTCGGGCCGATGAATTTGCCGGCGCACACGAGCCACCTGAAAATGCCGCAGCCGCCAGATCTGGTCTGGGAAGTACCGATCGACGGTTGGCTGCTTGCGTATCACCCGAAGCTCGTGGATGCCAGCGGCGGCGCCGTACCAGGAACGGTGCTGCATCATGTGGCGTTCTGGAATGAGAATCGCGCGGATTTTCTCTGCCCCAACAAGGAAGAACATATTTTCGGCGCGGGCAGCGAGATGACGGATTGGACCGAAGTGCCCGGCTACGGGTACCGCGTGATGAAGGGGAACAAGATCCGCATCGAGACGATGATGTACAACCCGACGGACACGTCCTACGACAAAGCCTATCTCGAAGTAGTGATTCCCTTCCAGGAAACACCGGGAGACGCGAGCGCTGCCGCGCCGCGAAAGAATGTTTATCCCGCGTGGATGGACGTGACCTCGTGCGGAAATTCTGGTTATGACCTGCCGGCGGGGAAAAGCGAGAAGACGGGAACGATGACGGTAAAATACGACGGCGTGCTGATCGGCGTGGGCGGACACTTGCACGACTACGGAAAGCAGATTGTCCTGCAGGATGTGTCGCGCAAAGAGACCGTGGCAACGCTCGATGCGAAGGCGGACGCTCAAGGGCATCTTGAGTCCGTGCCCGTGAAGTTGTTTGTCCAGGATGGCGGTTACAAATTTGCGGCAGGCGATGTCCTGAAAATTTCTGCAACGTACGACAATCCGACCGGGAAGCTCCTCCACGCCGGAGCGATGGGCATAGCCGTCGGCTATTTTGTCGCCACCGATGATACGAAGATGGCAGCGCTCCGGCGGAACGAGAAATCGCAACACGACATGGCGGGAACGTCCCACGATCATTGAGAAGAGAATGGTCAGTGGGCAGTGGGCAGTGAAAGAAAAATAAGGCCCCGCGGCGATGCTCCTCACAAGTCCGCTCGGTCGAAAGAGCCGACGCCGTCATCCAATCAACCATGCATGAAGCGCGTGGAGGCAGTGAGGGCCGTGCCCACACAACTGAGGTGTTCAAACCCTCCAATTTAATGTAGACACCCGATTGATTTCTAGTGTTGTCAGGCCTACACCTATAGTGTGGCAGTTCGTGAGGTCATCCCGGCCCTTCGCGAGGTTGCGTGGAGAATTTATGGCTGCGCTCATTCGAAGCCGTCGATCCGAAAGGCGTATCCCTCAGATATTGGCCGCAGAAATTTCGAATTCAGAAGAATCTGTGCCTAAGGAAACGACGGTCACTGAGAACGTGAGCCTTCACGGCGCACGCGTCATCACGGTCTGGCCCTGGCAAACGGGGACCCGCTTGCTGGTTACTTTTCTATGGGGTGGCGTTCGGTCTGAAGGAAGGGTTACTTACTGCCAGCGCAAGGAGAGCGGCGGCTTCGCCATTGGGGTGGAGCTATCCGGACAGTTGCAAGCCGCATAGCGAACCTAACCTGGTCTTGGGAGGAAGGACGTGCGCGCCGATAAGCACTTCTTGGCGGGGCAAAGTATCCCTTCGAGGAGGCACTATCCGCGAGTCGGGACGCCCAGCGGAGTCTGGGTCTACTGGAATTGCAAAGGAAGTGAAGATACTTCGCGAGTCCGAGACCTGAGTATGGGAGGTTTGTTTGTCGAAACAGAAAAGGCGCGGGAAGTGGACGCGACGATCAGACTTGACTTTCTTGTTCAGGAAGGACAAATCAGGGCCGAGGCTGTTGTCCGACATGTAAAGCCCGGTAGCGGACTGGGATTGAAATTCACCGCGCTGACGGAAGAAGACGGCCCCCGTCTGACAGCATTGATGGCAAGACTTCGCGGTTTATCCCAGTCCCGCACCAACTCGAAATGAAAGCGCCGGCCATTTCCTTGGTCACTGTGCGTTGAAATAGCGAGGAAGCGCACATGGCTCAATATCTCAGCATACGGTGCGTTGTCAACACCGACCGAACAAGCGCACATATAGCCGGCACAGGGGCAAGCCGTAGATTTTCACACGACCACATGTCTTGGTTGACTTTCTGTGCGCATTGAAGCATTCTTTTCAAGCAACATCCGCTTACGGACGACAAGCGATACCTACCCAGCTCAGCAGACACAAACCTTTCCCCAGCCTCAGGTAATGCACCCTCCCCCCAGCTCTGGGTACGGCTAGCTACACTGGCCCTGAGCAGGGTCTGCGAAACCACTTTCATCCTGCAGGCGGTAAATCAAAGGAGGTTGATATGTTTGCTCGATTCGTATCTATGCGCTTGAAGAGCGGTAATTTGGCCGAATTCAACCGCATCCTTGAAAAGGAAGTGATTCCACTACTGCAACGCCAGAAGGGTTTCCGGGAGGAAATCGTCCTGACGAACCCGAGCGGGGCAGAAGCGGTCGGCATCAGCATCTGGGAACAGAAAGAGAATGCTGAATCCTATAACCGCGAGAAATTCCCCGAAGTCCAGCAATTGCTGGCGAAGGTGCTGGAGGGAAATCCGCAGGTCAAAACGTACGAAGTCTCGCACTCAACCGTTCACAAAATCGCCGCTCACGTAACAGCGTGAAGACGACAACCTTCCGTTCTACATTCCATTCAGACGATGCTGTTTCGACTGGGGCGGGCTTGGGCTCGCCCCCTACGTTTGCCGGTGTGGGGTGGCGGCGAGATCCCGCGAAGCCGTCCGAGATGCCCCGACCAGGGTCCGAGGAGACGCCATTCGCAATTTGTGGGTGACGGGGGAAGCATTGGAGAAGCGTCTTCACCCGCAGGAGATCTTGAGAAAAGAGGGTGCCGCAAAAAGTTGGAGGAATAATGCCAAGCCCGAGGTGCGAAACCGGCACCCCGGTTACCCGTCTGCAGCTAGACAGGCTGTAATTTGGCAACCCGGAGGAGTAGTATAGAAATCGTAAGGGGCGCTACCACTAGCAGTTGCTTCAGACTCGGAAAGCCATCGGGCTACTCTTCAGGAAGCCACTCTACCGCTAGGGCCATTTCCGTTACCGGGGCTACCCAGCAGCAATTGGGGGTGGAAGGCGCATTCAATCAGGCCAAAAGGCCTGTTCGGCTTTGCAGAGCCGGGCAGGTGAAGTATGCACGGCTACAGCACAGACTCGAATGAAAGGAGGGTCGTTCCACTTCTGCTCGCGTTACTGGCGATTGCTTTAGCGTGGGCCTCTTCGAAATTTCTCGCGGCCTCCCACCTTTCGATTCCTTGGTGGGTGGATGCCCCTTCCAGCATGGCTTTCTACGGCGCGCTGTACGCGCTTTTCGACAGGTATCTCTGGCGAAACAGGTTCGTGCATAAATTGGGCCTGGTTCGAATCCCGGATCTCACAGGCCGCTGGCGCGGTTACCTGCTCACCTCGTTTGACGGCCATGCGAAGCGGCACGAACTGATGATCCATATCTTCCAGAGTTGGACGCAAATCACCGTGTACCTCACCACGCCCACGTCCATGTCACGCAGTAGTGCGGCAGTGATTCAAGTGGATGACCCGGAAGGCGCCGCGTTGGTCTACCAGTATCAGAATCAGCCGCTCGCGGATGCAATGAGAACGATGCACATGCACTATGGCACGGCGATGTTGAGAATCTCGAACGGCGGGTGCCTGGCCGGAGATTATTATGCGGGGCGCGACCGGCGAACCTTTGGGCGGATTTGCTGCAAGAGAGTGTACCGATGCCTGGTTGAATTGGGGCCGGGGTGGGAGGGCCGAACACCTTGAAAAGAGAGGATGCAGGAAGGAGACGGAGAAAAAGTCAAAACCCGCACGCTTCAAGACCGAAGCATGCAGCACACACGTTGCCCTGTGACTAGGAACCTGCCACCTGCCTGTTCAATTCGAGACCCACGGAGCGTTTTGTTTGGTTTTTCCGTGTCGCAAAAGTTGCCCGTGCTTGTATGGAGGGATGATCCAAGGACTGCCATATTGCCCCACGCGAAAGCGATTCTCTGCAAACGGGGAATGGGCCTTCGCATGGATCAGTCATTTAGGCCGTAGCTCGACCTCTGAAGAAGTGCAGGAGGAACATCACTATACCGATGACCAGCAGAACGTGAATGAGGCCTGTGGAAACGTGAAAGGCCAAGAACCCAAGCAACCAAAGAACAATTAGAACCGCGGCGATTAATCCAAGCATGTCTTCAACTCCTTTTATCTCTTAGCGCGTGCCAATCAGAAATCCCTTTGTCACACACAGCACGGATTCCGACGTCTTGTTGGATTCGTGCTTGGTACAAGGCTGCCAGATTAGAGAATTGAAATCTGTTCGATATGAGTTACATTCGCAAATCAAACGTGAACGCGGACAACGTTTATCTAGCGCCGGATTCTTCGGATGCTGAATCGACTGTATTCGTGCCGCGGCTTTGGAGTGCAGGGAGATGCGGGCGCGCGTGGACTGACCCGGGGAGCGCCTGGCGCCATATGCAGCGCCAGGTGCGAGAGCCTGGGCTTACTTATTACTTCTGAGTTGGATAGACAAACTCGACGCCCGAGTCATCACCCGGGTAGAACCACGCCTTTAGGGCTTCTGGCTGGCCGGAGGGGCGCTCTTCGAACTGAAGGATGGTTTTGTCCGGGGTATGCATCCGAGAGTCCGAAATACCCCGGAGCGTTGTAATCAAATGCATCTCGTCAGCGTTGTAAATTGCGACGAGGGTGAGATCGTTAGAATTCAGCAGCTTGAATACGTAGGTGCCCGCGGGAAGCACTTTCCCGGGAACCTGGATGGGTTGGTTGACAGTCACAATTGTTTTCCTATCCGATGCATCGGCCCGACCATTTGGGACCAACAAGGTTCCGAACAACATCAGGCAGATCATGCCAGTGAACATTTTGCGGTACATGGTTAAATCCCCTTTCTTAGCTATCCGCGCTGCAAAGTTCATATCGCCGCGGAATTTTGTACGTGAAATAGAAAGGCATTCTTGATGCCAAACCGGATGGAAGACGACCGCGCGGAAAGGAACGTCATTTCAATGACTTAAGCCGATTGCGCATTTTTCGAAAACTGCAGATTTGCGGCTGCGAGTCCGTACAGTGGCAGCGGTGTCAGAATTGGGGAGCCAACCTCAAAGTCAGCGTAGAGCGCTCCGGATGGGGAAGCCGCCCTCAAGTGAGACGCCACCTTTGCGAAAAGCATGGCAGCATTACCTTGAGTTGCTGGTAAGTCGGCCGCAGCATTCAGGGCGCTCGGGCAAGGCGGAGCGATCCCAGCCGCCGCCGAGCGCTTGGATCAAGAGAACAGCGCTGGTCATCCGACGGCCGAGAATATTGACAGCCGCAACTTCATCAGCGAGGGCTGCACTCTGGGCCGTGGTCACTTCCAGATAACTAGTTATGCCGCCTCGATAGCGAGTGAGTGAAAGTTCCAGGGATTTTTGGGAAGCGACGACGGCGCGCTGCTGTGTATCCGCTTCCTTTTCGAGAATACGCAGTGCCGCCAAGTTGTCTTCCACTTGCTGAAAACCAGTCAAGACCGTTTCGCGGTAGTTGGCGACGGTCTGATCGTAGGCAGCAATCGCTTGATCCGTGCTGGCCCGGCGACGACCCGCATCAAAGATGGGCGCAATCGCCGACGCGCCAGTCGACCAGATAATGCTTGGGCCAGACAGGAGCGTGGTGATAACACCGCTTTCGAAACCGCCTGTAGCGCCCAGACTGATGTTCGGATAATAAGCGGCCTTGGCTACACCGATTTGTGCATTGGCGGCGGCCATGCGTCTTTCCGCGGCCGCAATGTCGGGGCGGCGTTCGAGAAGTGCAGAAGGAAGTTCCAGTGGTATCAAAGGCGGCGGTGAAGTAAGAGGAAGCGGCGAAAGATGAAATGAAGAAGCCGGCTTCCCGATCAGCGTGGCAATGGCA
>Ga0137409_10001066_pt1 | contig 29674 bp, 22 predicted proteins | sample CZODoug1_16funga_FD_122059 | JGI IMG/M metagenome (GOLD analysis project Ga0137409, IMG submission 122059) | Vadose zone soil fungal communities from Angelo Coast Range Reserve, California, USA - CZODoug1_16fungal (Hybrid Assembly) | ecosystem: Environmental > Terrestrial > Soil > Vadose zone...
GCGGCCGCAGGGTGGGAGGAACCGGTGCGCCGGCTTCAGGGCATTCCTCCGCACCACCTTCTGCACCCCGGCCCGCGCCTCATATGTCGGCGCCACCACCGCCGCCTCGTCCTCCAGCCCCCGCCCCCCGTGGTGGCAAGGGCCTCTGATGGCTTAATGCCGTTTCGCTGGAACGAGAATGCAAAACCGCGCTTCTGGTATTGTCGTGTGTGACGACGCCTCGCTGTTCCTAAAATACTCGAATGCCCGCAACGCCACCGACTCCCGAGCATGCACGCCTGCAAGAGTCGCGCGACCTCAAGAGCCCCTGGAAGAAATGGGGACCGTACCTGAGCGAGCGCCAGTGGGGCACGGTGCGAGAAGACTACAGCGCCGACGGCAGCGCCTGGGACTACTTCCCACATGACCACGCCCGTTCCCGCGCCTACCGTTGGGGAGAGGACGGCCTGGCTGGTTTCTCAGACGAAAAACAGCGCTTGTGCTTCGCGCTGGCGCTGTGGAACGGAAGAGATGCGATCCTGAAAGAACGTCTCTTCGGTTTGACCAACCGGGAAGGCAACCACGGCGAGGACGTAAAAGAAGTCTACTTTTACCTCGACAGCACGCCCACGCACTCGTTCATGAAGTATCTGTACAAGTATCCACAAGCTGCCTTTCCGTACGACGATCTGGTGGGCACGAGCCGCAATCGCGGGCGAACCGAGCCGGAGTACGAACTGCTGGATACAGGTGTTTTCGAGGGCGACCGCTACTTCGATGTGTACGTGGAATATGCCAAGCAGGACGCCGAGGATATCCTCATCCGTATCACTGTGTACAACCGCGGGCCGGAAGCGGCGCAACTGCAAGTGCTGCCGCACTTATGGTTCCGGAACAACTGGTACGACTCCAAGCGGCCGCTGATTCCGACGCTGAGCGCGATGCATGGCCTCAGCAATGTCACCCTAGCCGAAGCTAGTCATCGAGATCTAGGGGATTGGTTCTTTTACTGCGACGGGGACGTACCGCTGCTGTTCACGAACAACGAAACCAACCGGGCCAGATTTTTCCAGCAGGCTAACGCTACGCCTTATGTGAAAGACGCTTTCCACAGGTACATCGTCGACGGAGAGTTGGACGCGGTGAACCCGGCTGCCACGGGAACGAAGATGGCAGCGCAGTACAAGATTACCGTTCCAGCGCACGACAAAAAGGTGATTCGACTGCGCCTGACGCGCGCGCGCATAGCCAATCACATTGGGGCACCGTTTTCCAGCAACTACGACGCGGTGTTTTCCCTGCGTTTGAACGAGGCCGACGAGTTCTACCAAACCATTACTCCGGCCACGGCCTCGGAAGACGAACGCAACGTCTACCGGCAGGCCCTTTCCGGACTGCTGTGGAGCAAGCAGTACTATTTTTTCGATCTGGAGAAGTGGTTGGCGGATCACGGCCACAGTCCGCTGCTAGGCGTGCGCAATCCTGGCGCACGCAATGCAAACTGGTTCCATATGCTGAGCGACGACATAATCTCCATGCCAGACAAGTGGGAGTATCCGTGGTTCGCGGCGTGGGATCTGGCATTTCATACGTTGGCGCTGAATGAGGTAGATCCCGATTTTGCCAAAAGCCAATTGCTAATGCTCTTGCGCGAAGTCTATCTCCATCCCAACGGTCAAATTCCCGCCTACGAGTGGAGGTTCGGCGACGTAAATCCCCCGGTACAAGCCTTTGCCGCGCTGACCATGTATGGCAATGACAAGCAGAAATATGGCAGCGGCGACAAGAACTTCCTGAAGTTGGTGTTTCAAAAACTTTTGCTGAACTTCAGTTGGTGGGCGAATCGGAAGGACCCGTCGGGAAGAAATCTGTTTGAGGGCGGATTTCTGGGACTCGACAACATCGGCGTCTTCGACCGCAGCCAGCCTCTCCCCACTGGTGGCTACCTGGAACAGGCCGACGGAACGGCGTGGATGGCGCTGTACTGCCAGAACATGCTCGAGATCGCCCTCGAGTTGGCCATGGACGACGCTACCTATGAGCCCATGGCATTGAAGTTCATGGAACACTTCCTGTGGATCGCGGGCAGCATGGACCGCATCGGGGAAAATCAGGACGAGTTGTGGGATGAAGAGGACGGATTCTTCTACGACCTGCTGCACCTGCCGGATGGCACTGCCGGCCGCCTGAAGGTGCGGTCGATGGTCGGTTTACTGCCACTGTGCGCGACGTCGATTACTTCGCGCGATAGGATAGAAAAGTTTCCCCGGCTGCGACAGAAAGTTGCCCAGTTTGTGCAGAAACATCCAGAGTTGGTGGCCAACATCTTTCCACCGGACCGGGCGGGACGAGATGGCGGGTATCTGCTGGCGGTTGTGACTGAACAGAAATTGCGACGCATTCTCGCGCGCATGTTGGACGAGTCGTGGTTCCTAAGTCCATATGGCATTCGTTCGCTGGCCCGTTATCATCTGGATAATCCCTATAAGTTTGATGTGCACGGCGTCGACTACACTGTGCAATACCAACCAGCGGAATCACAAACGGCCTTGTTCGGCGGAAACTCGAATTGGCGAGGCCCGGTGTGGTTTCCTATCAACGTGCTGATCGTGCGGGCTCTTTTGGGCTTCTACCGCTACTTTGGCGATGACTTCCGCATCGAGTGCCCGACGGGATCGGGGAGCCTGATGACCCTGCACGAAATCGCCGTGGACCTGAGCCAGAGATTGACAAGAACTTTCTTGAAAGATGTAAACGGGCGGCGGCCAGTTTACGGAGCTACGGAGAAGTTTCAGCGCGACCCGTTGTGGCGGGACAATATTCTGTTTTTCGAATACTTCCACGGGGACAATGGCGCGGGGCTCGGGGCGAACCACCAGACAGGGTGGACGGCAACCGTGGCCAGGATGATCCAAATGTCACACATGAAAGCGGACGAGCACCTTACAGCTGGCTCGGGGAATAATGGAGTGTTGGTTAGTAAGAGGTAGAGGAACCTAAGAAATTTCCTCCCTTCGGTCAGGATGCCAATCTCCCAGAACCGCTCATTCACTCTTTAGAACAGAGTGTCGTACGTGCGGCATCGGCTTGGAGCCTTTGCGGTCGCGCCACAGAATCGCGTTGACAATCTGCGAATCGGCGACGTCGGCATGGGAAAAATCCAGCTTCGCCGATTCCTTCGCGCCCGGGTCCGAGGGAGAATTAGCGGTGTAAATCAGGCCATTCTTCTGGTTGCGATAGTCCGCGGAGAACGGAGCCTGGTCGCCCTTTCCGGAAAACAAGCCCGACATTAGCGGGGCATTAGCGTCGTTCATGTTCATCGGGGGTAACCCGAGCAGGCTCTCAAGCGTGTGTACCAAGCTCACGGTGGTGAAGAACTCGTGGTGTACCGCCGGATGTTCAGCGGACCCGGGCGCGTATTTGCTAATGACATATACGGTGCTACGGTGCGCGTCCACATGGTCGGCACCGTCCTGGGCATCGTCTTCGACGATCAGGATGGCAGTATCTTCCCAATATGCGCTATGTGAGATGGCCTCGACGACCCGACCAATGGCTAGATCGTTATCGGCGACCGACGCAGCAGGGGTAGGGGAACCTGCTTTCTTGCCAGCAGTGTGGTCATTGGGCAAGCGGAGAAACACATAGTTCGGCAATTCCTGATCGCGCTTCCCGCGATTGCGAACAAACCCGTCGAACTCATTGAGAAACTCATCGACGCGAAGTTGGTCCGGGTAGTTGGTCTCGAAATCGGCAAAGTTGGGATCGAAGTGGCCGCGTAGCTCGGGCTTTGTAGCTACGTCCCGTTTGATCCGCGGAATTGGCCAGTGATAGGGACTTGGCGAGGCCTTCGGTTGGCCAAGGTTAGCAGGAAGCGGGTCCCCAAAGTTAATTGCATACTTGGAACATTCACTACCCGGTGGCGGTGGGGTACCCTGCTTTGGCGATCTCTGGCCGTGTCTGGAGGGTTGCTCGCACCATTCCGTAGCCACGAACTCACCATAGTGGCGATAGGTCAGGCCGTGCGCTGCCGCGTTGCTGAAAAGATATTTGGTCTGCGGCTCATCGACATCGGGCACATCGTGTTGGAGTGGGTACTCATCGGCTACGAGGCCCTCGAAATCGTAAGTGCGCTCGCTGCTGCGGTAATTGATTTGCCAGGTCTTCTCGTTGTAGTCCGTTGTTGTGGCGGCCAGGGACCACATGTGGCCGTCACCCGAAACCTCGCCGGAATCGTAGAAATTGTCGAGCACGCCGAATTGCAATGCGAGTCGATGCTGGTTGGGCGTTATGTCCTCGCCGTAGAGAACAAGAGAGGGGTCGCCATCTCCAACTTTGAGATCGCCGAGAATCTGGTCGTAGGTGCGATTTTCTTTCACGATGTAGATGACATGGTGGATGGGATTGCGGCCAGACGCGAACCTAAATTGCGCGGCATCGTCCAACAGCAAATTCTGCTCTTGCGCGGCACGAGTGAGGTCGGGAAGCTGCTTCTCGACCTCGGCGAATTTCAGGCGAGCGATAGACCCGTGCAGCAATGTGGGAATGTAGGGAAAGTCCTTGCGGTGTTTGGAGTGGTTGTCTGCGGTATTGCGTTCCGCATTGGGCCCGGTACTACGGCCTTTGCCCGAGGCGATCAAGAGTTCGGCACCCTGCGTGGCAACTGCGGTGGGATACCATTCGGTAGGAATAAAGCCTAACGCATTTTGTGGCTTGCTGGCTTCGGCGATCTTCTTCGTGTCCAGCACAGCCGTGTCAAACACGGCGACCGAATTTGTGCCAGCATTGGCAACGAATAGGCGCGTGCCGTCAGAAGAAAGTGCAAGGCTATTGGGAACGCTGCCAGTGGAATGCTGGCCGGGCAAGCTCGTCGAAAACCAGGACTTCGGTTCCCCCGTGGCTGTGTCGATAGCAACGACAAGGTTCTCGTTCGAAAGAGCAACGTAGAGCCGGGAGTCATCCGCGCTGAGCACCATGGCCGTGGGATGCGATCCGGGATCGGTGGCTACCTTCGGTTCCCGTAGAGAGATCCAGCGAATTACTCTGCCGGATGTCACGTCAAGCTGTGCAACCTTGGATGCGTTCCAAAGGCTGCACCAGGCGCGCTTGCCATCGCGTGCAACTACTACTGTATAGGGAAACTCGGCGGGAATAAGACGATGCTGACTCAAATCGAAGTGCTGCAGTTCCCTGCCGGATTCGGCATCGATGAGGATTACGTCATCGGAAAGATTGTTGGCAACCAAGAGTTGATCGTGCCCGTCGTGCGCGATGACGGCAATTCCCGCGGGATATGGGATGGCCTGGCCTCGGCCCAGTTTGAACACACCCTTGGCGATGAATTTATCCCCGCCGACGGATTGGGGGGGGATTTTTATGAAGCGCTCGGGCGTGATCTTGCCCTGATTGAAGCGGTAGACAGCAATGCCATTGCCGGTGTCGTCTTGCTTCGAACCCGTAGGATCAGTAATGGAACCGAACGAGGCGTAGAGGCGAGCGCCGTCGGTGGAAAAAGCTAGCCCCAGAAAGTAGCTTTGGTGCGCGTTCTCCGCGAGGCGATCGTCGGGGAAGTCGATGAGCTCGTTTGTGGCGAGGTCGTTGGTGGTGAGATCAAGGATACCGATGGATTGCTTGGTGCCAGAATCGGCGGCGCCATAGCCATTATTGAGCAATGCGGCGTAGTGGCCGCTGGGGTGGATCGCGATAGTGGTGGGGAGGCCGTTTGTCTTTTGCGGATCGCCGGGCAAACGCGATGCCAGATGGCGTCCCGAAGGAAGAATGGTGGCGCCGCTGAACTTTTGGGGCTTCGCACGCAACACAAGAACGGAGAGAAGCAAGGTGGCGACGATGCCGACGACGGTCAGGCGGCGGTCTGGACGCATGGGGCCTCCGTTGGAAGTGGAGAGTTCAGTATAGACGCGGAAAAGCGGCAGTCGAAGGGTAGTGGGGCGGGCTGCCGCTCGGTGGACTAGGCGTCTTTGGCTTCCGCGGCAGTGTGGGCAGCGGGCTCGGGGCTTACGTTGTGACGTACGTCGTCGCCGCGCACCCAGAAGATGACGTCTTCCGCGATATTCGTAGCGTGGTCGGCGACGCGTTCGAGGTTGCGCGCAATCAGCAGAGCATCCAGAGCCTGGCGAGTGGATTCCGGGTTCGTGTTCATGTTCTTGACGAGCACGATGAAGGCTTCGTCGCGCATACGGTCCACTACGTTATCCATTTCCAGAACAGCTTGGGCAAGCTCAGCTTTGCCTTCGACGAACGATTCCAGAGAGCGCCGGACCATGGCAGAAACGGCCGTGGCCATGCGGGGTATATCGACGGGCAGATCCACCGCCGGAAGCTCGACCATATCCATGACTCGCTCGGCAATGTTGACAGCTTGATCGCCGACACGCTCAAGATCCGCATTGATCTTGACTACGGCAAGCAGGAACCGGAGATCCACGGCCATGGGCTGCTGCATCGCCATCAGGTCGAAGGCGGCTTCGTCGATCTCCCGCTCGGCAGCGTTGATGATCGTTTCATTCTCCAGAACCTGGTGGCAGCGGTTGAGATCACGGTCTTTGTATGCCTGGCAAGCACGTTCCACTGCCTGCTCCGCCAGTCCGCCCATGCGGAGCAGCTTCTCCCGTAGATCCTCGAGACCTTGCTGGAAACGCGTGCGCATTATCCGAACCTGCCTGTAATGTAGTCTTCCGTCCGCTTATCGGAAGGATTGGTAAAGATCTTGGTCGTCTTGTCGAACTCAATCAGCTTACCCAAAAGGAAAAATCCAGTGTACTCCGCAACGCGGGCGGCCTGCTGCATATTGTGCGTCACGATGACGATGGTGTAATGCTCTTTGAGCTGAAAGATGAGGTCTTCGATTTTGCTGGTGGAGATGGGATCGAGCGCCGAGCACGGTTCGTCCATGAGCAGCACTTCGGGCTCGACCGCCAGAGCGCGGGCGATGCACAGGCGCTGCTGTTGGCCGCCGGAAAGGCTGGCGCCGGATTTCTTTTTCAGATCGTCTTTGACCTCGTCCCACAACGCGGAGTTCTTGAGGGAACGCTCAACAATCTCTTCCAACCGCTTGGCGCCACTGAAGCCATTGAGCTTTAGGCCCGACGCGACATTGTCATAGACCGACATCGTAGGAAACGGATTTGGCTTTTGAAACACCATGCCCACGCGGCGGCGGAGCTGCGTCGAGGAGGTTCCGTTGTAGGCGTCGACCTCGCCAATCATGACACTCCCCGCGGCGCGGGCATCCGGGATCGTCTCGTGCATGCGGTTGATGCAGCGTACAAACGTGGATTTGCCGCAACCGGAGGGCCCAATCACCGCCGTACAGTGGTTAGCCAGAGCCGTCATGTTGATGTCATATAACGCCTGCTTCTTGCCGAACCAGGCGTTCAAGTTCTTGACTTGGATGCCAACACCCATAATTTAACGAGCTCCACGGAGATTGCCGCGGCTGACCGCAACGCGCACGGCTGAAACCGAAAGAACAATCATGACAATCAGCACAAGCGCGCCAGCCCAGGCCTGCCGGTGCCACTCGTCAAACGGAGAGTTCGCGTAAGTAAAAATCTGAAGGGGCAAAGCCGCCGTGGGCTCATTGAGATTCAAACTCCAATACTGGTTACCGAGGGTGGTAAACAGGAGAGGTGCAGTCTCCCCGGCCACCCGCGCGAAAGCCAGCATCACTCCAGTGATCACTCCCGAGAGAGCCGTGCGCAGAGTGATGGAGAGCGTCGTGCGCCACTGCGAAATCCCTAGACCAAAGGCCGCTTCCCGGATTTGCGTCGGTACCAGCAGCAGCATCTCTTCTGTCGTCCGCGTGATGGTGGGAATCATCATGATGGCGAGGGCCACACCGCCAGCGAGCGCAGAAAAATGCTTTTGCCGAATGACAACGATGGCGTAAGCCACAATGCCGATGACAATCGATGGTACGCCGTTCAGTACGTCCGAGGTGAATCGTACTACCGCGCCAAACCGGCCACCGCGTCCATATTCCGCTAGATAGATACCCGCACCGATCCCGGCTGGGACACCCAGCAGGCTGGCGATTCCGAGAATCAGCGCGGACCCGGCGATCGCGTTGGCCATGCCTCCACCCACTTCGCCCACGGGCTTCGGCATTTTTGTCAGCAAATTCAAGTCGAGCGAGCCGATGCCTTTGTAAACGAGATAGCCGAAGATCGCAAACAGTGGCGCGATCACCAAGACCACTGCCAGCACCGAAAGGAAGGTCATCACATGATCCGTGATGCGGCGACTCAGACTCACGTTCAGCATTTCCGCCGGATGAGGAGAGTTCGTGGCCGGATTCGGGGTCAGATCAGACATTTCCCCTCGCAGGTTGCCCCTTAGTCACCGACCAAACCAGGAACTGGGCAAAGGCGTTTACCACGATCGTCACGAGGAACAGAGCGAGGCCGATTTCAATAAGGGCGCTCGTGTAAAGGTCTCCTGTCGCTTCGCTAAACTCATTGGCAATTACGGACGCCATGGTGTAGCCAGGCGCAAAGAGGGACTTCGCGATCTCCGGCCGGTTGCCAATCACCATGGTCACGGCCATGGTCTCGCCCAGTGCGCGGCCCAAACCCAAAATTATGGCTCCCACGATACCCGTTCGAGCGTTGCGCAACACTCCCAAGCGAATCATCTCCCAGCGCGTGGAACCCAGTGCCAGAACCCCTTCGCGCTGATGCGACGGGACGACCGACATCACTTCCCGGGTGAGGGACGAAATCACGGGAATAATCATGATCGCCAGCACCACGCCGGCGGCAAGCATTCCGATACCAAACGGAGGCCCCTCAAACAAACCCGTCCAACCCAAGGTTTTCGCCAGCAGTGGCTGGATATACAGCCGCAAGATGGGCACCAGCACAAAAATTGCCCATAAACCATAGATAACACTAGGGATAGCAGCCAACAGTTCCGTGAAGAAAGAAAGCGGTCCGCGCAACCAGACCGGGCACATTTCCGTCAGAAATACCGCCGTGCCAATGGAGAGCGGAACCGCAATCAAAAGGGCCAGCAGCGACGAAACCAGCGTTCCATAAATGAAGGGGAGCGCTCCGAAGTGGTCTTGAACCGGATCCCATTCCTGGCCGCCAAAGAATTTAAACCCAAAGGCGTTCCACGAAAGACGGGAGTTCAACACGAGTTCGTAAACGATGAGTCCGAGAATCACGAGCACGAACGCTGCGCAGGCCCACATGGCGTAGCGAAACAGCTCATCCGGCCAGCTCGCGTGGTGAGCGTGCGCCAGCGGCGAGGGACGGCGCTCGATGGGCGCAGCCAGCTGGGGTCCGACAGCCGGGAGCTCTTGGAAGGATCCGGACATAGGAAAGGCAGGGTCTGCCATCGCGGGATACTAGCATGGGAGTGTTACAAAGGTGTTAAAAAGAAAGTTCGGCGGTGTCCTGATGGCCCTGCTAGGACGCTACCGAGCTGGGGATCCGGTTAGTGCGTCGATTGACCGTTTTTCCATTACGAATTGGGGTTGGCTGCGATCTCCCGGTACAATTCAAACCGTAGCCCGGAACCGCAAACTCACGCCCGCATGCCCGTCTTCGCCGCCGTAGACATCGGCTCCAACTCTGTACGCTTGAAGATCTCCCGTCTTCAGGGCACCAAGCTCATCGATCTACACGAAGACCGAGCCGTCACGCGTCTGGGCGAACTGGCCTTCCGCACCGGATATCTTGCACCTGATGCGATGGCGGATACGGTCAAGATCTTGCGGCGCTTTCATAAATCTGCCCAGAGGCTTGGTGCGGATCGGGTGCGAGTGGTCGGCACCAGCGCGATGCGCGATGCCCGCAACTCGCAAGCGTTTCTCGAATGGATTCGGTCTGCCACGGGATGGAATGTCGAAATCATTTCCGGGCAAGAAGAAGGCCGCCTGATTCACCTGGGTCTGGTTTCCAACCTGCGCCTTCCGGCAGCGCCGGTGCTCATGATGGACCTGGGCGGAGGCAGTTGCGAACTCACAATTTCGAAACAGGGACACATTAAGGAAACAACCAGCCTTCCGCTGGGCGCGGTGCGTCTGACGAACGAGTTTCTCCGGCACGATCCTCCGCGCGACGGCGAGTTGGAGCGTATGCGAGGTTTTATCACGCGTTACGTGGGCCGTGTGGCTGGGCAAATTTCGCGCGTAGGCATCAAGGCAACCATCGCGACATCGGGCACAGCAGCCGCATTGGCTACACTGAGCGAAGCATCAGCCAAGCCGCCGGGGACCCCGAAAAAAGGCTTCGTCACTCAGCATTCAGCCCGGCGCCTAGCCAAATTACTGGCGCAACAGAGCGTCGATGAGCGCAAGAAGCTCACCGGAATCGGCCCGCGCCGCGCCGAGATCATCATCGCCGGCGCATCCGTGTATGCCGAGATACTGGAGCGCTGCAAGCTCTCAGGATTCCGCTATTCCCCGTTGGGACTGCGCGACGGCCTTCTGGCGCAAATGGCCGCCGAATACGACAGCCACACTCGCTCCGGCAAGCAGATCGAGTCGGAGCGGTGGGATTCCGTCATGTCCGCCGTACAGCACTACCGCGTGGAAGAGGATCATGCCCTGCGGGTGCGGGAATTCGCGCTGCAACTGTTCGATGTCCTGAAGTCATGCCACCTGCTCCCTCCTGATTATCGCGAGCTCCTCGGCGCCTCCGCCATGCTGTATGAGGTAGGCGACTACATCAACCGCAACGGACGCCACCGGCATACGCACTACATCCTTGCTAACTCGGAAATGGCTGGTTACACCCCCGAACAACGACTCGTCATCGCCACCATCGCCCGCTATATGGGCAAGACACAGCCGCTGCCCGCCGATGTCCTGATGAAATCACTTCTACTCTCGGAACAGGAACGGGTACGCAAAGCCGTTTGCCTGCTGCGTTTGGCGCGGGCGCTCAATTTGGGGCGGAGCGACTCTGTGCGCTCGGTGCGCGTTTACGCGCGGGGTGCCGACGTCAAACTCACGCTGGTCCCAAAGCGCGGCATGGGAGCCGACCTCGAACTCTGGGCTATCGAAAAAGAACAGCTCTATTTTCGCGAACTCTTTGGACGCACGCTCTCGGCCGCCGTAGCCTGAAGCACGCGAAGAACTCGCGGCGTCAAGCACCACAGCAATTCACCGGAGTTCCGCCGCAGCTCGACGCGCGCTACCGAACCTTTCTTCAGGTCCACAGCCGCTTCGCACCCAGATACGCTGATCATCTTGCCGACAAACTCACTGAGGTTGGGATTGTGCCCCACTACCATAATGGCTTCCTGCTTGCGGTGCTTTTCCAGAACCACGCGAAAATCCGCGAAGGTCCCTGCCGGACGCAAGGCCGCCTCCATTTGGATTTTCCCATCAAATCCCATCTCATTCCCCACTAGGAACGCGGTTTGAGCAGCACGCTTCAGTGGGCTCGAGACGATAGCCTCCACTTGCACATCCGCAGCAGCCAGGAAACGCCCAATCAGGCCGCATTGCGCGATGCCTTCTTGATCAAGGCCGCGCTTCTCGTCCTTCTTTGGGCTGTCGAAAGGCTGGCCAGCGCTCGCGTGGCGTAGAAAATAAATGACCATGGACGTTTAGCTTTCTTTCCCGATTCGGTCGCGAGTGCGTCGCGTTTGCGGCGAGGGTATAGCATCCGGAGCCAGCTTCCCTTCCGCCAATGCCATGAAAAACTCTTGCGCGTTGAAGCCGTCTTGCTTTTGCCGAGCGCCGCTTTGTCGGATCCTGCGAGTGTGGAGGTAAGTTCCGTCGCGCTGCAGCAAACGAGCTTTTCGATTGTCCTGCAGAAGTGCATCCAGAATCTCGTGTCGAATCCGTTCGCGTATCATCTCGTCGCGCACGGGGACCAGCACCTCAACCCGGTCGTATAGGTTGCGTGGCATCCAATCGGCGCTGCCAATCCAGGTCTCGCCTTCGCCGCCGTTGGCAAAATCCAATACCCGGCTGTGCTCCAGGTAGCGGCCAACAATGCTGCGCACGTGAATCCGGCTGCTGACTCCCCGGATGCCCGGACACAGCGAACAAATTCCGCGCACGATGAGGTCAATCTCCACTCCCGCTTGGGCCGCGCGATAGAGGGCCACCACCATATTCTTGTCGAGCAGCGCATTCATCTTCGCAATGATCCGCGCAGGACGCCCAGCCAGCGCGTGCTGTGTCTCACGTTCGATCAGCGCCAGGCATTGCTCAGCCATATGCAGGGGCGCCACTAGCAGCGGATCGTAGTCAGGATGCTCGGCGTAGGCGGTGAGGAAGCTGAAGACGTTGTGCACCGCGCTCGTGATTTCGGGATCGGAGGTGAACAGACTGAAGTCGGTGTAGATCTTTGCGGTCGAAGGATTGTAGTTCCCGGTCCCAATATGGCAATAGCGGCGCGTGACACCATCGGGGTCCCGGCGAACCATTAGGCACAACTTGCAGTGCGTCTTCAGGCCGACCAATCCGTGAAAGACCTGTACACCCGCGTCCTCCATATCGCGAGCCCAACGGATGTTCGATGCTTCGTCAAAGCGTGCTTTGAGTTCCACTACCGCAGTAACTTCCTTGGTCTCGGCAGCTGCAATCAACGCTTGCACGATCGGGGAATTGTCGCCAGTTCTGTATAGCGTCTGCTTGATGGCCAGAATATTGGGATCGCTCGCCGCTGACGCCACAAAGGACACCACCGCGTCATAGGAATCATAAGGGTGATGGAGCATGACGTCGTGCTGACGAAGCTCTTCGAACAAATCCTTTGTCTTGCCAGTCAGGCGCAGCTCGCGCGGAGAGAACGGCCGGAATTTCAGCTCTGGGCGATCTGTCTCACCGTAAACCGTGAAAAGACGCGAAAGATTCACCGGCCCATCCACGGAAAATACCTGCCAGGGGTCCAGCTCGAAATTGGTGCGGAGGCGATCGATGATTTCCTGATTGGCGTTGGCCTCGATCTCCAACCGGACGGCGTCGCCCTTGCGGCGGTTATGCAGTTCAGCACGCACGGATTCGAGGATGTTACGCGATTCCTCTTCCTGCAAATAGAGATTACTGTTCCTGGTTACCCGGAACGCCGCCGACGACACAATCTCATATCCCCGGTACATCCGCGCGGCATGGTGAGCCACCAGATCGGCGAGGAAAATATAGTCGGTGGTGCCTTCCGAGGGTAGTCGGATGAGTCGCGGCAGAGAACGCGGAACGGTCACGACGCCCATGTACGTCATCGAAGAACGGCGGCGACGGCGAAGCAGAAAAGCCATGCACAAGGCCTTGTTGATCACGCGCGGAAACGGGTGCGCTGGATCCACCGTCACGGGCGTTAGCAGGGGATCCAGCTCCTTCTCGCAGTACTCCTCGGCGAATTCCCGGGCTTCGGGATCAAGCTCCTCCATCGCCAGTACCCGGATTCCGTTTTCCATTAGCTCGGGCAGGAGGGAGTCGTTCCAGCATTGGTACTGCTCATCGACAAACTTCTTGGCGGTCTTTGCAATGATGGCACGCTCTTCCGACAGCGTCAGTCCATCAGGGCCACCCTGCGTAAAGCCGTCCTCAATTTGCTGTACCAACCCCGCCACGCGGACTTCGAAGAACTCGTCAAGGTTATTGGCTGTAATGGCAAGAAATTTAACGCGTTCCAGGAGAGGATTGCTCTCGTCCTCGGCTTCCTGCAAAACGCGGCGATTGAACTCCAGCCAGGAGGCTTCGCGATTAATGAAATAGGCCGGGTTGTCGAGGGGGGCGCGGGCCATGGGATTCGGATTTCAGCGCTTCTTCGGAGCTTCCGAATCAGGAGCCGAGGGCTTTTTTTTCTGAATTTCCCAACGCATCTCCGCGTCGGAGTCTAGACATTGCACGAACAGGTGGCGGTGATCCACTCGCACCTTTACGGCTTGTCCGGCCAGGCATCCATCGGGGACCACTTCGTCGGCGGATTTCGGCTCATACTCGACCGTGTAAACCAGGCCTGCGGAATCAATTTCCGCTTCGAAGTACGGCTCTTCCACCCCGACCGGTGTATTTACCACATAGTACTGTGTCCGCGTGCGAGACTTCTTTTCCACGGTTAGCACCACGCCGGGTTGGCTGCCCTTGACCTTCTCTGCTGCACCAGCGCCGACAGCAGAAAAGGCTAGCGCAACGGCCAGCAAGGTGGGTCTAAGGCTCATTCGGCAACTCCAAGTACTCAGTATAAATGAGCGGAACGGCTTTGGTTTGTGAGCAAAAAAGCCGGGCGCCGACTGGTTGGCCGACGCCCGGAGGTTGTCCCTTTTGGACGCTAGAAGCTGTAAATGATGTCGAACTGAAGCCGGTTCAGGTACTTGTCCGGCTCGCCGGGGACGCTTCCGCCCGGGGTCGTGGGTGTTCTGTTCTGAAAGATGGCGTTCTGGAGCGAGGTGTTCAGGGCGCGGCCACGCCAGAATGTGAATCCGGCGGTCGTGTTCGCGTTCAGCCTGTACAAGGCGTAGAAGCGGTGTTGCAGGATGTTCGTGGGAGCGCGCTGATCGCTTTCTACGAAGGAGGCGATCGCCGAATCCTGCTCTTGCCGCAAATAGGCGTAGCCGATCTGGAAGTCTCCTTTGTGTAAGGTCTGGCCAACGCTCACATCGAGAGAATAGGCGAGCGCCTGCTTGCCAAGGTTGGTCAACTCGGGTGCGATTCCTGTTGTGGAATCTGGGTTTCCGAGAGGGTGGGCGATGGCGTCAAGATTGTCTTCAAATTCTCCCACCACGTTGAGGGGCAAGCGCTTGAAGGGCGTCTTGAACTGGTTGTTGATGATGAAGTCCGCGTACAAGAAACCCGAGGCAAAGTGCGGGATGTTCTTCGAATCTACGACAAGCGCGTTGGTCATTCCGTTCGGAGCGAAGATGCAAGGCGGCGTGATGACGATCGGCACCGCCAACCCGGCTGCGCTTCCGGTAGTTGCCCCCTTCGGGCTCTGGCAGCCCGGGCCTTCGCCTGGCACATTGATGGTGACGGTGGTAGGCGACGGCTGGGCTGGTGTCGGATCGGCCACTGTCGGTGGAATTACCACCTGAATCACGGTTGATCCGGTATTCGCCGCCACCGCAAAGGCACTGGACTGGAGGATGGCATCCGGACGGTTCCACTTCGTTGCCGAGAATGAAGCCGTCGCCGTCCACCAAGGGAAAGGCTGCAATTTAGCCGAACCGTGCGCACCGAGGGCATACGAATCCTGCTGATTCTTACTCGTTGTGCTCGTTGAAATCTTACTAGCCTCGTTGTAGACAAGCTCATAAGCACCCACGGTGAGGTTCTTGACGACTGGATTGTGCAGATCGAAGGAGAGCTTTTCGCTGAAGCCTTCCGGGTTCAGGTCGGGATCGAAGGTCACGCCCGTTCTGATCCAAGGGTAAACAAATTTGCCCGCCGTCAATTGCAGAGCCTTAAACTGGGTGGGGTTGTAAGTGACGTAGGCGCGGTCCAGACCGATCGTCTTGCGATCAAAGTTATTGGTGAGCGTCTCGTTGGTCGTAGTGGGATCGCCCATTGTCCCGGTCGCCAAGGCAATGCCGCCGAGGAAAGACTCGCCGAGTTTGCCCTCGATACCAAAGCGGGCACGTATACGAGCTCGGTTCCGATCTGGTTGAGTTTCCTGGGTGAAGTTTTCGCCGCGGATGCGAATGTCTCCGCTGAAGCGGAAGCGCCCCAGCGCCGTTTCAAAAGCGCTCAAGCGTTTCTGATCTTCGACGGTTGTCAAAGCGCTACTTGTCAGCGTGGTTTTCACATCCGTCATTTGGTTGGCTAGGCGGTTGTAAGCTTCCCGGTCCTGCGCGGCACCCGCTTCGACGGCAGCGGCGCGAGACTGCGCCTCCGACGCAGCCGCCTGGGCCGCCTGCAATTTCTGCTGCGCATCCTGCCAGTTCTGATCGCGCTGCTGCAGTTGGCCCTTCAGCGCTTCAATGGCCTGCTGCTGCGCTGCCATCGAATCCTTCAGGGATTGCACGTCGGCTTGCGTAACAGCCGGCTCTTTCGGCTTAGCAACCGCTTTGGCGGCGACAGCTTTGGGGGCTTTCTTTTTTTTCGGCGCGGCTTGGGCTGCCATGTTTCCAGCAAGAGAACCCGCTAGCACCAGAGCCACGCCCAATTTCATTACGGTAGTCATGGAATCTCCTCAGCCCCCACGGGGGAGGCTCAATTTTGTCGTGCGTTCAAGATTTAGGAACTACCTTACTTGCTTGATGGCGGCTTTCACTTTTTCAGCCACACTCGCGGGCAACGGGGCATACGAGAGATCGGCCACCATCTTCTGACCGTCGTTCACCATCCAGGTCAGGAAATCGGCGAGAATCTTGCCCTTCTGCGCGTCCTTGCTCGCTTGCGGAATCAGCAGCCACGTAAAGCTGGAGATCGGGTAAGCATCTTTCCCGGGCGCGTCCGTGATCGAAACGCGGAAATCCGCTGGCATGCTCTTAGACGAAGCGGCAGCGGCCGTCGTGCTCTCCAGACTCGCCTTCATGAAGACCCCTGAAGAGTTCCTCACACTACCATAAGGAATCTTGTTCTGCACAGCATAAATTAGCTCGACATAGCCAATGGAGCCGGGAAGCTGGCGAATGGAACCCGCAACGCCCTCGTTGCCCTTGCCCCCGAGGCCGGTGGGCCAGTGCGGAGAGGTGCCTTTGCCCACGGTATCCTTCCACTCCGAGCTCACTTTTGAGAGATAGTCGGTGAAGATGTAGGTCGTTCCGCTGCCATCCGAACGGTGCACCACTATGATGTTGGTATTCGGAAAATTCTTGATGTCAGGATTCGCCTTGGCGATCGCTGGATCGTTCCAATTGGCGATCTTTCCCAGAAAAATTCCCGCTAGAACCTCCGGCGTGAACTTGATTTCTCCGGTCACACCGGGAACATTGTACGCGGGAACGACAGAACCCAGCACTGTCGGAAAATGCAGGATCTTGGTCTTTGCTGCGCTCAACTGGTCGTCCGTCATCGGGCCGTCACTGGCGCCAAAATCCACCGTTCCTTCGGACACTTGGCGAATCCCGCCGCCGCTGCCGATCGATTGATAGTTGATCTGCACGTCCGAATGTGCCTTGCCGTATTCGCTGAACCATTTCTGATAAATCGGGTTGGGGAACGTAGCGCCCGCGCCGGTCAGCTTCGTCTGGCTGAAAGCCGGAATGGCGAGAAATAAGCAGAGAAGTAGCGTGATTCGACGCATGACTCTTTTTGCTCCTGGGGAGTCTAGAAGTTTGTCTGCCGGAATGCAACTCGGAGTGTAGTGAGGAAATGTTACGAATGCGTTACAAAATAGTTACGGACTGGTGAATTCGTGGAGGGGGTTCCCTTCAGAGCGGAAGGACCGATGACTGGTGAGGACCGGAAATTTGGATCAGAGAGCGAATTAGTGTTCGGTTCCTTGCGACGAACCAGGCTGAAGGCGCTGCAATTCGCGCACAAAAAGCCCGTTCTCAGGAAAGTCGTCGTGCAGCGAAGCCAAGACTTGGCGTGCCTGGCCCTTATCTTTGTCTCGCACGTACGCAATAGCCAGCAGGATCCGCGCAAAAGGCGCGAAATAGCGGCCATGAGTCGCCGTCAACCGAACGTCCGCCAAACCCTCTTCTTTGTTGCCATCCACTCCGCCCAGATGCAGGAGCCAGCGGAAAGGAGCGAACAAGCTCCCAATGATGTATCGGCTGAGTCCACGCGCAAGATACGCATCGTAGGCGTTCGGGTCGACCGCCAGCAATTGCTGCGCCCAGTTCGTTCCCTGTTTGGTGTAGCTGAGCGAAGCAAAATTGCGCTTCTCAATGAGGCCCGCATAGTCGGCTTGCAGACCGTTGACCATCACCATGGCCAGCAGCGCGTCGTGATCCTTCGGGTCTCTGGCGAGGTGCGCCTTAGCTAAGACCTCGGCCCGGTCGAGCGCGGCTTGAAAACGCCCGCGCACGGCCGCATCGGGGGCCATCTTCTTCCGGTCGGCGAACGACTTGTCGTCCTCAAAAAATTGAGATTCTAGAATTCCTAAACGGTCCAACTCCGAGAAGAGGAGCCCGGCGCCCTCACTAGCCGGTCCCATTGGATCACTCGGGTTTTGCTGTTGCCACTGGCTGAAGCTTTGTTGCGCTTCATCGAACTTCAGGCTGTAGAGCAAGTGGAAACCGTGGTCCAGAGTCGGCGCAGCCAGACTGGGTGACGCACACGCCGAAGCCGTCGTAAAAATACCCACTGCCAACAACTTCGGGAATAATCCAATGCGTTCGGAGAACATACCCTTCCAGCTCCACGTAATCCTAAACTCGGTTAGATGCGTGGCAATGCGGAATAAGCATACTGCTAAACAATATCGTTGATCCATCCATTCGTCCGTGTACCTTTGCGCTCCGCCGACCCGATAGGCACGGGCTTCGAAGTTCGAACTTTAAAGCCATATTTATCAATGACTTAGCTAACTTTATTGTGGCGAAGCCTTGGACGGAACCCTGGAGAAATATGCCTCGATTTCTTCCAGCGTCTTTCCCTTGGTCTCAGGCAAGAAAAACGCCGCAGTGACGAAGTAAACGACGGTACAAGTGGCAAAACCAAAGAACATTGTCGAATATCCGTACTTGCCCACCGTGGGCAAGAATACGGCGGCAATGGTCGTGGAGACTGCTTGATTGAGGAGCAAGGCGATGCTCATGCCATTGGAGCGGATCCGCGTTGGCATCAGCTCGGAGAGCGCCAACCAAACACAGACTCCTGGCCCGATGGCATAGAACACCATGAAGACGAAGAGACTGATGGCAACCAGCCAGCCATCATGCGTGTTGGGAACCGGGGTGATCAGTGCGTTCTCAATTCGCAACGGCGCCTGGCGCGCCGCGTCCAAATTGCCGAACGGATTTGAGAAAAATGCTACCACCTTGTTCGGAGGGACGCAGCCGTCGCGGGTGATCTCGATAGGCTTGGCCGCAGTGTCGTCGGAGCGCGCGACTTTGGTCGCGGCACGGAAATCGCCGTAGGAGTAAATAACGATCAGCGACGTATTCCTCGTTCCGATCTCCGCTCCCTTGCTTCCGCTCAGCAGCGAGTTGGCGACTTGCGGGCTATAGGCAAGCGTTAGCTTTGAGTCTGGACCGGGCACGACCATCGACTGAAGCGAACTACTGACATCGACCCGCCGCGTTTCTGTGTGGTGGAAGAGCAGACCCGCATGCGCCAGCGAAACGATGATGCCCGCAGTCCCCAACGACAGCAGGAATTTCCTCCCTTTGCGATCCACCAGCACCACCGCACCCCAGGTCGCCAGAAAGTTGATGAAGGTGAACATTACGTAACCAAAGTGCGCCGCGACATCGGAGAGGCCGCTCTGCAGAAGAATGTCTGTGTTGTAGCCGATGATGGAGTTGATGCCAGTAGCCTGATTGCAGGCGAGGATGATACAGGCCAGAACAAACGGAATGACATACTTGCGCCGCAACAGCGACTCAATGCCTTGGCCAGCGGATGAGGACTTCACTTTTTCGGCAGCAACCGTCTCTTCCATTTCCCGAAGTTCGGAATCGGCCTGCTCAGGAGTTCGCGAACGCAGCAAGGCGGCGAGAGCCGCATCCTTTTTGCCCCGGCGGAACAACCAGCGCGGCGACTCTGCCACGAAAAAACTACCAATCACGAATAGCACGCCGGGTGGCAACGAAACCCAGAAAATGCTGCGCCAGGCAGTGCCTTTGAACGCCAGGAGCTTGGCTACATCCCCGAGCTTGGCCACTTGATCGACGCGCCAGCTGAAATAGTAGCCCACCACGGCAGCGGCGAAAATTCCCAGAGTGAGAAGCCACTGAAAGATGCCGGTACCCTTGCCTCGTTGCGAGGCAACGAGACACTCGGCAAGGTACAGCGGAATCACCACGCCGATCAGCCCCCCGCTGACGCCCTGCAACAAACGCCCGAACACCAATGACCCATAACCGCCGGAAAGAGCAATCACAGGAATGCTCAAAACGAACAGCAACCCACTGACCGTCATCAAGACTTTGCGGCCCATCCAATCTGCGAGGAGGCCGGCAAACAAGGTGGATATGACGCTACCGAGCAGCACCGCAGCCACAACAAAAGAGAGCTGGCCAGCATTGAAACCAGAAGTGGCCTGCAAATACGGCAGTGCGCTGGCGATAATGCCGACATCGACGCCATACAGCAAACCACCCAGCCCCGCGACAAGGAGGAGAAATCGGTTGTAAGCAATTTGTCGGGCGGCGTTCGCCGATGAGGGTTGAGGTGAAGACGGTTTCGAATCCATAGATTAAGAAGAGCGAAATCTCTTTCGGTTCCGGCGCGTAATCCTGCGCCCGGGTCAACTCACGATGGCATCATGACAGCATTTCGGCCGCAGGAGAAGTCCGACGTGAGGTTACCGTAACGGAAGGCAAAAGTAGAAGAAGAATGAGCAAGACCACCGGCAGCGACAGAGCCGCGTAGTGTGGCAGCTGCCACGCTCTCTGGACAAATCCCTCGGCGCCGAATAGTAATCTGGCGCCGATCAAGACCGCGCAGGCAAACCAGGGCCATGCCAGCAACGCCGCCAAGAGTGCGCCCAGGAAGCGGGTCAACGCGCCGCTCGGTTGTGCGCTCTCGACACGTTCGAACCAAAGGAGCACTCCAGGCAGGAGGAGGATCTGATTGTAAAGTGCCAGATTGGGAGACGTGCACACAACCGCTACCAGGGCCAGACAGAAGACGCGGCGGGCATCGGAAGAATTGGAGTTCGAGGCGCGCGCCCTCCATGCAATCCACGCTATCAACGAGACAATCAAGACCCAAACCGAGTTGCTCCAGCGTGGTGTCACGAGCCAGTCTAGAAACGATGTGTTTGCCATATAGATCTGGTAGGAGTGGACAGCCTTGTAGAACCGAAACAACCACCCTGGAAGCAGGAATTCTGCAGCGGCCAGCAGCGCCAACATCGTAGCAGCGAATCCCCATAGCCAGCGCTGCCGGGTCCGCCAGTCTCCCGTCACCCACAAGAGCATAACGGTCACCGGAAGGAAGGCAACTTGTGGCTTGATCGTCGCCAGGGCCAGAAGAACACCTGACCAAACCAGCCACCCTCGTTGACGCGCGACGCAGGAACTGGCCAGCAGGAGAGCGACGAGCAAGACTGGCTGTTGCAGCGAAACACCTTCGATGAACGGATAGCTCCCCAGCAATAGCGCCACGATGGTCAGGGTACGCCATCGAGAACGGGGAAGATTCAGCCAACGTTCCCACAATAGAACGCTAACCGTTGCACAAACAGTCAGGAACCAAAAAGACAGGATTTTCACCGAGGAGAAGCTCATGAACACCGTCGGCGCCAGCAGGAACACAACGTAGACCGGGTAGGCGAAGCTGCTTTGGTCCCTGGGGTCGTTGGGCCGCGAAGAATCCAGTTCTCGCCCATAGTAGCCCCGTTGAATTTCACGGGTAATCTCCGGGCTATAGGGATCGCGTCCATGCAGCAACAGTTCTCGCGCGCCAAGCCAGCGCGGATACAGGTCCGAGAGATTCCCGCGCGGGCGCTCCAGGCGAGCGCCTTCTATAACCTGGCGGGGCACCAAAATGCGGCGGACGTAAAACCACATGCTCACCGCCGCCAACAAGGCAAGGATTGCAGCGAGGATTTGTTGACCCTTTAAAGTTGATGACATTCGGTCGAGACCGGCCGAGAACGAGACCGGTGGAGAAGATGTTACAACTAACCGTCCAGGTTTGGAGGCCCAGACTCTGGCGCCCAAACAAGGCGCACAGACTTATGACGGCTATGAAGCGGCGGCTCACCATCTCGTTCTTGATCGGCGCTCTCAGCAGCCTCTGGTGCGGCGCCATCCTTACCCGCAACCACCAGGGAGCCGCCGATTTTCAATGGTGCATCCGACTAGCGCAACACCTCTTGTCAAAACAACCTCCCTACGATACGCCGATGGAACAATATCCGCCTCCAGTTGCGCTATTGGGTTTGCCCTTCGTCGCGGTGCGCGGTGAGATCGCTGGAGCACTGTTTTTTGGGATCAGCTCGGGGCTCCTGGCGTTTGGGCTGACACGCGATGGCTATACCCGTCTGCTGATCTTTTTAGCGTACCCCTACTGGGCGGCGATGGTTACGGCGCAGTGGTCCCCCCTCATCGCCGCCAGCGCATTTTTTTGGTGGCTCATGCCTGTCGTCCTCATTAAACCGCCGATCGCCTTACCCGTTGCCCTCACACATTTGTCGCGCCGCGGGATCATTGCCTGCGCGGCATTGCTGGCGCTCAGCTTCGCGATTACGCCAAGCTGGTTCTGGCAATGGCCGCACCAGCTTGGCGAATACCACCATTTCATTCCGTTGCTCGTGTTCCCAGGCATGTTGATCCTGCTTGCTCTTTTAAGGCTTCGCGACAACGACGCGCGACTCCTGCTTCTTGCCGCCGCCTTTCCGCAGCGTTGGTTTTACGATGCCTTCATTCTTTGGCTGATTCCCAAATCGCGCCGTGAGATCGTCGCCAGCGTGGGTGCTAGTTGGCTGGTGGGACTGTGGAGATGGTCCCATCCGCCGCTCAGTTTTGCGCAAGTCGGACGGTGGTCGGTCGTCGGTTTCTATCTACCGATGCTCGTTATCACGCTGTTGCGGAGAGGTCCGGCGCGGCCGTCTCTTGCTCTCCGGTCCAAGTCTTAATCGCTCGCGCCAGGCCCCATGCCAGGCACAGAACTGCCACCGCCATCAGGTTCAATCGTGTTGCAACGATGAGCACAAGGTAGAGAGGCGGAAACATCAGCGCAACCGCGCCTGACAACAATACGCGGCGCGTAGGTAGATCCAATGCGGGGTCATCCCATACCAACTTCGCGGCCAACAAGATGATGGGAAGCAATAAGCTTAGGTCGTACCCGAATTCATGGTATCCAGCTAACAGGGTTGCGATGAAGGCGGCAGATATGCCCGCCCAGTAGACCTTCGAGGCCCGCGGCGCGGCCGTGTCCCATTGACGCGCTGCCCAAACCAGAACACCTATCGAAAGCGCGCAAGTAATCCAGTCCAGGCCATGCCGTGGATCCAGTGGATCCGTCCAGCCCTCGACGAGTCCGCGCAAGCTCGGCATAACACTCGGATAGATTGCGGCCGCCGCTCCTTTTGCGTTCAAGTGCCGTAAATATTGTGGATAGGTAGCCATGCCGTGCCAACCCACTACCCAAAGACTCACTCCGGCGAGCAATGCCGCCACCAGCGAGAAGCCCGTAAGCGTTCGGAACTGCTTCTTCAGGATAAGAATAAAGATCAGCGGCAACACGAACTGGAACTTGATCAACGCAAGCCCCAGGAAGCATCCGGCTTGAAAATCCCGGCCCTCCCGCCATTGCACTGCAACCAGCCCGAAAAGAAGCAACATCAAAGCCGAGTCTTGGCCCAAAATGAACCCGTACACCATGGGATAGAAACTGAAATAGGCCGGGTAATAGAGCCACCAAGGAATCGTGGCCAAACCCGGAATTCGTGAGCGCAGGTACGCCGCTGTAGCACCCACCAGTGCGATGCTGAATAGGACCCAAATTGTATAGGCTCGGGGAAAGGGCAAGTAGCTGAGCGGCCAAAAAAGGAGGGCCTCGAACGGAGGCCGCATATAGGGTAGCGCTCTATTGTTGAGAGCCGACCCTTCCGAAAACTGATTCTGGACTTGTGTCTGTAACCTCAGATCATAGAGCCGGTCGCCGAGCCCGGCTTGAACGATCTTGCCCGCTGTATAAAAGTTGGAAAAGTCCGCGTAACCGCGGGACATGCGGTCGTACACCCGCGGCACCATCCCAAAATAGCCGATGAGCATCACCCAGAAGAATGTCGCTACAAGGACATAGGGTTTTCGTAGCTGCGGCGGCATCGCGGGGCGGCTCGGGGGTTGCACAACTCCTCGTAGAGAGATCGTGTTGCACAAACTACCACACGGGTTCGGGTACCGGTTAACAATTTACTAAATATGGAAGAATCCACAGTTTTACTGCGAAGCGCGCTTGACGTTCGCACCATAAATGGTGACACTAGGAGCACGCCAGTTCGTTCACCAGCTAGAGTGGGTGTCTGACGAACCCCGGGGAGTGGCACCCCGCCTCCGCTTCAATGGAGGAAGCGTGCCGCATCTTTGCTGAGGAGCCGACCAATATGACGATGTTGCGCAGGTTTTGGAATGACGAACAAGGACAAGATATCGCCGAATATGCTGTCATGCTCGCTGTGATCCTGGTCATCGTGATTGGCACAGTGCGCTTGATCGGAACCAACGCGACCACCGTATTTTCGGAAGTCGCGAGCTCGGTCGGATAAAGAACCGCGGGCCCTCAATAGGGCTTCTGAAGACCGAGGGGTTCGCTTGCGCTTCGTTACGCAGGTCTGCTCTGGGAGCAGCTTTTTGTAAGGAGGCTCGATGAGCCGTTCTCGCCTGTTCATTCTCGGATTGGTGGCGTTGGCCTTTGGAGGCTTTCTCGCCATGCAGGTGTACAAGAATCTGCAGACTCGAGCAAGCGCCACCACCATCGCCACAACCGACGTTCTTGTGGCAGCTCGCGATATTCAAATCGGCACGCCGGTTGGCAAGGGGGATGTTAGAACCGTCAAGTTCCCCTCCTCGGACCTCCCCGCTGCTTATTATGCGAGCGGAAGTAAGGTCGTGGGGCGTGGCGCCATCCTGCCCATCTCGAAGGGCGACTTCATTCTCCCCGGGAAGCTGGCTGCGGAGAATAGCGGTACCGGCCTGCCTTCCCTGATTCCTCCCGGCATGCGCGCCGTTTCAGTTCGCGTGAATGATGTGGTCTCGGTGGCGGGCTTCGTCGTTCCGGGCACACGCGTCGATGTTTTGCTGACGGGCACGCCTCCAGGCGGCAAAGAGCCAGTTACCACTACTGTTCTTGAGAACGCTCTCGTACGAGCCGTGGGGCAGCGCATTGATGGCACCTCGGGGGATCCGCAGACTTCTGCGGTCATAACCCTGCTGGTCAGCCCCGAGGATGCACAGAGGCTAACACTCGCCACTTCAGAAGGCAGGATTCAGCTCTCCCTGCGCAACCTCGTCGATTCCGAACAAGAGAATTTGGAGTCGGTGCGCAATACCGCCCTCTACCGCGGAGCAACTGCTCTTCCCGACACCTCACCGAAGGTGCACATCGCCAAGGCGAAACCACCTGCCACGATTCCGGTTGTGCCCTACTCCGTCGAAGTCATTCGGGGCCATGACGTAACGACCACGAAATTCTAAAAGCACTCTCCCAAACTACTCAGATTCGGGTATTCTTTCTTGACCGTCTTCTACTTGACCGTCCTGTATTGGAGAACGAAGCACCATGCATCATGGGATTAGGGCTGCCTGGCTTGGGCTGCTGACCGCTGTGCTTTGTTGTTCCGCTGATGCACAGAACGCTCCAACGCCCCCGCCCGGCGCCGATGCCCCCGCTGCTGTTACTCCCGACACGGCAACTACCACGCTTCCTCCCCAATCGACGTCCCCTTCCGCCGAGCCACAGGGCTCCGCACCTCTCCGCGTCATGGTCGGCAAGTCTCTGCTCATCAACACCAGCGAACGCCTCAAGCGCATCTCCGTAACTGACCCGGCCGTGGCTGACGCACTGGTAGTTACACCGACTCAGGTGCTGGTGCATGGCCGCACCCCGGGCGAAGTCTCTCTCCTTATCTGGGATGAGCTCGAGCGCTCGCGCGCTTTCGATCTCCGCGTCGATGTGGACGTGACCGCCGCCGCCGAGGAAATCCACCGCATTTTCCCCGATGAGGTCATCACGGTTTCCCCTTCGCGCAACGCCATGGTTCTGAATGGGCATGTTTCCACGGAGGATGTAGCCAAACGTGCCGGACTGATTGGCGAGGCCTACTCTAAGAATGTAGTGAACGTGTTGACGTTCGGTCCGATGGGCGCGCAGGAGGTTCTGCTCGAAGTGAAGTTCGCGGAAGTCGACCGCAGCGCTCTCAACACGATCGGTTTCAATCTACTTTCTACGGGCGCTGGAAATGTCCTTGGCAATATCACGACCGGACAGTTCGGCTCGACCACGATCAACCAAATCCAGGACGTGATCGCCACGCGAGCCACGCCATACCCTGACATCCCTACGAAAACGACGGGACCCGGTGTCGGCACCTTTACCAGCCAAACCACCATCGGCAATCTGCTGAACATGTTTCTCTTTAGCCCTGAACTCCATTTGGGGGCCGTGGTTCAGGCGCTCCAGGCAAGGAACCTGCTCCAGATATTAGCCGAGCCCAATCTCATTGCCGTGAACGGCAAAGAAGCCAGCTTCCTTGCTGGCGGCGAATTTCCCTTCCCCGTTATTCAACCAGCGAACGGCATCAACACCGTCACCGTGCAGTTCAAGCAGTTCGGCGTGCAGCTCAAGTTCACGCCTGTCATTACGCCCTCCGGGCTCATTCACCTCCACGTCGCCCCCGAAGTCAGCACCCTGGATTTCGCCAACGGCGTGCAGATCTCCGGCGTCACGATCCCCGCGCTCAGCACACGCCGTGCAGAAACCGAATTCGAACTGCAGGATGGCCAGAGCTTCGTCATCGCCGGCCTCATGGATAACCGTGTGACCAGCGTAATTGATAAAGTCCCAGGCCTAGGCGATCTGCCCATCCTGGGCAATTTCTTTAAGAGCAAGAGCTATCAACGAAACAATTCCGAATTGGTCGTTTTAGTCACGGCGCGCCGGATTTCGCCGACCACAGGCTTGGCACCCCTTCCTAAGTACCCGAAGCCATTCCTGGACCATGATGAGTTCGACGGTAAACTGGGCAAAAAACCGGCCGCCCAACCCAAGCAGTAGCGAGGAGTACAGTGGTAGCCATGCCGGAGCTTTCAGTCGCCATTCTGGCAGCGGACAACGAGCAACGAGCCGTGTTGCAGGTCCTTGTCGATGGCACCAGTGTGGCCAAGGTTAGCTTCTCAGGCGGCCAACTGCCCGTCGCTTCCACTGACTCCACCCTCCGCCGCGTGCAAGCCGCGAGTGCGGACGTCATCCTCGTGGATGTCGCCAGTGACAACTCATTTCCTGCCATCCACGCTATCGAGCTTCTGCACCAGGAAATTCCGGACACGCCCGTCTTCGCGTTTGGCCCGATCTCTCAGCCACAACTGATCGTCAGCGCCATGCGCGCCGGTGCCCGCGAGTTTATCGAGCGGCCCACCACCACCACCGAACTGCTCGAAGCGTTCGTGCGCCTTTCCTCCGCCCAGCGCAAATCCCGCGGCGAGGCCCGGCGCGGCGGCAAGGTCTTCTCCATCATCAACGCCAAGGGCGGCAGCGGCGCGACCACCACCGCCGTCAACGTTGCTCTAGCGCTGCAGAGTTCCCTGGGTGGAACCGCCTTGGTCGATCTCGCGCCGCTCGGTCACGCCGCCCTGCATCTCAACGCCAAACCCCAATTCACCGTGGCCGACGCCCTGCGCAACCTGCACCGCCTGGACAGTTCCCTGCTTGAGAGCTTCATGACCCAGCAGGACCGGGGCCTGCATCTGCTCGCCGGCACCACCAACCCCAGTGGCGAGGGAACTTCGCCCTCGGAGCTGGCAAGCCTGTTCGACCTTCTCGTCGGCCACTACCAATACACTGTAGTGGATTTTTCCACTCGCTTGGATACGACGGCCCGCCTCATTTGCAATCTGTCCGAAACCGTACTCATCGTCGCCCAAACCGATGTCGCATCGCTCTGGAGCGCGGGTCGCATCGTGCAATTCCTCAGCGAAACCGGCGGCCGCGACCGCATCCGCCTCGTCCTCAACCGCTTCCGCAAGGTCCCGGGCTTCGAAGACCGCGACACCGAAACTGCTGTCGGCGCCAAAATCTTGTGGAAGATTCCCAATAACTTCTTTGCCATCTCGGCGGCCATCGACCGCGGGAATCCACCCAATCGGCAAGGCAGTTCGGAAGTAGCCCGTGCCTTCACGGGACTTGCCAGCGCCTTGACGGAATACGATGATGTATCCAAACGCTCCGCCAAATCAATGTTCCGGAGCCTCTAAGCTCCAGATCGATGGAGGCACGGGCGTCCTCGCCCGTGCGCTAGGCGTAACTTCTTCAAGCTTGCGGCATGTGCGATGATTAGCGAGGCGCTTTAGGCGCTGCTAGTGACTCCACCAGGATTTTTCATGCCCGACGTCCGATCCTTCGAGCGCACCGAATACCAACAGGTCAAAGCCGACCTCCACCGCAAGATTCTGGACCGGCTCGACCTCGAAAAACTCGGCCGCACGCCGGGTGACGCTGCGCGCGAAGAAGTCCTCGCCCTCATCCGCAATGTCGTCAACAGCGAGGCGGTCCCCCTTAGCTTTGCGGAGCGCGAGCGTCTCGCGCGGGAAATCCTCGATGAGATCTTCGGACTCGGCCCGCTCGAACCGCTTCTCAAGGATCCCAGCGTCTCCGACATCCTGGTCAACCGTTTCGACCGGGTCTTCGTCGAGCGTGCCGGCAAGCTCGAACTCACGCCGCTATCGTTCAAAGATCCTGCTCACCTGATGCAGATCATCGACCGCATCGTCTCGCGCGTGGGACGCCGCGTCGACGAGTCTTCGCCGATGGTCGATGCCCGCCTGGCCGACGGCTCCCGCGTCAACGCCATCATTCCGCCGCTGGCTCTGGACGGCGCTTGCCTCTCCATCCGCCGTTTCGGCCGCGACGGGCTGACCGCCCGCGCACGGCAGGTATGAACACGATGATCCGATCGACCACGTCTCCCGCCCTCGCCTGTGGCCCGTGCGTCCTCGACAGCACGCGCCGATCCCCGTAGGATCGATCACGCCGTGAGCGCACCGTACCTCTCCATCGTCGTTCCCTCCTACAACGAGGAAAAGCGTCTCGGCGCGAGCACGCTCACCACGGACCCAACGCACGGGCGCCAATGCCAGCCCACAATAGAGCATATCGAGGGGCATACCGCCGCTCCGTGCGCGTTCTAAGCCCTGTTCCAAAATCGAATCAGCCCGGTCCCAGTCCCCCTCATAGAACGCAAGCATGCCCGCCGCACTCGCGTGGGGCTCTTGTTCCAAGAGGCTTCGGGCTGCCGGCAAGTCTCCGGACAAGAGGTAAGCATCTTGAAGAACCCGCATGAACACTTTACGATGGCCCCTACCGAGTCGGGACTTTGCCAGTTCGGTCCCCCACCACTTTTGCGCTCCGCGCGGATCCCACAATTGCATGAGGCAGTATCCGGACCACGCAACCGTAGCAGAAGCAAAACCGGGTGTGTTTAGAGTGTCGAGCTTCGACCAAACCTGCGCGTGGACTTCCTGCGCCTCGCCGAGTTTGCCGGTTTGCGGCAGGATCCAGGTGAGGCTCCCGGCGGACATTGCCCAGAATTCCGAGTGCCCGATCCGCTCGGCAATCTCCATCGAGTGCCGAAATGCAACGACCGCGTCCCGCACCCGGCAGCTTCGCGCCGCTACACTACCGATGGAGAAATAAAGTCTGACTAGGTCAGGATTCTCCGGGCCTTTGCTCAGCGCCGCTTCGGCTCGCCGTAGATGGTCGGCAGCTCGTGGAAGATCCTGCGCGCGGGGGTTAATTCCTAACGACAGATGGAGCTGTGCAGCCCCGTCGGCGTCTCCAAGTTCTTCGTATATGCGCAGTGCTTCTTCCAGATGTTCCAGGTGTCTAGCGCTTTCGCCCTGCCCACTCAAAAGCTCGCCCAAACGATGATGGAGAGCGGCGGAAAGTCGCCGGTTTCCCCCAAACTCTTCAACCAGCTCGAGGGCCGCATTC
>Ga0137409_10001067_pt1 | contig 29639 bp, 32 predicted proteins | sample CZODoug1_16funga_FD_122059 | JGI IMG/M metagenome (GOLD analysis project Ga0137409, IMG submission 122059) | Vadose zone soil fungal communities from Angelo Coast Range Reserve, California, USA - CZODoug1_16fungal (Hybrid Assembly) | ecosystem: Environmental > Terrestrial > Soil > Vadose zone...
GGCGGCGAGCGTTGCTGGTACTATTTCCCGACGACCCAAGTCGCCAGCTCGGACGGCCAATCGTTCGCGAGCCAGCCCTATCCGGTGGATGCCATCATGTGCGGCGACCACGTGGTGTGGATCAACCGCAACATGGTGGAGGCGCAACTGTCGCTCGCGGCAGATACCGTCGGCCAGGGTTTCGCGCCGGTAGCACGGTGACGTGGGCAGCGCGAGCTCCGGGCACCCTCTATGGACGATCCTCGCTGCGACTTCTACGACTGGGTGAGCCATACCAGGTGTGATCAGCCGGCACGGTGGGTGACAGGTCAGAAGTCACAGGACAGGGGCCGTCACGAGCGATATTATTGTGACCGGCATCGCCCGCCGCGGGCGCATCTCATCGGCGCGCCGGGGGCCGCGCAGGAGCCCAAGGGACGATGACCAAATAAGGAACGTGTGACGCCAGGGTTGCTGTGACTCCCAAGCGCTATTGGGCTCGGCTGCGGGCGGACATCGATCGCCCGCTGCGCCGTGGCGCGTGGTACCACGTCAAGAAACTCGGGCCGCGCGAGGCGCTGCTCGACGTCCTCGGCGAAGCCGTAGACGTCCCCCGCCCGCTTCTCGATATCATCAGTCGACCGCCGTACCGCTGGTCCGTCGTGCCACGTCCCAAGAATCCGGCCCGGTTTCCCGGGGTGACCGAGTACGGGGTGTGCCCCAACTGCCGCGAGCGCGTGCCGCTCACCGAACGCCTGGCGTCGCTGCGCTGCCGGCACTGCAACGAAGTGTTCGACGTCGCCTGGGAAGAGCAGTACTTCCAGGGCGTCTAGGCCAGTCCTAATCGGCGCTGCAGGTGCGCCTGCACCGGCGGCGTGATGATCCCGCGCTTGACCGCATCCGCGAGCGCCGCGGTCGTGGCCGCGCGATCGGCGTCGATGCCCTTCTCCCGCAGCTCCTGAATGATCCGGGCGAGCCGGCTGTCGTACTCCTGCGGCTTGAGTTTTTCGGCATCCGACACCTGCTTCAGCCTCTCCAGCTCCTGTAGAAAGCGCGCGATTGTGACCGGTGCCATTGACAACCTCCGTTGGGGTCCCAGGCACATCAATCTAACCCGCAGGCGGGAGTCGGCTTGAGGTTTGACTTCCCTCCCTGGCTCCGTTAGCCTGGGAGTCCCCGGAACCGGAAGGGCGATGGCGAACGAAGCGGCATGGGCGGCGCGCCTGGCGCGCTACAAGGGCCCCGAGCTCAAGCGGAGCGTCTGGCAACTCGCCAGCGCGGCGGCGCTGTTCGCCGGTGCGTGGACGCTCATGTATCAGAGCCTGCGCGTCGGTTACTGGCTCACCCTGGTGTTGGCCGTGCCCGCGGCCTTCTTCCTCATCCGCCTGTTCATCATCCAGCACGACTGCGGCCACGCCGCGTTCTTCCGGTCGACCCGGGCGGCCGACATCGTCGGCTCGATCCTCGGCGTCCTCACGCTCACGCCATACCACTATTGGAAGAAGACCCACGCGCTCCACCACGCCACCTCGGGCAATCTCGAGCACCGCGGGTTCGGCGACATCGACACCCTGACGGTGGACGAGTACCTCGCCCGGTCGCGCTGGGAGCGGTTCAAGTATCGCGTGTATCGCCATCCGGTGGTGCTGTTCGGGGTGGGCGCCGTGCTGCACTTCTTCGTGCGACACCGGATTCCGAGCATCGTGCCGCGCGAGTGGACGCGCGAGCGGCGCAGCATCTTCTGGACGGACGTGGGACTGGCAACGCTGATCGCGCTAATGGGGACCCTCGTGGGGTTCCGCGAGTTCGCGCTGGTGCAGCTTCCCGTCACGCTCTTGTCCACGTCGCTCGGCGTATGGCTGTTCTACGTCCAGCACCAGTTCGAGCCCACGTACTGGGAGCACGACGAGCGCTGGGCCTACGACGCCGCGGCGCTGCAAGGAAGCTCGTACTACCGCCTCCCCAAACTGCTCCAGTGGGCCACCGGAAACATCGGGCTCCACCACATTCACCACCTGCACCCCCGGATCCCCAACTATCGACTCCAGCAGGCGCTCGACGATCACGCCGAGCTGCGCCAGGTCCCGACGCTGACGCTGTGGGAAAGCTTCCGCTGCGTCCGCCTCACGTTGTGGGACGAGCGGCAGCGGAAGCTGGTGCCGTTCGCAGCCGTGAGAAGAGAAGAGACCTAGGAAACCGGTAGGACAGTCATCACCGGCAGCCCACCTTGCCCGCCCCGCTGCCGCGGCTCACTCCCCCACCGAACGCGCTCTTCAGACGCCGCAGCGACGACGCCGGGCTGACCGGCGAGATCCCCGTGAACGCCGTCCCGACGCCCAGCGCGAGTGTCCACTTGGGCGACGCCGCCGACAGACCGACACTGCCGTCGAGCGCGATGGCCAGAGAGCCCGTCAGTACATGGCTGGCACCGGCGCTCAGGACGCGACTCAGGGCCTGCGTCGAATCCGATCGTCCGACATCGGCATCGAGCGAGACGTCCGCCGCCCAGCGGCGTGAGATGTCGTAGCCGGCCTCGGCGCGCAGTGAGGTCGCGTGGGGGGCGGCGAGCGTGGGTTGTGCCGAGGGCCCACTGACGCTGCGGCTCGCGTCGGCGGAGACGCGGAGCCGCCGGCTCGGCGACACCCCGGCGCCCAGATCGAGCCCGACCGACGTTGCTCCGCTGCCGAGCCCGCACGCCGCGTTCCCCGCCGGCACCACGACCGTGAGCGCAGCCGCCACCACCGGGGAACCGGGCGTCGCGAATGCGTGGAAGGCATCAGCGGTGAGCGGTACGTCGCCCAACCCGCTGCTCGACACCGTGCGTCCACTGATCACGTCGGAGACGTGCACCTCGGCGGGCATGACCGAAAGACCGAGCCAGGGAGTCACCTGATACCGTACGACGCCGGTGAGCGCCTGCTCGGTGCGAGAATCGCTGAGCTTCGCGCTGCCGACCGTGACGCCCGCCGTGACGGGCGCCTGGGCCGCGAGCGACGCGGCGCCGAGCGCGGCGCAGAACGTGAGACAGCGGAGGAGCGAGCGCATGTCTACACGGTAACACCCGGACCCGGTGACCCTGATCACGCGGGCGCAAAATGGAACGGTTACTTCTCGCGCGTTCGCCCAGTCTTTGACGGTTGAGGGCGCTGCAGAAGACCTGGCAGGCTCCCGCCATGCAAACTTGGAGGATCCAATGAAGCGAACAGCAGCAGGGCTGACCACGAGCGTCACGCTGGCGTTAGGGCTTGCCCTTGCGACCGCCACCGCGGTCGCCGCCCAGAAGCCGGCGCATGGGCACGCGTCAGCGCATGCACCCAACGCAAACCACCCGTCCGACGTGGAACGGGATCGAGCCAAGGACCTCGATCGGTTCCGCGGCGTCGCGAAAAAGCTCGGCACGACCCCGGACGCCCTCGAGACTGAGTACTTGGCGGCGCGCCAGACGAACCCGAAGCTCACGCACGGCCAGTTCGTGGCCGCCAACATGGTGGCGCACAACTTGAGCGCGAAGAATCCGAACATCACCACTCAGGCGATCCTGGACGGGCTGAAGAGCGGCAAGAGCATCGGCCAGACCCTCCAGAGCCTGGGGCTGAGTGAAAAGGACGCCAAGGAAGTGGAGGCGAGCGCCAAGCGCGAGGCGAAGCAGGCCGAGCACGAGAAGGATGAGGGCGCGAAGACCGGCGGCCAGTAACAGCACAGCGGGCACGCTCGATCTCGAGCGTGCCCGCTGCGTCTCGCGACCGGCGTTAGCTCAGCCGCGCAGTGCGGCGAACACTCCGAGGACGGCGATGACGACACCCAGCGCGATCTTGGCCGCGGCGGCGGTCGCGCGACCCACCACGGCGCCCCACCCTACGCGCACCGCCGTCCCCGGTGTGCGGGACAGGGAGTACTCGAGCAGTGCCGCGCCGGCGAACGAACCGAGGAACGCGCCGATCACGCTGCCGACAACGGGCACGGGCACACCCATCGCGGCGCCGACGATCCCGCCGACCAACGCGCCCCACGCGGACCGGCGCGAGCCGCCGTACGTCCGTGCGAAGCGAAATCCCAGCCACCACTCGATGATCTCGCCCAGGAAAGCGAGGCCCAGGGCGACTCCCATGGTCGCGACCCCGACCGAGCGGAAGTCCGTGAGCCAGCCGTAGCCGACGATCCCGGCCACCATGACCCACAGCCCGGGAAGACCGAGGGGAACGAGCAGCAGCCCGAACATGGTGCAGACGCCGAGCAGCAGGACGGGAAGGACGTGACTCATGGTCTCCAATACCGTATCATCTTCTCATGGGCGACAAGAGCATGGAACAGCTGCGCTCGCTCTTGAAGAGCTACGAGGAGCGCAGCGCGAAGTTGCAGGTCGGCGTGAAACCCGCGACGCAGGACGAAGGGGAGCGACGCCGGCGGGCCTGCGGCGATCGTCTGCGCACCGTCGTGCGATCGGTGCTGGACCGGTTCACGGACGCGCTCAAGAACGCCGGCCACGAAGCTGCCATCGAAGACGAGACTGCAACCACAGGCGCGTACCCCACGGTGGCGCTCATCTTCACGCCGCGCACGCCTGCGGGCACCGCGCTCGCCTCCACGCTGACGTTCAAATGCGATCCCCGGCGCGGCATCGCGGTGGCGCGGGACATCAAGCCCTCCCCGACCAAGGGCCGGGCGGTCACGAGCAGCACGGACCGCATCGGGACGATGAAAGTGGAAGCCGTGTCGGTGGAATGGGTCGACACCAAGACCCTCAGCTTCATCGAGGCCGTGCTCAAGGTCAACTGAGTGTCTTGACCGGCCGGGGCTCCTCCCCTACCGTGGACCGTCTCCAACCCCTTGAGGCGACGATGGGCGTGCGCTCCGGCGGGCTATCCGCCTTTCTGGTCTTGCTGGTGGTGTCGGCTTGCGGGGGCGGCAGGCGCAGCGTGCTCGCGCCGCCCGCGCTCGACCTGCGGTCCTATGGGAGGCTCGGTCTCGTCACCTTCACGGTGGAGAACGCCAAGGGCTCGCTCCACGAGTTCGCGACCGAGCGGTTCTCCGAGGACATGCTGGCGGCGCAACCCGGCATCGAGGTGCTCGAGCTCGGCACGCAGGACAGCTTGCTGCGCCGCGTCGGGGAGAATGACCTGGGCATCGCCGCGGCCCAAGAGCTCGGCAAGCAGCGCGAGGTCGGCGCCGTGTTCGCGGGCCATCTCAAGGTCACGAATCCCAAGGGGACGGGCGGACTCGCCGGGCTCGTGACCCCGCATCTCGAGGCCACCGTGAGGGTGGACCTCACGGTGCGGCTGCTGTCGACTCGTTCGGGGGCCACCCTGTGGCGCTCGAGTGCCTGGGCGACCGAGCGGGTCGGCCACGTGGCGCTGGTGGGCGGCCAGCTCGACTTCTCCGCCAAGGATCCTAAAGAGGCGTACGGGCCGCTGGTGAACACGCTCATCCGTCTCGTCACGCAGGACATGCGGTCGACGTGGCAACGGCAGTGACCGGATAGATTCCGGTCAAGACGCGCGCGCGACTTCCTCGAAGTCGCGCGGCGACAGCTCGAGTAGCGCCGCGGCTACGTTCTCTTCCAGGTGCTTCACGCTCGACGTCCCGGGGATCGGGAGCATCACGGGCGAGCGTCGCAGCAGCCACGCGATCGCCACCTGCGCGGGCGTCGCGTGCAGCCGGGCGGCAACCCTGGCGAGGGGGCCCTCGGCGCGCAGGGCCGCCCCGGCACCGAGCGGATACCACGGCAGGAAGGCCAGCCGCTCGCGCTCGCAGTGGTCGAGCACAGCCTCGTGCTGCCGGTCGGTGGGGCTATAGCGGTTCTGCACCGAGACGATCGGCACGATCTTCCGCGCACGCTCGATGTCGGCGACCGGGACCTCCGACAGGCCGACGTGTCGGATTTTCCCCTCGTCCTGCATCCGCCTAAATGTGCCAAGTTGGTCCGCGAGCGGCACGGCGGGATCGATGCGGTGCAGCTGATACAGGTCGACGCGCTCGACCTTCAGCCGACGCAGACTGCCTTCCAGCGCGGCGCGGAGGTGCTCCGGTCGCCCGTTCGTCTTCCACTGGTCGGGGCCCGGCCGCACGAAGCCGGCCTTGGTGGCGATCACCAGCCCCGCCGGGTAGGGGTAAAGCGCTTCCGCTATGAGTCGCTCGCTTACCTCGGGGCCGTAGGAGTCGGCGGTATCGATCAGGTTGACCCCGAGCTCGACGGCCCGGCGCAGCACGGCGATCGCCTCGCGCCGGTCCCGCGGCTCACCCCATATCCCCTTGCCGGTAAGGCGCATGGCGCCGAAGCCGAGGCGGTGGACGGGCAGGTCGCCGCCCAGCAGAAAGGTGCCGCTCCGGGCGGCGGGACGAGCATCGACGCCGGCGTCGCCGGCGGGTTGGGTGCCGATTGAAGTTGTCATGCGAACGTTAACCCCCGCTACGCACCGCCGGTTCCCCGCGAGCCGCCAGACCCGCGATTAAAGAAGGCGCCCCCGTACTTCACCGCCCGCCCGCTCCCCGCGCGGCGGCGAGCCGCGCCTGCTGCTCGGCCGAGAGCGTGTTCTTGATGTTGATCAGCAGCGACATGTGGGCGCGCTTCACCTCGCGCTCCACGCCCAGAACCTCGTCCACCTGCGCCAGCGCCGCGGCCTGATCGACGGCGGGCTTCTCGAGGAGCGAGGCGAGACGCTGCGACTGCTCCTGCATGCGCCACTGCAGATCCACCACCTTGCTCTGAAAGTCCTGGATCGCCTTGGTGATGGTGGAGCGTTGCTCGGGACGGAGCCCGATGTCCTGCTGATGCTGCATCACCAGCTCCGGCGGAAACAGCGCGCGCGCGAGCGGATCCTCGGGAGCTTGCGGCGGTTGCTGCGCACCCGCCGCCGTCGCGACGACGAGCAGAGCCAACGTCGGAACCCAGCACGTCCGAGATGCTTTCACAGAATCCTCCGATCGAGACCCCTGGGTCCGAGCTGCGGGACACTGCGCAGCAGTTCGACGCCGGGGAGCTTGAGCAGGAAATCGGTGGGCGCTTGCCACCGTACGGTCGCGAGATCGATCACCAGACGGTCGTTCTTCTGTACACGCCAGGTCGAGGCGACGACCACGGCTATCACCGCGACGACCACCACGGCGGCGAGTGCCAGGGCGCGGCGGCGCGGTACGCCCGCCCGGCGAGCGCGCGCCGCAGCAACGGTCGCCTGGAACGACTGGCTGGCGGCTGCGTCTTTCCGGCGCAGCGCCGCGAAGGCCCGCTTGAGGTGCTGATCGTCGCGCTCGATCATTCTGGCTCCTCCTCCAGCAGCCTCTTGAGCGCGGCCTTGCCACGCTCGTAATGGGTGCGGGCGGTGCCCAAAGACACTCCCGCGACGGCGGCCGCCTCGGCGATCGTCAGGTCCTCGTAGAACACCAGATGCAGCACCTGGCGCTGGCGCGCCGACAATCGCCCGAGCGCGCGCATCAGCCGGGCCGTTTCGTCGGCGCCGACGAGCGCCGTCGCGGGGTCGGGCCTGCCGTCCACCGCCTCCGGGCCGAGCAGTAACGACGCGAGCGGAAGCCAGCGCCGCAGCGCGGCCCGACGTCGCACTTCGCGCGCCGTCCGCGCGATCACGCCGAATACGAACGTGCGGAGGCTCGAGCGTCCGTCGAAGCGCGCGCGGCCGTCCAGGAGCTTCAAGTAGCTCGCCTGGAGCACGTCCTCGGCCGCGCTCCGATCCCAGGCGCAGCAGCTCAACGCCCACCCGAACGCGGCGGCGTGCAGCTGCTCGAGCTCGGCCGGCAGGTCGGAGGGTGACATGGGGCTCGGTATCGACTAATGAGTGTTCGTAGAAGCTCGACTATATGACGCGGCATCCACCCCCGGGGTGTCGCGTTCCCGCCCTACGATGCCGCATTTCCGCCCTACCCCGACCCCTTCGCGCGACCTAACCTGCGATGTCGACCCCAACCGGAGGTTCGCCATGAAGACCACCGCCTTAGCCGCCCTGCTCCCAATCGCGTTCTGCACGGTGCCGAGCATCTCCACCGCTCAGGACACCCTCGTCGTTCACTACGCGGCGAAGCTGCTGTGCGGGGGGTCGAACCGTCGGGGGGTCGCGCCGGGCAGGTACTTCACGGCCGTGAATGTCCACAATCCGTACCGCGACTCGGTGTTGTTCCGCTACAAGTTCGCGCTCACCCGGCCGAACGCAGTACCGGGACCAATCACGCCCTGGACCGGCGCGACGCTCACAAGCGATCAGGCGCTCGAGATCGAGTGCACCGACAGCCTGATGCGGATCGGGGGCGGATTCGCGAAAGGATTCGTCGTCGTGGAGACGCAGCGCGAGCTGGACGTCGTCGCTGTGTACACGGCGACGGCCGCGACGCGCGTCCAGACGATGGCCATCGACCGCGTGCCGCCGAGGCGGACCGTACTGCTGCCCTAGGGCTCGCCGACCTCGAGCCGGTGCAGCTGCCGCACGGTCTCGATGGTATCGGACTGGTCCGAGCCTTTGTCCGGGCGGTAACGCACGACGCGCGCAAACCGCAGCGCCAGACCACCCGAATAGGTGGGGCTCGCCTGGATGCCGTTGAACGCGACCTCCACGACCAGCTCGGGCCTTACGTACACCACGTGAGCGTCGCGTCGGGTCTCGAGCTCGAGCAGCTTGGCTGTCTGCCACTCGAGCATTTCGTCCGTCATCCCCTTGAACGTCTTCCCCAGCATCGCGAACCCGCCGGCGTCCGCATCGCGGGCGCCGAGGTGGAGGTTCGAGAGCCGGCCGCGGCGGCGGCCCTGGCCCCATTCGGCGGCGAGTACGACCAGGTCGAGTGTGTGGGCGGGCTTCACCTTGAGCCAGGCAGCGCCGCGCGCGCCCGCGTCGTAGTGCGCGCCTAGCGCTTTTGCCATCAGCCCTTCCTGGCCCGCCGCGATCGCCCGATCGAAGAACGCCGCGGCTTCGCCCGCGTCGGAGGTCACGAGGCGGGGCACCCGCAGCCCGGCCGGTACGGCCGCCGCGAGGGCGGCGAACCGCCGGGCGTACGGCTCGTCCAGGAGCGACGCGCCGTCGGCATGGAGCAAGTCAAAGAAGAACGGCGCGAGCGGCAGCTCGGCGCGCAGCCGTGCGACTTCGAGCTTCCGCCCGAAGCGGCGCATCGTCACCTGGAACGGCAGGGGCGTGCCGTCCGGACGCAGCGCGATCGCTTCCCCGTCAAGGATCGCGTCGTTGAGTGGCAGCCGGCGGACCGCTTCGACGACCTCGGGCACCGCGGGCGTGACGTCGTTGAGCTGACGGGAAAACACCCGTACCTCATCGCCCGACTTGTGGACCTGGATGCGCGCGCCGTCGAGCTTGTGCTCGAAGGCCGCCTCGCCGCCCAGGCGTGTCAGGGCGTCGGCCACGTCATCAGCGGCCTGGGCCAGCATCGGCTGGATCGGGTGGAACAGCTCCACGCGAAAGCTCGTGAGGCCCGCCGCTCCCTGGGTGAGGGCGGCCCGGGCGACGCGACCCAGGTCGGCGGCGAGCATCGTCGCGCGGCGGACCGTCTCCCCGGCGAGGCCGGCCGCCCTCGCGACCGCCTCGGTCACGAGTCCCTCGAGCGCTCCCTGACGCAGCTCACCCATGACCAGGCGTAACAAGAATTCCTGCTCCTCGGCCGTGCCCCGGGTGAGCAGGTCACCTAGGATCCGTTCCTTTTCTCGAGCGGAGCCCCTACCAGTCGCATTCGCGAGGCGTTGCAGCGCCGCATCCAGTGCGTCGAGCTCGAGAGTGGCAGCGTCGGCCGCGTGCTCGGGCTTTGCGGCCTGCAGGGCCGCGTAGCCGATCCCGATCCGCCCCTGGCGGAGGGAGCCCGACAGGAAGGCGACCGCGATCTCGATCTCTTCCGGGCTCGCGCGTTTCAGCAGGTCGGCGAGGAGCTCGATCTTGGCGAGACGACCTCTCGTGGCCGCGACGCGGCGCGAGGTTTGTACCAGCTCTTGGAACAACACGACACCCGTGCCGGCGTTAGAGGACCACATCGCCGCTCGGTCAATGACCGGCCCTTCAAGGTGCGAGGATCTTCCGGACGTTCGAGAGGATTGCCTCGAGCTGGCTGTCCACCCGGCGTTTTTCGAACAGCCGGCCGCGCAGCCAGGCGATGAGGGACCGCGGGGCCCACACGTCCCGCACCGTCACTGCGGTCGCTTCCGCGGCTCGGTCGAGCCGAAAGAACGTCTTCCAGCCGTTCCGCTCACCGCGCTCCACCCAGCCGAACGTCGTCGGCGGCGTGAAGTCCACGACCTCGAACTCGGTCATGCGCTGACCGAACCGCACTTTGAACCGCACGCCCTTCCTGAGGGGCTTGTCGCTCTGGGTTCCAGCGCATCCAGGGAGCCATTCCGCCATGCGACTCGGGTCGGTGAGCAGGGCGAACACCCGCTCGATCGACACGGGGACGGTCTGGATGACGGTTCGACTGACAGGGCGCATGAATGGGGCTCGAGGGTTGGTCTAGGCTCGCACCCCAATGCGGCGGTGTCAACCGGCTAACGCGTGAGCACGGGCAGATAGGCCTTCCACGGGCCTACGGCCGCCGTGTACTGCTTTGCCATCACGCGCGAGATCTGAGCGATGTGACCCAGGTCGTGAACCACCCAGGACGCGAGCAGCTGCGAGAGCGTCACCTGACCCAGCTCGGGATGTCGGCCGCGCAGCGCCAGCTGCTCCGGGGTCAGGTGCCACTGCCGCAGCGTCGCGACACCCTCGGCGCGCAGCTCGGCGAATCGATCCAGCAGCCGCTGGAGCGACCAGCCGGCGAAGCGCCGCGCCTGCGCGAACCGGTCGAACGGCTCGAACGGCTGCGCTTCTCCCCTTGTGAGGATGATCTTCGCCCGCGGGATCCAGTCGGTTTCTTCGCCGTGAATCAGGTGGCCCACCACATCCTGCGGGCTCCACGTGTCGGGACCCTCGTTGGCGCTGGTCCAGGGAGAGGGGAGCCCGGCGAGCAGCTCTCGCAGCGTGGCGGGAGTCCGGGTGAGGACTGCCATGCCTTCGCCGACATTGAATTCCATCACAGGTTCATCCGTTTCAGAAAGGCGGTGTAGCGCGGCTCATCCCGCACGGCGTCGAAGATCGGGTCGACTTTCATGTACGTGAGCCAGCCCCGCCGGTCTTCGTACGCGCGGTCGAGCCAGTGGAACACCTGATCCAGGTTCTTCAAGCCGAGATGCGCAATACAGAACGCGACCGGTGTCACGTAGCGCTCGCGCGCGCGGGCTTCGAGCTCGGCGACGATGACCTCCGCCTCGCGACGCCGCCCGCTCAGGGCCAGCACGTAGGCCACGCCCGCGGTCGCGTACGACAGGTCGGGTGAGAGGGTAATCGCCTCGCGGAACGCGTGCTCCGCCTCGGCGTAGGCGCCCTGTTGCGTCAGCACCAGGCCCAGGATCCGATAGGTGTCTTCCGACGTGGGGTTCATCGCGACGGCGCGGCGCAGATGGTACAGCGCCTGGTCGTAGCGGCGTGTGTAGTAACTCAGCCAGCCCACGCCGCGCCGGACGGAGAGCGACGATGGGTCGAGCTCGAGCGCCGTCAGCGCTTCGGTCATCGCCTGCTCCGCCTGCCCGTTCACGAGGAGGACGAACGAATACCAGTGGTGCGCCGTGGCAAAGCCCGGGTTCAGCTCGAGCGCTCGGGTGTACTGGCGCATCGCTCCCGGCCAATCCCAGTCGTGCACATGCAGCACCCAGGCGAGCGACGTGTGCGCCTCGGGCAAGCTCTCATCCAGGGCCAGCGCCTTGAGCGCGTATTCGCGCGCCAGCCGGTACCCCTCGGTGACCGGCACGCTGCGGTAGTCCACCTGGAGCGCGTACGCGTCCGAGAGGCCGGAGTATGCCAGCGCGTAGTCGGGATCGTGGTCGATCGCCTGCTTGAAGAAGGAAATCGACTCGAGCACGCCCTCCTGGCTCCGCTTGTTCCAGCAGTAGCGGCCCTTCAGGTACAGCGAATACGCCTCGAGGTTGTGGGTGTAGCGCTGCGGCGGAGGGTCGGCGATGTCGGCCAGGAACGTGGTGCGCAGCGTACTGACGATGGTCCGGGCGATCTCGTCCTGGATCGCGAACACGTCGTCCAGCGTCCGATCGTAGCGCTCCGACCAAAGCGCGCGTCCGTCCTCGGCGGCGGCGAGCTGCGCCGTGATGCGCAGCCGGTCGCCCGACTTCCGTACCGTCCCCTCCAGCACGGCGGAGACGCCGAGCAGCGCGCCGATCGCGCGGATGTCCTGCGGCTTTCCCTTCAGGGCGAAGGCGGACGTGCGAGAGGCGATGCGCAGGCCGTCGACCTTGGCGAGCGCGTTGATCAGCTCGTCGCTGATGCCATCGCTCAGATATTCGTTCTCCGGATCGGCGCTGGCGTTCACGAACGGCAGCACCGCAATGGAGCGTGTCCTGCCGACGAGCGACGGTACGGCCCGGGGTCGCGTGTCTGCCAGGGCCGCCGTGAACTCCGCGACGGTCGGGAACCGGTCCGCCGGCGCCTTCGCGAGCGCGCGCTGGAGCGCTTGCTCGACCGCCGCCGGCGCGTCCGGCCGATGCGCGCGGAGCGGCGGGGGCGGCTGGCTCAGGTGCAGCGCGATGATGGCGCGGGCGCTCGTCCCTGAAAACGGCGGCGCCCCGGCCAGCATTTCGTAGATCACGCAAGCGAGCGCGTACTCGTCGCAGCGCCCGTCCAGCTCGCGATCGCCCGCCGCTTGCTCGGGACTCATGTAATCGGGCGTCCCGATGGCGAGCCCGACCTCGGTGACGTGGTCGCCACCCGCCTGGAAGATGGCGCGCGCGATCCCGAAGTCGGCGAGCACCGCGTGCCCGTCGACGAGGAGCACGTTTTCTGGCTTGACGTCCCGGTGAACGAACCCCTCGCGATGCGCGTAGTCGAGTCCCGCGCCCAGCTCTCGCGCGATGCGCAGGGCATCCTCGAGCGAGAGCCGCTTCTCGCGCACGAGGCGCTCGCGCAGCGATTCCCCGCGCACGTACGGCATCACGTAGTAGAGGGATTCCGCCGCCTGTCCGGAATCGATGAGTGGGAGCACGTGGGGGTGGGTGAGCCGCGCGGCGATCGCGATCTCTCGCAGGAACCGCTCCGCGCCGATCGCGGCCGCGACGTCGGACCGCAGCACCTTGATCGCGACCTGGCGGCTGTGCCGGAGGTCCTCGGCGACGTACACGGTGGCCATGCCGCCCCGGCCCAGCTCACGGTCGATCGTGTAGCGGTCACCGAGGGCGGCCGAGAGTGCTTCCCGCACGCGCTCCAGCGAGGCACGCTCCATAGATGAACAAAGCTATCCGGGCTTGCGCCCGGCGTCAGCGGGTCTTTGCTTCTCAAACGATGCGCCGGACCGTGGTCCTCCTCGCGCCGCTCCTCACTGCGCCGCTCCAGGCGCAGGAGCGCACCGTCGTCTTCACGAACGTCCGCGTCATCCCGATGGACCGGGAGCGCGTCCTCGACGATCAGACCGTGGTCGTACGCGGCGACCGGATCGCCGAGATCGGCCCGGCGGCGGCGATTCGCGCGCCCGCCAACGCGGTGCGGGTGGATGGGCGCGGCAAGTATCTCATCCCGGGCCTCGGCGAGATGCACGCCCACGTGCCCGTCCCCCAGGCCGAGCTGCAGCTCGGCGCGGGGTACGCCGAGCGAGTGGTGTTCTTGTTCCTCGCGAACGGCGTGACGACCATCCGCGGTATGCAGGGGCATCCCGCGCACCTCGTGCTGCGCGAGCGGCTGCGCCGCCACGAGCTGCTCGGGCCTAGGCTGTATACTGCGGGCCCGGGGTTCAGCGGCACCAGCGCTCCCGATCCCGCAACCGCTCGCCGCATGGTGCTCGAGCAAAAGGCCGCGGGCTACGACTTCCTCAAGATCTTCCCCGGCTTGTCTCGCGAGACGTTCGACGTGGTGGTCCGCACGGCGGACAGCGTGGGGATCCGGTTCGCGGGCCACGTGCCGGCGGCGGTGGGGCTCGACCGGGCGCTCGCGGCGCGCTATGCCTCGATCGATCACCTGGACGGTTATGTCGAGCGTCTCGCGGGATGGAGCCCGGACGCCGGGCCGGAAGGGTTCTTTGGGTTCCTGCTCGCGGACCGCGTGGACACGACGCTCATCGCCGAGCTGGCGCGCCGCACGCGCGAGGCGGGGGTTTGGAACGTGCCCACCCAGGCGCTGATGGACGGATTCGTGAGCGAGGAGGATCCCGCGGTGCTCGGCCGCCGGCCGGCGATGCGCTACCTCCCGCCGTCGCTCGTCACGCAATGGGTGCAAGCAAAGCGAAACGCGCTCGCGGAGCCCACCTACAACACCGCGCGGGCACAGCGCTTCATCGCGTTGCGCGGCCGGCTGATCAAGGCGCTGCACGACGCCGGCGCACCGCTGATGCTTGGGTCCGACGCGCCGCAGGTGATGAACGTCCCGGGCTTTTCGGTCCACCGGGAGCTGCAGACCTATGTGGCGGCTGGTCTCACGCCGTTCGACGCGCTCGCCACGGGCACCCGCAACGTCGCCGCGTACTTCGCTACCACCGACAGCATCGGCACCGTCGAGCGTGGCAAGATCGCGGATCTCGTGCTGCTCGACGGGAACCCGCTCGCGGACATCACGAACACCGCCCGGATCTCCGGCGTCATGGCGCGGGGCGTGTGGATATCGCGGGCCGACATCGACCGGCGGCTCGCGGAGATAGCGGCGGGTCATTGAAACGGCGCGCGGCGATCGGCGTCATGGCGGCAAGCGCCGCCGCCGTCATGTTGCGGCGGCCGCCGTCGGCCCTCGCTCGCGCCATCCCCGTCACCAAGCCGATCCCGTCCAGCGGCGAGAAGATCCCCGTCGTCGGCTTGGGGAGCTGGATCACCTTCAACGTAGGCGACGACCCGGAGCTGCGCGATGAGTGCGCCGCGGTCATGCGAGCCTTCTTTCAGGAGGGTGGCCGCCTCATCGACTCCTCACCGATGTACGGCTCCTCGCAGGGTGTCATCGGCTACGGACTCACCAAGCTGGGCCGCCCTCCGACGCTGTTTGCGGCCGACAAAGTCTGGATCTCGTCCGGCTCGCGGGGGCCGCAACAGATCGAAGAATCCCGGACGCTGTGGGGCGTCCCGCGGTTCGATCTGCTGCAGGTGCACAACCTGCTCGACTGGGAGCACCACCTGCCCACCCTGTTCGCTATGAAGGCCGAGGGTCGAGTCCGCTACGTCGGTGTCACCACGTCGGAGGGTCGCCGCCACGGCGAGATGGAAAGGATCATGCAAACTCAGCCGATCGACTTCGTGCAGGTCACCTACAACGCGCTCGATCGCGAGGTCGAGGAGCGCATCCTGCGGCTCGCCCAGGAGCGCCGCATCGCGGTCATTGCCAACCGGCCGTTCCGGCAGGGGGCGCTCATCCGGCAGGTCGAGCGCCACAGCCTTCCTGGCTGGGCCGCGGCGCTGGGCGCGGCCAGCTGGGCACAGTTCCTCCTCAAGTTCATCGTCTCACACCCGGCCATCACCTGTGCCATTCCGGCGACCAGCAAGGTCGCACACGTGGTGGAGAACCTCAGCGCCGCTGCCGGACCCCTGCCTGATGCAGAGGTGCGTCGCCGCATCGCAGCTTATGTAGAGTCGCTCTGATGTCCGAGTGGTGGAAATACCACATTTCGGACTTCCTATTGTTCTCGCCCCGGACTTACTACAGGCTCATCGAGCGGTACAACGAGGCGGTGTGGCCGGGGCACCTCGCAACGCTGGCGCTGGGCGTCGTCATCCTTGTGCTGTTGTACCGGCCGGCGCCGGAGCGGCGGCGGACCATCGCCGGCATCGTCGCCGTGCTGTGGGCGTTCGTGGCAGGGGCGTTCCTGTGGAAGCGATACGCCACCATCAATTGGGCGGCGACCTATTTCGCATGGCTGTTCGCCATCGAAGCGGTGCTCTTAGCCACGCTCACCTTCCGACTCAGTCGCGACTTCGCCGGCAGAGTGGGCGTGGGTCTGTTCCTCTTTTCCCTGGCAGTCTATCCGCTGCTCGCTCCTCTCTTGGGACGCGGCTGGAGGCAGGCGGAGCTGTTCGGCGTGGCGCCGGATCCGACGGTGCTCGCAACGCTCGGCCTCTTGCTGATGGCGGAGCAGCCTCCCCCTTGGTGGACCCTAGTCGGGCCGCTGGCCTGGTGTCTAATGAGCGGCGCGCTGCTCTGGGCCATGGGGTCTCCGGAGGTCTGGATCCTCGTCATGGCGGCGATTCTCGTGTTAGGGGCACGTCGCATCCGGCGGTCCGACGCACCATCCACAACAGGAGCCTGAGACGTCCATGTTCCGACGCATCGGTTTCGCCGGTCTCCTAATCCCCGCAGCGCTCGCCGCCCAAGCAACGCCGTGCATTTCCCGGCGCTCAGGGAGCGTTCCGGCGGCGTACGCTGACGTAGTAGCCCGCGAGCGTACACTCGTGTGCCAGCGACTGGCGACCAGGATCCCCGGGGCGCAGGTGGCCGTGGCGGTGAATGGGAAGCTGGTGTGGTCTGAGGGGTTCGGTTACGGCGACGCGGAGCGCCAGCAGCCCGTCACGCGCGAGACGCAGTTCCGGATCGGGAGCGTATCGAAGCCGCTCACGGCCACCGCCGTCGCCCTATTGTACGAGCAGGGGAAGCTCGACCTCGACGTACCGGTGCAACGTTACGTGCCGTCGTTCCCGGACAAGGGCTACCCCATCACCACCCGGCAGCTCGCCGGCCACCTCGCCGGCATCCGGCATTACAAGGACCAAGAGTTTTTCTCGAACCGCCACTACGCCAGCGTGCTCGACGGGCTCAAGATCTTCCAGGACGATTCGTTGCTGTTCCCGCCCGGCACGCGCTTCTCGTATACGAGCTACGGCTGGAATCTCGTCTCGGCGGTGGTGGAGGGCGCATCGGGGGACAACTTCCTCCACTACATCTCGGCGCACGTGTTTCGCCCGCTCGGTCTGACCCACACAGCCCCTGACCGCGTGGACAGCCTGATACCCGGCCGCACCCAGTTCTACGATCGCGACAGCGCGGGGAGTTTTCACATCGCGCCCGCAGTGGACAACAGCTACAAGTGGGCGGGCGGCGGGTTCGTTTCCAGCGCCGAAGACCTGGTGAAGTTCGGGTCCGCGCTGCTCCAGCCTGGCTTCCTGAAGCCGGAGACGCTGGATCTCTTGTTCACGTCGCAGCGCACCAGCGCGGGGGAGGAGACGGGGTACGGAATCGGCTGGTTCCTGAGGACCGACAGCCTAGGGCATCGCTGGGCGTTCCACGGCGGGGGCTCGGTGGGCGGGACGGCGGCCTTCGGCCTGGACCGTGACTCCCGAGTGGTCGTCGCCATCCTCGCGAATCTGTCGAACGCGCCGCTCGACGCGGCCGAGGAGATCGAAGCAGCGTTTGACCGCGTGGCGGCATCCGATCGTCCGTGATTCGGGGCTCAAGGCGCTCGGGACGTTACCCGCCGATTCAACCCGATGACGACGGATCAGACTGGGTGAGATGCTCCGGAGTTGCGGCGTTGGTACCAGTAGTACCCACCGATGGCTAGCAGCGTCAACAAGGCGATCGCCAGCACAGAACGATAATCGCCGCGCGACACACCGGCGCCGATCAGCACGCTCGCGAGCAGGGCCGGCGAGCGGGCCAGGCCCGACAATACCACGAACTCGAGAATGCCCATGCCCGAGAGACCCGCCGCGTAGCACAAGAAGTCCTTCGGTACGCCCGGCAGCAGGAACAGCAGGAACATCGCCGACCGGCTCCTGGCGCTCGCCAGCGCGCGGTCGATTCTCGTGAGCCTATCCCGCCCGATGAGGCGCTCCAGCGTGGGCCGACCTACCACGCGGGCGAACCAGAAGTTGAACGTCGATCCGAGCGTGATGCCGATGGCGGAGTAGAGGAACCCCCGCCATGACCCGAACACGTATCCGGCGGCGAGCGACGCGACCTCGCCGGGGATCACCGCGATCACCACCTGCAAGAACTGGACGGCGATGCACAGCAGCGCGCCGGTCCAGCCGCCCGCGCGCAGCAGGGCGACCAGGTGATCCTGATTCGAGATGCGGTGCAGCACCCCCGTGTGCCACAGCAAGCCGCCGCCGATCACGAGCAGCGCGATCAGGCATACCGGAAACAGCCATTTTCGCCCCATTGGTGTGGAACTTGCTCATTCGCGCGCGGCCGGGCTAGCTTGGGCGGGCAAGGAAGCGCGAGGAGATTCCATGAGCGCCATCGATGACGCACAACAGGCCAACCGGCGTTTTGCGCAGGAATTTCGACTGGGCCATCTCCCCATGCGCCCCGCCAAGAAGCTCGCCATCGTCGCCTGCATGGACGCGCGCCTGACGATCGAGCCCGCGTTGGGCTTGGAAACCGGAGACGCCCACATCATCCGCAACGCGGGCGGCATCGTGACGGAAGACGCGATCCGCTCGCTCTTGATTTCGCACCACCTGTTGGGCACCGAAGAGTGGATGATCGTCAATCACACCGACTGCGGGATGCTCACCTTCAAGGAAGAGGAGCTGGTCGCGAAACTGCGCGCGCAATCAGACGAGACGCCGGTCACCCCGGTCCACTTCCATGCGTTCCGCGACTTGGAGGAGAACGTGCGGCACCAGATCCGGAAGGTGCGGTCCCACCCCTGGGTGCCAAGCGATATCCGGGTGCGGGGGTTCATCTACGATGTTGGGACCGGCGCATTGAACGAGGTCGCGGAGGCGGTCACAGCCTCATGAGGGCCCCCTCGTGCTCGAGCAGCCAGCGCTTGCGATCCAACCCCCCGCCGAAGCCGGTGAGTGATCCGTCCGCTCCCACGACGCGATGGCAGGGCACGATGATCGGGATGGGGTTTCTGCCATTGGCGGCGCCCACGGCGCGGGTGGCCCGCACATCCCCCAGGCGGCGCGCCAGCTCGCTGTAACTCAGCGTCGCCCCGTACGGGATGGCGCGCAGGGCCTCCCACACGCGGCGTTGAAACGGCGTACCGGCGGGCTCCAGTGGAACAGCGAACGTCGTGCGCGTCCCGGCGAAATATTCGGCGAGCTGCTCGCATGCTCGGGCGAGAACGGCATTCGCGGGCCCGCGTCCGTCATTCACCGGAGCACAGGTGACTTCCCCCTTGCCCGCAAACCACACACCGGTGAGCGCGGAGTCGGACGCGGTGAGCAGGAGCTCGCCGATCGGGCTTTCGAACCGGGTCACTACCATCCCTAGGCCGTCTTCCAGGCGCCGAGCAGGCGCCGGAGCAACACCAGCTGCCCCAGGTGATAGGAGTTGTGATCGGCGAGGACGAGCGCCTCGCGCAGCGGTGTCTGTCCAGTGCCGTGCGGGATGCGGGCAAACAGGTCCGTGGCCGGGTCGCGCACCAGTCGTTGCATGGCCAGCAGGTCGTGCTTCGCCTGGGCGACGCTCTTGTCCCACGCCGCGGCATCCGGGGGCGCGTCGCTCGCGGGCCAGTAACCCGCCGGCCACTCCGGTGAGACGTGCTTCGCGCTCTTCGTGAACTCGAGGATATCCCACTGCGAGATGCGGATGTGCTCGAGCAGGCGCCAGGGCGTGAACGGCTGGCCGGAGGGTTTCACGCCCCGGAGCTGGGGCGGCCAGTCGGCGAGCGCGTCCTCGAGCTTGACGTGAGCGTGACCGCCGTCGAGCAGCTCGACGAGGTGGTCCCGGAGCGCGCGCTGGGGATCGGTGCGACGAGGCTTGCCTTTGACCGCCATGGAGTCCGCGTCAGCCTGCGTCGTGCTTGCGCCGCTTGTCCCGGTAGAGCGCGCGGTCGGCTCGGTCCAACAGGCCGGCCACCGAGCCGAGTGTGCTCGCCTTGTGGGCGGCGAAGCCGAGGCTGATCGAGAGCTGATAGGGTCGTGCGCCGCGGCGGTTGAAGTCGCGCACCTGCCGCTTCAGCCGCTCGGCGAGCACCTCGGCGCTTTCGGGTCCCGAGTGTCGCACCAGCACGGCGTACTCGTCGCCGCCGATCCGGGACACCAGGTCCGAGTCCCGGAAGGTCTGCCGCAACAGGGCGGCGGTGTCGCGCAAAGCACGATCGCCTCCCGCGTGGCCGGCCGTGTCGTTTATGCCCTTCAGGTCGTCCAGGTCGGCGAATGCCACGAGCAGCGTCTCATTGCCGCGGCGGGCGAGACGCAGATCGCGGGTCGCGAGCGTCAGGAAGCCACGCCGGTTGTACAGCCCCGTCAAATCGTCCACGAGGGCCAGATCGAGCAGCGCGGAATGGAGGCGGTTCCGCTCGATCGCGAGCCGGAGGGCGTGCGCGAGGACCGGCCCGTCGACCTCACCTTTCACCAGGAAGTCTTGCGCCCCGGCGCGCACGGCTTCGAGGCCGTTGCGCTCGTCTTCGGCGTCCGAGAGAAACAGGAACGGGGTGGCGGGCGCCAGCGCCCGGAGCTCTGTGAAAGTCGCGAAGCCGCGGCGCGCGGAGAGCGACATAGCCACGAGGACCACGTCGACGCCGCCTTTGGCGAGCCGGCCGAGCGACGCTTGCGGCGCGGTGGCTGCCACGCTGAATCGGTCGGGATCGGCGCCGGCCAGGAGGTCGCGCACGCGACGCGCTTCGTCCTCCCGGTCGCTGACGACGAGGACGACAACCTTGTCGCCGAGGGCCTCTGACTGGCGCCGGCTCGGGGGCTGGCGCCGATCGGTGGCCCGGCGGCGTTGGACATGGCTGCGCCGCTCCTCGTCGAGCGAGATGACTTCCAGACGACGCTCGCCCAAGCGACGATCGTTGTCACTGCGGCGGGGCGGCAGGAGCCGCCGGTCTACTCTGCTGTGCTCGCGTGCGACCATGCCCGTGCCTTGGTGGCCGGTGCATGGAAGTTGGGGGCAATGCCCCCGCTACACAATCGAGCCGATGAAGCCTTGGCCCGCGCGCAGCGTTACCTTCTGGGTAGTGTCACGGGAGACCCGTCGTGGAGCCGACTGCAGTGTCGCCATTCAGTGCCTGGGAAAATTTCTACGTCATCGTCGGCTCGTCCGCGGCGGCGCTGACGGGTCTGCAATTCGTGGTGGTCGTCCTTGGGGCCGAGGCGCGCTCAATTCGCGGCCCCGAGCTGGGCGCGTTCGGCACGCCCACGATCGTGCATTTCTGCGCTGTCTTGCTGATCTCGGCGATCATCAGTGTGCCATGGCACGCCGTCTCGAGCGCCGGCCTCGCCCTCGGCGCAAGCGGCGTGGCGGGAATCCTGTACATGCTGGTCGTCATCAAGCGGGCGCGCGGACAGGCGGCCGGGCAGAAGGGATACAAGCTAGTGCTGGAAGACTGGCTCTGGCATACAGCCTTTCCCTTCATCGCTTACGTGACGCTCCTGGTGGCATCGATCACGCTGCGACAAGACCCCCCCCGGTCGCTCCTGGTGATCGCCGCGACGGCGCTAGTCCTGCTGTTTGACGGCATCCACAACGCGTGGGACGCCGTTACCTACATCGCTACGCAGCAGCCGCGGCACACGGAGGGCCCTCCCGGCGAGAAATAAAGGGACGCAGATTCGGAGCCATGGCTACCCAACGCAAGAATCGCCGAGCGAAATCCGAACGACGCGGCGAAGCTGATCGCCGCAATGAGCAGACGCCCGTCGAGCTCGAGCGCCGGAAGGGCAGCTCGCGCCGTAGCGGGCTCAAGCGGCGGATGGAGCTGGAAACGGCGAGCGATCAGATCCACGCGGCCCTTGGCCTACTGACCTACGCCCTGGATCAGGGGATACTGCTCGACGTGGACCGGTGGCTGCTCGAGACCGCGGCCGCGCGGTTGCGGCTGGCGGTCGAGCAGCTGGGCGAGGAGACGGGCGAGGCCACCTAACGCCGCCGGACTTCGACCGGGCCCTGATGGCTTCAGGGTGCGGGGACCATCGTGATGGCCGTGACCGGATGGATCTCCCAGGCCGTCGCCCGCCAGTTCCGGGCGCCTCCCGGATGCGTATTCTCCGCTTGCGCTTTGTGCTCGGCGTCGAACATCAGCCAGCCACGCACCTTCACCCAACGCCCCTCGATGGTCTGCTGGAGCGTCGCCGTCGACCAATCGATGCCTTGGGCGTTCAGCGCGGCACGCCAACGGGGCGTCACCTCGACGATGACCCGCCGGATGGAGGCAGTGTCACTCGGGCTCAGCGTGAGCTCGATGTGGCTGTCGCGGTGGACCGGATCCCCCAGCCTGCAGTTGGTGGTCTCACTCCGGCCGCCCGGAATCACGCGGAACACGTAGGCGGTGATCTCCGCCGCCTTGGTCTCGTCGAACCGAGCCGCGTCGTCGTTGCTGGGCGCGAGCATCGCGGCCAACGTGACGGCGCTGTCGATGTCGGCGTCCCGGGGATCCGCACTGCGGTTCTTGAAACGGTTCAGCGCGCTGACGTTGTGGGGCTTCGCGTTGCCTGAATCGGGGCAACCGTCGAAATCCCCCGGCGCCACCGACACCGTCGCCGGGGCCGGCACGAAGGTGTGAGGCACCGTGGGCTGGTGTAGCTCCGTCGGATCGACCAGTCGCACAAAACGCTCCCACACCCAGCCCACGTCCTCGGTCTGCGTACGCACGCGCACGTAGCCCGCCTGATGGCCATTGTCGAGCAGCGTGACTGCGTCGCCGGCCTCGAGCACGGCCAGCTTGTCCGCCGCGCTCGAGGGGGCGCTCCGCAGTATGGCGTTCCGCGTGAGGATTCCGACTTGCTGGGCGTTCGCGGTCGGGAACACCAGGACCAGCGCCGCGACGACGAGGGCGACCTGCCGCATGGGGACCTCCCCTCTACAAGAAAACCTTGAACGCGGTGCCGATAACGCGATCTTTTCGTGGATGGTAATGCTGGAGCACACGATCGAGGTGAATCACCGGACGATCACTCGATATCCCCCTTCCCCATCGTCCAAGCCCCACTCCACCACCATCCCCCGCAGCTCCCCCTGCAGCAGAGTCTTCACGAGCCCGCGCAGCACCGGCCCGCTCGTCGAGCCTTTGCCTTTTCCCGTGATGATATGGACGACCGCGCCAGCCTTCCGACGCCGCCAACTCTCGAGGAACGCGCGCACCGCGGACCGCGCTTCGACCGCGCCGAACCCGTGTAGATCGAGCTCGGCATCGGCGCGCGCATCGAGCAATTGGTCGCGCGAGTCGAACGCGGGATGCCCACGTCGTCCACGTCTACCCACGCTCACCTTCGCCTTGCGGCCCGAGACGCGTCACCCGATCAGCACCCCACCCTGTCCCCGGTTACCTCGGCCAGCCCCGCTCGCGCCACGAGCACGACCCGGAACGGACCGGCGTGCGCCGGGTGGTGCCAGCGCGCCTCCCACACGTAGCCCCGGTCGCCGAGCGAGCGCACCGCGCGGATCTCGAGCTCGCGGTCGCCGTCCCAAGCCACCGTGTCCCCGCGCTCCCCGACGAGTTGTTCGATCCGTAGCACCGGTCCGTCGGCTGGGACCAGGCGTCCGGGGTACAGATCTCGCCACCGCACCACAAGCGTGTCGCCGGCGCAGGCCTGGCTCAGCACCACCCGGGTGACGCGCTCGGGCGGCGGGCCGACCGTGCGGCGCGGCAGGATGGCTTGGGACTTCCCCGGGTAGGCGGCGATCGAGTCGACGCGGTTCGCCGGACTCGCGCCCGAGCGCACCTGCGAGGCCGCCAGCTTGCCCAGCTCCTCCGCGAGGACGGCGGCGCTGTTGGGTCCGAACAGCGTGGAGCCGCCCTCATAGGCCTGCTCGCCGTATTCCGCGTCGGTCGTGACGTACTGCATGTAGCCGTTGGCGAGCCCGACGATGGCGACGGCGCGCGGCGCCAGCCCCGCGGCGCGTGCGCTATCGGTGATCGCGCGCTCGATCTGTGCACCGGCCCGAGTCGTCAGTTCCGCCGGCACGACGCCCAGCAGCAGATCACCCAGGCGGATCACGGACAGCTGGGCGACCTCCGGCAGGCCGTGCTCCCCGACGACGAGCTTGCGCTGCAGTCCGCCGAGCGCCACCCGTTTCTCGCGCTGGCAATCGTGCGGGTTGGGACGGATGGCATGCGCGCCCTCCTCGAGTCCGACCGGAAAGATCCCGAACAGGCGCCAGCCGTACAGTCGCGTGCGGCCGTCCTCTGCGCCGGCCAGCGTAGACGAGCCGGTCTCGGGGTACGGGCAAAGGCGCGGGTCGCCTTTCAAGCGCAGCGTGCGGAACGCCACGCCGATGCGCAGGTCGCCGCGCAGGCCGGGCCCGAGCGAGTCGAATAGCGCAGCCGCGCGCGCGGCGAGCGAGTCGCCGGCGGTGTTGACGTAGCGGCGCGCGGCAGCGAGGCACAACCCCATCCACGCGGGGGCCGGGTCGCGCCATTCCCACGGCGCGGGCGGCGTGCGCGGCCCGCCCGGCCCCACGACGGGACGGAGCATCGGGGCGCCGCAGCGCGACTGCGCCGGCCAGTCAGGCGACACATCACCCTCCGCTCCGTTCGCCATGAGGTGATAGCCCACGCCGCGCCGGCTCAGCGAGTCGATGTGCCGCTCGAGCCCGCGTTCGATGATCCCGTGCAGCCCGGCGTCGAGCAGCTCGTTCTCCGGGGCGTCCGCCGTGCCGTGCACGGCGAACACGCTGAGCGCGCCGGCTGGCCGGTACGCGCTGTCCACACCGTGGCCCCGTTGATCGATCCGCAACAGCGTCCACAGTGGGTTCACGGCGCGATGCGTCGGGTCGAGTCCGGGCGTCACCGGTGCGGGCGGCGTCCACTCGGGCTTGTTACGCAGGAAGGCTTCGTAGCTCCGATTGCGCGTGTGCCCCCACACCGCGGTGGCACTCCACGCGACCCGTGCCAGGCGCAGGTCGCGCTGCGCGTCGAGCACGGCGCGGGCGAAGCGCGACACCAGGAATTCGACCATGGCCGAATCGTAGCCCGTGACCTGCGACGTGCTCTGGTTGTATTGGCGCTCGGCGTAGAAATGCCCCGGGCCCGCGTGCACGTGCGTGGCCGCGATCACCAGCCGATCCGCGCCGATCCCGGTCGAGTCGCGGATGCGCAGGGCGGTGAGCCGGTGCAGGTTCGGGGTGACCTGCGCCAGATCGGCGACGACGAACGCGACGCGCTCGCCCGTCCGATCCTCGAGCAGCAGGGCACGCGCAAACAGGCGCACGCGATAGCCCGCGGCGCGGCGGCCTTCCGGGCCGTTGCCGGCGAGTCCGACTCCCGGCGGGGGTGTGATGTCGGCCCGGCCGAACCCCGCCCGCAGCCCGGGCAGCGCAGCCGGCAGCGGCCGCGCCGACGTGGGACTCGGCAGCTGCAGCTCGTGGTACGCGATGCACCCGGAGAGCACGAGCGACACGCCCAGTGCGACCCGCACGCGCGCTCTCACCATGACACGATCGGCGGAGATAGGCGCAGCGCCAGCGCCGCCCACAGCTTGCCGCTGCGCCGCGCGTCACTCGGGCGGGCGCTGGTGGGTCGGGTCGCATCGTCGGTACTGAACTGCACGTGGCCCTCAACGCGCAGCACGGTGGGCACACGGAGCGGGCGCAGCGTCAAATCGGTCGACACGGCGACATCCACGTGCGTGACGCCGGCGCGCGCGAAGTAGGCACCTTCCTGGCCGACCGTATAACCCACGGCGGCCCGGGTGATCACGCCGAAGAATGGCGCGGCAAGCGGGTTGGCCAGCACGGGGACCGTGACACTCCCTTCGATGTACGTGCCACGCACGCGGTCGACGTCCAGCCACACGGCTACGCCCGGCACGATGTACTTCGAGGTGCCACGCAGGTTCACGAACAGCTCGGTGGTATTGTCGGCGCGTGTGCGGCCGGCGGTCGGAGCGGTTCCGCGGAACGTGTAACGAATCCCGCCCAGTGCCGCCTGCACCAGCCCGAGGGACCACGCCGCCTGCCCCCAGTAGTTCAGCTCGGCGAGGCCGGCGCCGCCGGTGCCGAGATCCGACAGGTCGTTGGGCCCGGCGTTACCGAGCTCGTAGCTCGCCCACACGCCGCCCGACAGGAACCCGCCGCCCGCTTTCAGGCTGACAAAGCCTTCCGGCTGAACGACCCAGCCATTGGCGCGCGTCACGCCGCGCCACACGTACGGCGAGGTCAGAGTAGCGTCGAGGCCGAGGTACACCTGGGCACAGGCGGGGCTGGGGAGCCCAAGCGCCGGAAGGAGAGCCGCGGCGACGAACAGCCGAAGGCGAAGCATCGAGGCCGGGAATGTGGGCTCCGGAGCCAGCGGCCGCAATCGGTGCTCAGAACTCGACCCGTGGCTATTTTCAACTCCACCATGATCCGCACGCTGCTCCTCGCACTCGGGCTCGCATGGCCACCCGTCAATCCGGAGGTCGTGAAACTCGCAGCCAACGTATTCGCGGTGATTCGGCGCGAGCCACTGGGCCTCGCGGTGAATTCCAACTCGTTGTTGATCATCGGGGATAGTGACGTGGTCGTGGTGGACGCGCAGTTCACGCGGCTCGCCACGCTCGAAACAATCGCCGTCATCCGCCACCTCACCCCGAATCCGGTCGGGGTGGTGATCAATACGCACTGGCACGACGATCACGTGGCCGGGAACCAGGTGTATCGAGACTCGTTCCCCGGCGTCCGGTTCGTGATGCAGGCCAACACCGCCGCCGATTTCGCGACGCTCGGCGCGAGTAACCGGACCGCTACGGTGCAGGGCGCGCCTCCGGTGGCGGATCGCTACACGCGGCTCCTGAACCTGGGATTGGGAATCGACAGCACCCCGGTCTCTGAAGCCGAGCGAGCTTCGGTCTCGAGCGCGCTCCGCATCATCCGCCAGTACGTCGCCGAAGCGCCGGGGTTCAGGGCCATCGCGCCCGACGACACCGTAGACCATCGGTTGACGCTGCGCCGGGGCAAGACCATCATCGACGTCCGCTGGTTTGGCTGTGGCAATACGCGTGGTGACTTGGTCATTCACCTCCCCGTCCAGCGGATCCTGGCGACGGGCGACCTCGTGGTGGCGCCCGTTCCGTTCGCCTTCAACGCCTATCCCGCGACGTGGCCGGGCGTGCTGGACTCGCTCATCGCACTCGAGCCGAGCATCATCGTCCCGGGGCACGGCCCGGTGATGCGCGATGTGCGGTACGTGCGGATGGTTCGTGACATGCTCACCGCGGCGCGGACCGATACGCTGCTCGACGACTTCCGACGCCGCATCGCAGGCGACGAGAAGTGGATGAACTACCTGTTTAAGAATTTCTTCCTACGCCCGACGGTGGCACGCACTCGCGAGCAACCGAGCTGCCCGTGAGACGGGTGGCCGCGCGACCCTCTACCTCCGACGCTTCGATCCGAGCAGCGAGTGCTTCACGACGCTGTCCGGCACGCTCTCCCCATGCCGCAGCGTGAACACCGCCTTGCGCCGCAAGCCGAGATCGAGCTCCACCACCAGGTGACTGCGGTCGCGCGCCACCCGCCACGCACGCGACGCTTTCGGTACCCCTCCGCCGATGACGGCTCGGGCCGCGGTGATCACGGCCTCCGGCGGCTCGGCGATCGCTGCCAGCTGGGCGCAGGTCGCGCAGCGGCGGGACTGCTGCTCGAGATCGGCCGTGCACACCTGCCGCCCGCAGTAGCCGCAGGCGGCGCGATGCCGGGCGCACGCGTCTTTGCCGCACACCGGGCATGGCTCGACCTCATCGGAGGCGAAGAGGGCCATTGCCTCCTCCACACAGCCGCCCCGATGTCGCGCGCACACCAGGCGCCGCGACGTGTCGGTGCGGCGCAAATGCTGAGAGCAGTGCACCTGTCCGTCCACCACGCACACTGCCTGGTGCGCGGTGCATACCGACCTGCCGCAGCTCGCGCATTCCGTGACCTCGTCCACGCCGACCGGCTCGTTCGTGCCGCCCTCGCAGTACTTGAGGCACGCCGAGCACAGACGCCGGCTTCCCTTCGGCGCATCCGCCCCGCTCTGCTCCGCGTGCCGGTTGCACACGACCCGGCCGCAGCTGCCGCAGGGCGCGAGGCAGGCCGTGCAGGCGGTGTGCCCGTCCTCGGCGCACACCCCCTCGTGCGCGGTGCAGTGCTGCAAGCGGCACGAAGCGCAGACGCGCACGTGCTCGTCACATGCCGGTTGCTCGTCCACGCGACAATGCGCAATGCCGTGCTCCGCGCAGAAATCCTCGCCGCAAACCGAGCACTGAGACGAGCACGCCTCACAGCCGCAGTGGTCGTGCCGGCAGATCACGAGGCTCGTCGGCGGCCGACCACAATGCGAGCATGCCACGATCCAGGCGGCGGCACCGCTCAGCGACCGCTGTGCGTTGAACGTTGCGTGACGCCCATGCGCCGACTCGAGCTGCCACTCGGCACGCTGCACCAAAACGGTCGCGTCGATGAGCTGTAAGGGATGCACTACAGCCTTCACCTGGCTGCGCCTGATCTCCTCGGTGCGGCGGCGCTCGGCGAGCGCCGTGACGGTGCCAATGGCCTCAGGGTCCGACTGCTCTTTCAGGATCGACTCGAAGTAGCGGTCCAGGCGGCCGAGCTCGGCGGCGAGCGCTTGCTCCGCCGCCGCGCGCCGCGCGGCCACTCGCTCCGCCGACTTTTCCTGGAGATGAATCAAGAGGAGCCGCAGCAGGTCTCCGGGCTCCCGGGCTGGGACGCGCGCGGCCTTACGTGCTTCCGACGGATCCGCGGGCTCCGTCCGCCCCGCCTCGAGGTCCCGGAACGCGGCCGCGACATCGTCACTTACTTGGGCGCCGGCCGAAAGGTCGTAGACGTCGCTTTCGACCACGGCTTCCTCGACTCCGGCTCCAGCCCGCAACACCACGCGCGCGACCAGTCGCCCCACCGGATGCAGCGCCACCCGCGCCTTGCTCACCTTGCCTATTCCGTTCCGCACGGGAATCGGCAGGCCGACTTCACTACCGTCCCCCCGCTGCTCTCGGGAGGGGGGGACAGGGGGTGAGGACGGCGCGATCAAACCGAGCGACAGGCGCGCCGCGCGCGTCCGAATCGCCTCGATCAACTGCGACACGAACGGACTGCCGAGCACGGCAATCTCGGCGTCCGGGGCTCGCTCGAGCGCGGCGAGCGAGAACGCCACGCTCAAGCGCTCGCGATCCCTGAAAAACGCCCGCTCGCCCTGAGGCAAGCTCAACCGGGAGTGATCGGGGCCGAGTGCGGACTGTTTCACGCCGGCGAGCACGCAGTAGCGCTCCAGCAGCGGCCGGATGCGCGCATCGGCGAGCGGATCAGCCTCGGCGACCTCGGCACGCCCGTTTACGGGCAGACGCCGAGCCGCGGGTTTACCCGCGCTCTTCGGGCGCTGCTTGCGCTGGGTCTTGCGCTGCGGCTTGCGAGGCGGGCGGGGTTTCACGCGGCGTCAGCCTGGATGTCCACGAGCACCATGGGCAGGCGGTCCACTTGCGCGACGAGCGTGATGACCCGCCCGGTACTGGTCATGCCGCTGAGCCGCACCGGTGCTCCGGGTTCAGGCTGCTCGCCCTCCACCCCGATCGGCTCGATCGACTCGAGCGCCTCGAGCACGTCTTTCAGGTGCAACCCGAGCCGCAGGCGCTTCGTGTCCCATCCGGGCGCTTTGACGACCTGGCTGGTGCCGAGCCCGAGTCGCAGCCGTCCGGGGACCGACAGCGTCTCGAACCGGCGTTCGAGCCGCATAGCGTTGTCGTCCGGCGCGATGAGGGAGTTGAGCTCCTCCTGGTCCTTGCCCGCCGCGCTGCTCTTCTCGATCTCGGCGCCCATCGTCTCCACGCGGCGCGCGAAGTCTTCCTCGCTGTC
>Ga0137409_10001068_pt1 | contig 29637 bp, 23 predicted proteins | sample CZODoug1_16funga_FD_122059 | JGI IMG/M metagenome (GOLD analysis project Ga0137409, IMG submission 122059) | Vadose zone soil fungal communities from Angelo Coast Range Reserve, California, USA - CZODoug1_16fungal (Hybrid Assembly) | ecosystem: Environmental > Terrestrial > Soil > Vadose zone...
CTCACGCAGGTGGGCCTGGCGGCCAAGGCGCAGGCCTATCCCCGCGAGTTGTCCGGCGGCGAGCAGCAGCGCGTCGCGATCGCGCGCGCGCTGGTCAATGAGCCCACGGTGCTGCTGGCGGACGAGCCGACGGGCAATCTCGACGAGCGAGCCACGCGCGGCGTCTTCCAGCTGCTGCGCGATATCAACGCCAGCGGCACGGCGGTCGTCATGGCGACACACGACCTCGACCTGGTGCGCCAGGCGCCCTACCGCGTGATCGAACTGCAGGAAGGGGCGCTGGTGTACGACTCCGCTGTGGACGAGGCCCGGGACCAGGCGGCCGCACCGTGAATCTGACATTCCGCGAAGCGATGCTGACGTTCAAGCGCGCGCCGCTGCTCTCGGTGCTGTCGGTGACCACGATCGCCTTCTCACTGTTCGTCCTGGGGTTGTTCGGTCTCGTGGTCGTGAACCTCCAGGACGCACTGCGCGGTGTCGAAGAGCGGGTCGAGGTCGTGGCCTATTTGCTGCCGGGCGCACCGATCGAAGGGACCGCCCAGGCACTCAAGGACATCGAAGCGTTCCCGGAGGTGCAGTCGGCGACGTACGTCTCCGAAGACGATGCGCTGGCCCGTGCGCGCGCCGAGCTGATCGAGCTGCGCGACGTGATGCAGGAGCTGGAACGCAACCCGTTGCCCGCCTCGATCGAAGTGAAGCTCAAGCCGGGATTCCGCGATGCCGAGCATGTGAGCGCCGTCGCCGAGCGGCTACGGGGCTTCGGCTTCGTGGACGACGTCCGCTTCGGTCGCGACTGGGTCGAGAAGCTCGACCGGCTGCGTGGGCTCGCCGCCGCCGTGGGGATCGTGGTGGGCGCCGCGTTCGCCGTCGTCGCCATCATCATCATCGGGACGACGATCCGCATGGCGGTGCTGCAGCGCAGCCGCGAGATCGCGATCATGCGGCTCGTCGGCGCGACGGACGGCTTCATCCGCCGGCCCTTCTTGCTCCAGGGTGCGATCAAAGGGCTGCTGGGTGGCGCGGTGGCGATCGGCTTGTCGTTCGCCGCGTATGTCTTGATCAACCGGTATTTGCTGCAATCATCATTCTTCAGCGAGGAGCAAGGCGTGGCCATTGTCGCGTTCGGGGCGCTGATCGGCCTGGTCGGCAGCGCGCTGAGCGTTGGGCGCCACTTGCAGCGTGTATGAAAGCACTGCTGCTCTTGTTGATTGCCGCTCCCGTTGTCGCCCAACAGCGGCCCACATATCAGCAACAGATGCAAGAGAATCAACGACGCTTGGAAAGCATCAAGCGTGAGCGATCCGACGTCGAGCAGGAGCTGGAGCGGCTCCGCACCCAAGCCCATTCCCTCGCCGACGAAATCGCCAACATCGAGCAGCAGAAGCAAAGCACGAACCGCATCGTCAACGAGCTGGACCGCCAGATCACCGGGCTCGGCGGGCAGATCGATCAAATCACGGTCGACTTGTTGATCGCGCAGGACGCGCTGCTCGAAAAGCGCGCGGTGCTGGAGCGGCGGCTCGTGGACATCTACAAGCGCGGCGCGTTGTACAGCTGGCAGGTGCTGTTTGCCGCAGAGAGCTTCGGAGACCTCCTGTCGCGCTACAAGTATCTCTTTCTCGTGAGCCGGCAGGATCGCCTGCTCACCAACGACATGCACAAGCTGCGCGACCGCGTCGCGCGGCAACGCCAGCTGCTCGTGGATGCGCGCGAGACACTGGGCCGGCGCCGCCGCGAGCGCACCGACGAGCTGGGCCGCTACCTGGCGCTCGAGCACGCGCGGGAGACCAACCTGCGCGAGACGCGCCGCAGCGCGAAGCAGGCGGAGCAGCGGCTCTCTCGTCTTGAGCGCGACGAACACACGCTCAACGACCGGATCGAAGCGTTGGAGCGCGCCCGCCGCGAAGCCGAATCCCGCGGCGCGGCGACCGCGGCCGGCGCGATCACCACCGCGGATCTCGGCAGCCTGGATTGGCCCGTCGACGGCGGCGGATCGATCATCTATCCCTTTGGGACGACCACCGGCCCCAACAACACGCGCATTCCCCGGCACGGCATCGGGATCAAGGCGCCGGTCGGAACGGCGGTGCGCGCGGTCGCCGCGGGCACGGTGAGTCTCGCCGGACCGCTCGGCCTCTACCTCACGTCGGTGCTGATCGATCACGGCGGCGGGTACTACACCTTCTACGCCTACCTCAACGACGCCACCGTGCGCCAGGGCGACCGCGTGATCCGTGGCCAGGTGATCGGCCACGTCGGCGGTGAGTCGAGCGACGAAGGCCCACATCTCCACTTCGAGATTCGCGGCCAGGGCGGCATCGCGCTGGATCCCGGCAATTGGCTGCACGCCCCGCGACCGCGTCGTTAGCGGCCTAGTTCTCTCCCACGACGGCGATGCGGTCGGGGGCGCCGGTTTTCGCTTTCTGCAGCGCGCCCTCGGCCAGCGTGAACAGGTCCTCGGGTCGCAGCGCTTCGCTGTGCGGGTACGCGATCACGCCGGCGGAGACTCCAGGCGACTTGGCCGGGCCGAGGTCGGCGAACGTGTGCCTGGTAAAGACCAGCCGCAGCCGCTCGACGAAATGGCGCCCGCCGGCGCCGTCGGTCTCGGGCAGCACGCAGGCGAACTCGTCGCCGCCGTAGCGCGCCACGAAGTCCGGCGCGCGGATCTCCCGCTGTAGAATTGCGCCGATCTCGCCGAGCACGCGGTCGCCGGCGGCGTGGCCCAGCCGGTCGTTGATGTCGCGCAGCTGATCGATGTCGATCACCACGAGCGAGAAGTGCAGCGAGTAGCGCCGCGCGCGCTCGAACTCATCGCGGAGCCGGCGATCGAGCGCGTCGAGTGACGCGCAGCCGGTCAGCTCGTCGGTCGCGCCGGCGCTGATCTGGCGCCGGTAGATCGCCGACCGCCGCTCCTCGTTCTCCAGCACGCGCGCCGCGGCCTGTGCAATCGTGTTGGCGAACGCGACATCCGCCGCACGTAGCTGCGGGTCACCTTTCTCTGTGCGCAAGAAGAACACGCCCGCCGCCCTGCCCTGCACGAAGACCGGCAGCGCCACTGCGGCCTGGACGTTCACTTCGATCTGCTGCTGGTTCCAGTGCTGGCGAATCGTGGCGAACAGCGGATGGTCGTGCACATTCTGGATCACCACGGGCCGCTCGGTGCGAATCGCCTCCTGAATCTCGGGGTAGCGGCCGAGGTCGACCCGCAGATCACGGATCGCGGGATTCTCGTAGACCGCGACGACCCTCCCCTTGTCGTCCCCCGGCGCCGTCAGGACGAACGAGCAGTGTGACAGCCCGAACGCCTGGCCGACCCGGCGCACCAGCGTCTGGAAGATCTCGTCGGGGCGCAGCGCCGAGGATACTTCCTGGAAGATGTCGAACAACAGGTCCCTGGCACGCAACGCTTCCTGTGCGTCGCGGACGTCGGCGCGGGTGCGGATATGGACATCGAGGCGGGCGCGCAGCTCGGGAAGATGGATCGGCCCCACGAGCGCGTCGCTGGCGCCCGCGAGCAACGCTTCGGTGGCGGCGTTGACCTTCCCCGCGTCGAGCAACACGAATACCGGGGCGCCGCCGTAGGCGGGGTCGCGCACCAATCCGCGCACCTCCTCGGCGACACTCGCCGAGCCGGGATCGGGCGTAAAAAGCAGGAGGTCGGGCGGGCCGGCGGACGGGGCTTCGGTGACTTGAAAACCGCTGCGGACCAGGACGCGCTCGAGACCTTCCGGACGGCTCGACGGGTTCCCGAGGAGGAGAATGCGATGACGAACGGAATCCTGCAGATCGTGTCCCGCGCTGAGGGCGGGGCCAAGGTATAGTTCCGCACATGACCCGGCAAGCACGTCCCGCGCCAAACACACGTGGACCCCGTACCCGCATGGTGATGCGGCAGCTCGCCGGGCGCGGGGTGCGGGATCAACGGGTGCTGGCAGCGATGCGTTGGGCGCCGCGCGAGTGGTTCCTGCCGCCGCATCTCGCCGGCGACGCCTACAGCGATGCCCCGCTTCCCATCGGCAGCGGCCAAACCATCTCGCAACCGTACGTCGTGGCGCTCATGACCGAACGGCTCATGCCACGCCGCACGCATCGGATCCTGGAGATCGGCACGGGGTCCGGATACCAGACTGCGATTCTCTCGTATCTCGCCGGCAATGGAAAAGTGTTCACGATCGAGCGGCTGCCCGACTTGCTCGTCGAGGCCGAGGAGCGATTCCGGCGCCTGGGACTCACGAACATCGAAACCCGGCTGGGCGACGGCGCGGCGGGATGGCCGGAGGAGGCGCCGTTCGACGGCATCATCGTCGCCGCGGCGGCGCCCCGCATCCCCGAGCCGCTGACGATGCAGCTCGCGCCGGGCGGCCGGCTCGTCATTCCCGTCGGTGACCTCGCGTCGCAAGAGCTGGTCATCTTGGAACGGCCTCGGAGCGGAGCGGGACTATTGCAGCATCACGCCGGCGGCGTGCGCTTTGTGCCCTTGATCTCGCGACTCGCGTTTACCGAAGAGCGCTGATGCTGGGCGCGCACGTCTCCAGCCAGGGCGGCGTTGCTGCCGCGCCGCAGCGAGGGTCCGCGCTGCGTGCCACGGCGATCCAACTGTTCACCAAGACGCCGAATCAGTGGCGCGAGCGCGACATCGCGGCGGACACCGTTGCACGGTTCAAGAGTGAAGTGACGCGGCACGGGCTCGAGGTGGTGGTGGCGCATGACAGCTATCTCATCAACCTCGCGTCCCCCGATCCGGTGCTGCGCGCGCGCAGCATCGAGAGCTTTCAAAAGGAGCTGGAGCGCTCCCGGGCACTGGGGCTGCGCGCCGTGGTCTCGCATCCGGGGAACTACATGGACGAGAAGGGCGCCGGACTCGAACGGAATGCGCGAGGTTACGCCGCATGCCTCGAGGCGGTGCCGGGTGACGTCGAGGTGTGGATCGAGGGCACGGCAGGATCGGGCACGGCGCTCGGCGCGCGCTTCGAGGAGCTGTGCGATCTGCGCAACGCGTTGCCGCCGGCCGTGCGGTCGCGCGTGGGGTTTTGCCTCGACACGGCGCACCTGCACGCGGTCGGATACGATCTCGGGCGGGTGGAATCGGTATGGGAAGAATTCGACCGCGTGGTGGGAATCGATCTACTTAAGTGCTTGCACCTCAACGACTCCCGCGCCGCCCGCGGGTCGCGCGTCGACCGTCACGAATGGATCGCCGAGGGTCGCATTGGCCCCGGACCGTTTCGCCACATCATGCGTGATCCCGCATTGATGCGGGTCGTTAAGATTATCGAGACGCCCAAGCGGGACGATCCACTGCGCCACGACCGGCGGATGCTGCGGCGGCTGCGCGCCTATGCGCGCGGCAACACCAGGGCCCCTGCCGGCGTATGAAGGAGACCATGCTGCGACGGATCTCAGTTGGCGTCTTACTCGCGATTCAGGGACTCGGCGGCGGTGCGATCACGTTGGCGCACGCGCGCGACGTGGTGTTCGCGCCGGCCGGGTTTGAAGCGAGTCACGACGCGCGCTGCGCGATCCTGCATGACGAGCTGCGCTGCGCCCTGTGCCACTATGCCGGCGCGCGTGTCATCACGCAGCAGACGTTCACCGTCGCCATCCCCGCGGCGACCGTCCACTTTACGCCCATCCAGCCGATTGTTTCCGTCGCGGCCACCGTCCGGCTCACCGCCCCAGCCCGAGCGCCCCCTCCCGCCCTCTCCTGACGCTGGCGTCGTAGAACATTCGCCGTTACCCACAGGAAGAGGTCGGAACATGACACGCACGCTATGCGCGGCGCTGCTCGCAGCCGCGTGCTTTACCGCCAGGGCCGAAGCTCAGCAACCGGCTCAGCGTCAGCTGGACTCGCTGGCCGCCGAGGTCCGCGCGTTGCGGGTGCGCCTCGATTCGTTGCGGACCACACTGGCCCGCATGCCGCGCCGTCCCGCCGATACGGCCCGAGCGCCGGTCGACGAGGATGTGGCGTCGTTGCGTGCAGCCGCCGCGCAGATGGTCGGCCGCGATACGACGCAGACCGCCGATACCGTATCGGCGCGACGGTTTGTCGGGCGGGAGCGTAATCAGGCGCAGCTCAATCCGGAAATCAGTGCGACCGGGGATGTGCGCGCCTACGCGACCACCTCGGGCGTGCAGCGTGAGAATTTCGACCCGCACGAATTCGAAGTCGGCTTCCAGTCGGCCCTCGACCCCTACTCCCATACCAAGATCTTCCTGGCGTTCCACGACGGCGGGGTCGAAGTCGAGGAAGGATACGCGTATTGGATCGGGCTCCCGGGCCATCTGCGTCTCGACCTCGGGAAATATCGGCAGCAATTCGGCGAGTTGAATCGCTGGCACCTGCACGCCGTGCCCGAAACCGAGTATCCCCTCGCGATCAGAACCTATCTCGGCCCTGACGGGCTCGCGGGTACGGGACTGTCGCTCTATCGGGCGTTCGGAGGATTCGGGACGCACGAGGTCACGTTGCAAGTGACGCGCAGCGCCAGCGACGCAGAGCTGTTCGGGAACAGCGGTCGTCCGACCTACCTCGCGCATCTGCTCAACTTCTGGCAGCTCAGCCGGTCGACCTACATGCAGATCGGCGGCAGTATGCTGTACGGAACCAATCCCGATTCGGCGATGCGGACCCGCGTCGGTGGGCTCGACTTCCGGCTGACTTGGCGGCCGCCGGCTCAAGCGCTATACCGCGAGTGGACCGTGCGGGGTGAGCTGCTGGCGTTCCGGAAGCAGATCGCCGGTGTCGGGCCGACGCGCCTGGGCGGCTATGCCAGCACGACCTACAAGATGGGCCAGCGCTGGATTGCGGGCCTTGCGTACAATTACGTCGAATCACCGGAGTTCGGTGCCGTCACGCGGCAGATCATTCCTTCGCTGACCCTCTGGCAGAGCGAATGGGTATTCCTGCGCGGGCAGTATCGATGGGAGAAGGTGCCGGGTGCGACCGCCACCAACCAGCTCGCCTTTCAGGCGGTCTGGGCCATCGGTCCCCATAAACACGAGACTTACTGACATGCCATACATCCTTCCCTTACTGCTCGGCCTGCATGCAGGCATCACGCCTCCCCCTCGACCCGTGAAGGTGGTGACGTCGCTGACCACGTACGCCGCTATCGCCCGCGAGATCGTCGGCGACCGCGGGCAAGTCAATGCCATCGCCGTCGGCGACGAGAATCCCCATTACGTGCAGCCGAAGCCCAGCTTCGTGCCGTTGCTCGCGGACGCGGATGTGTTCGTCACCACCGGCCTCGATCTCGAGCTCTGGGTCCCCGCTCTGCTTGATAAGGCGGGGAATTCCAAGGTCACCGAAGGCGGCCCCGGATATGTGGCCGCGTACACGGGCATTCAGCTGCTCGATGTCCCGTCGAGCTACTCCCGCTCCCAGGGCGACATTCACGTGTTCGGCAATCCGCACATCTGGACCGAGCCGCTCAACGGCGTGCAGATCGCGCGCAACATCCTGACCGGGCTGAAGCGCGTCTCGCCCGAAAACGCGGACTTCTTCACTGCCCGCGAGAAGGACTTCGAGGATCGCGTCTATCGAGCCTTGTACGGCGACTCGCTGGTCACCATCCTCGGCGGCCAGACGCTTGCCGATCTCGATCGGCAAGGCAAGCTGTTCGAATTTCTGAATCAGCGCCGCTACAAGGGCGCGCCGCTGGCGGATCGCTTGGGCGGCTGGCTCAAGGAGGGCTTGATCTTCCGCGGCAAGGAGATGGCCTGCTACCACAAAGAGTGGGACTACTTCTCCCGCGAGTTCGGCATCCCCTGCGTGGACTACATCGAGCCCAAGCCCGGTATTCCGCCCACCCCGAAGCATGTCCGCGAGCTGATCGACCTCATGCAGCAGCGCCACGTGCGCGTGCTGCTGTCGCCGGGATATTTCGACCATAACCAGATTCGTCAGGTCGCCGAGCGGACGGGTGCGAAAGCCGTCATCGTGCCGGCGAATGTCGGCGGTGCCGAGGGCGTGAAGACGTTCTTCGACCTGATCGGCACGATCGTCAGCTCGCTGGCTGACGCCTTCAACCAGGGCGCAACTACCGGCCGCTAACGCACCACGGAGGAGTCCACACAGTGCTGCAATTCATGTTTGCGCCGTTCGTGGCGTGCATGGTGCTCGTCGCCATCCACTCCTACCTCGGCCTGCACGTCATCGCGCGCGAAGTCATTTTCGTGGATCTGTCGCTCGCGCAGATGGCGGGCCTGGGAAGCGTCGTCGCGCTGCTCTACGGCGTCGCGCCCGACTCGCGGACGGCGTTCATCTTCTCCCTGGTGTTCACCTGCATCGGCGCCGCGCTGTTCGCGCTGACGCGGACGCGCGGCAAGGGCCGGGTTCCCCACGAAGCGATCATCGGCATCGTGTACGTCGCCGCGTCGGCCGCGGCCATTCTCGTGGCGGATAAGGCGCCGCGAGGCGCCGAAGCGCTGCACGACGTGCTGGAAGGATCGATCATCTGGATCACGTGGCCGACGATCGTCAAGAAGGGCGCAGCATATGTCGCGCTCGGCCTGCTCCATTTCGCGCTACGCAAACAGTTCCTCAAGATCTCCTTCCATCCCGAAGATGCCGAGCGTGAGGGCTGGCGCATTCGGGCGTGGGACTTCCTGTTCTATGTCTCGTTCGGTGTAGCCGTGACGATGTCGGTGCCGGTGGCGGGGGTGCTCCTGGTCTTTACGATGCTGGTCGTGCCGGCCGTCGTCGCGTTTCTGTTCAGCCGGGACATTCGCAAGATGATCTGGATCTCCTGGGGAACGGGCGCCTTGGCCTCATTGCTCGGCCTGTACATCTCCTACGTCGGCAACTTCCCGACCGGACCGCTGATCGTGGTCATGTACGCCCTGGTCCTGCTGGGCGCCGGGGTGCTGCGCAAGCTCGGCGTGGGCGACACGGCGGTGGTTCCATGAGGAGGACGGTTTGGCGGTTGGGTGGTCTGGCGGTTGGAATTGCCGCTCTGATCGCCCAACCACTCAACCGTCTAGCCGCCCAGGTCTCCCTCCGCCTCTCCCTCGGCGGCCGCTATAGCACCGCGCTGGTCCGTGACTCGCTCTTCGTGCCGATCGATCTTCATCCTGCACTCGCGCCGACCTTGCAGCTGGGCTTGCGCGACGCGTTCAAAGGACCGTGGACCGGGGACGTGACGCTCGACCTGTCGTCGTCCAAGCTGAAGCGTCACGAGAGCGGCACGGAGTTCGATGCCGGGTCGGTCACCGCGGTCGCGCTGACGCTCGGGCTGCGTCGCGACCTTGCCACCAACATCGGCGCACGGCTCGGAATCGGCGGTCTGGTTTACTCGGGCAGCGACCTCGGTGTGTTTCAACGGGGTGGCGGCGGGATCCTGCCAGTCATCTCGCTCGCGACGACCTATGCGCCTTCCTTCGGCGCACGCCATGGGATCGAGTTTGCGCTGCAGTACGACGTCCATCGTTTCCTCACGCCGGCGCTGCGCAGCGTGGGGTTCAACCGCCCGCGTCCGGTGCATCGCATCGCGATTTCGGTGAGTGGGAGACTGCTCGGCAAATGAAAGCGACCCTCGCGCTCGTCATCGCCCTGCTCCTGGCCGGCTGCGAGGACCTGGCAGCGCCGAACCGCACGCCGCGCTATCTCGCCGACCTCGCCGGCGAGACGTTCCACTGGCCCCCGGACCGTATTCCCGTCCGCTACTACGCGGACCCGCGCGGTACGATGCCGGCATTGATCCGCCGGGGTCTGAGTGTCTGGGAGAGCCAGTTCCTGTACGGCGAGTTCAAAGCCGCATTCGTCAGCGACTCGAACCACGCGGACGTCATCGTGCGCTGGCAGGACAGCGTGCCGCCGGACGTCGCACCCGATACCGCGGGGGCGCTGGGTGCCTGCGACGGGGTCACCACGTACCTCATCGACTCAACGCACGCGATCACTGATCCGCTGCGCGTACAGCTGCGCGTGCGCCAGGGGTTCACGACGGCGCAGGTCGCCGCCTGCCTCCCCCGCGTGGCGACTCATGAGCTCGGCCACTCACTGGGCATTCTCAGCCACAGCCCCGCCACGACCGATCTGATGTACGGCACGCCCGGCACCGACACCCCTACACTTCGCGACCGCAACACGGCGCAGGTGCTGTACCACACGCCGGCGACGCTCACGCCGCCGCCGCCCCGCTAGCCGCTACCGGATGCGGACGATATTCAGTCGCGGGACCATCGTGGCTGAGACGACCGACCCACTGCCATTGCTGAATCGCAGCGTGAACTCGGCAGCACCGGGCTTCTGCACGGCACGTACGTAGGCACCCGTCCCGGACCAGAGTTTGCCGGACACGTTGACGGCATTCCCCGCCGATAGCGTGGGAACCAGCGGATACGCGAGCGGGAAAACTGCCGGCTTCTGACTGTGCAAGGAGCTGAACGTGCCGCGGAAGTGCCAGGAGGTGTACTGCAGCTCGGCAGGCGCCGAAAAGCCGGGCAGATCAGACACCCAGTTGGCGAGCCCCCAACGAATCACCGTTTGGTCGAACGGCTGAAGGGTCTGCGCCGCCACATTCGCCGCTCCGGTGAGCGCGGTACGCACCAGCTTGCCCGGCAGCGACGCGCCAAACTGATCCACGATATAGCGCGTGAACAGCCAGCTGGCCCCGACTTCCGCCAGCGTCCCCGTATCCGCCGGGATCAACAGCGGGGAGTCCTCGGGGGAGAGCATGTATTGATAGCCATCGTACACGGCGTTGATCGCATACTGCGTGAACTTGCTGTTGTTGGGCAGGAACGCGCGCCCCGCGATTTCCTCGGCATACTTCGAAAGGCCTTCGTCGAGCCAGCCATCCTCGGACTGGCCGCCCCTGACCCGCACATGCTCCACGAAGTTGATCATGTGCTGAAACTCGTGCGTAAACGTCACGGGCGTGCCGTCGATCACTTCCGCGGCGGTGTGGGAGCAACTCAACGTTGCCCCGGGATCGGCGACGATGGAGTAGAACACCTCACCGTTGTTGAATAAGGTCGATGCTCCCGGATCGAGATCGCCCGAGAAGAAGAATCCGGCGACAAACCCGCTGGAACTGCAGCGCGACTTGCTGACGAGTTTGTTGACCGTATTCGTCATCAGCACGACGACGACGCTGTTGGAGTCGATGTCCGAGATGCTGCCGAACGTGAGCGTGTCGAGGGGATAGAGCAGCGTATCGAACTCCTGGCGCAGCGAGCGCAGGCTGGCCGTGTCGAGGCCCGGGGGGGGAGCCAGCGTATCGACGTAGATGGCGATGTGTGCACCCACGGCTCGCACGACAGCACGGACATTGTCGAATGCCGAGCAGGTGAAGTTCGAACAGACCTTGAACGTGCGTGCGCTGCCCACCATGGGCGGAGAAGCGGCGTTAGTGACTGACGACTGCGGTCCGCCACCACCGGCGAGTGCGGCCGCCCGCGCCAAGCGCGTGTAGTCACGCGTCCGCCCGACTTGCCGCAAGAAGTGATCGAACGCCACCGGCGTCGCCCCCTGATTGCTGGGGCGCAGCGAAAAAAGCGGTCCGCTGATCGAGGCGAGCGGAGTGGCCGACTCCAGTTTGAACGGCGCCGACGACCCCGGATTGCCGCCGGCCGACCACGGCAGCACCAGATACTCGGCCGTGTCGGGCGACGTATTGGCCGCGAACGTGACGCAGCCGGAGTCCGTAGCAGGATCGATGAACGTGTATGTGGCCACGGCCAGCGAGATCTGCGTCCCATGCGCTCCGCAGGATGGCAGACTGCCCGGCCCTGACGAGTCGCTGGTACATGCGCTCGCCAAGGCCAGGCCACCGATGACTGCCAGCAGCGAAACTTGATTGTTCACAGCCACTTAGACTCCGTCGTTATCGGCGCGTTGAGGAAACGGATATCGGAACGAGCTTGATACCCCAACGCCGTCCCGAGGACTCTCGCTCAGGTGCCGATGCTCAGCCGGAACTGCAGGCTCCGCGGCCGACCAACCGATGCGCCGCTGAAGAACACGCCTTTCATCAGGTACTTGCGATTAAAGACATTGTCGACGTACAGCTGCGGACGCACGACCGCTCTGCCAACCGCGAACGAGTACCCGGCGCTCGCATTCACGATGAAGTTCGGATCCACGTGCGTGTTTTTGTTGAAGTCGAACAAACCGCGTCCGTAGGTCGAATCGGGATCGGCGCCGTTGGTGAGGCCGGACCCATAGATCCCCGTGGCAGACAGATAGAGCCCACGACTCGAGTAGACCGCGCTCGCGACGCCGGATACCCGCTGATCGTGGTCCAGGTCGAAGTAGCCCGGCGATGAATCAGGCGGGAAGAAACCTCCGGTGATCGGATGGCTCCCGTATGCGTGATTGATGGCCACATTCACATAACCGGAGAACGGACCGCTCGGGCGGATTTCCAACACCCCTTCCAGTCCGGTGATGCTCACGCGATCGATGTTCACCGACGTGACGATCGCCGTCCCGGCCACCGTGGCATCATCGATGCCGGGGGTGCTCTGCTTTCGGTACGCCGAGATCTTGCTGACCACGCCGAATGGAAAACGGTGCACGTAGCCGAGCTCGACGAAGTGATCGCGCTCGGGGAATGTCGGCGCGGCGACGACGCCGCCCTGAGACGTACTGGTGATCGCGCGCAGATCCTCGACGTTCGTGGGCAGGAACAGCCGTCCGTAATAAATCCAGAACGTGTTGGCCGGGTCGGGGAAAAAGCTCAGCTTGGCGCGAGGGCTGACCTGATGCTGGTTCGCCGCGAACGGGGCATTGTGATTGTCGAAGCGCACTCCGGCGCGCAGCTCCCATCTGTCCGATGGAGCGATCGCGGTCTGCGCGTAGACGCCGACGTCGCTGCCGTTGAGGTTGGAGTTCGAGGTCGGTCCGGGCGATCCCGTCTTGGTCCGGGAGGAGAAGTCCTCGTGGCCGCTCGTGGCCGACGCCAGCACGCCCGTCTTGAACTCGAGGCCGTGGCGCGGGCGCACGCTGTAATCCACCTTGGCGCCGGTCGTGCGGAAGTTGCGATCCTCCGCGATGATGTAGCTGTTCGAGTCGCCCGGGAACGTGAATGTGGCGGAGTCGGTAAGGCCCGGCGTGTACGTGAGACTCCCGTCGCGGAAGAACGTCCCGACGAACAGTTCCGATGCCCTGCCGAGCTCCAGGTTTTCCGTTCCCACCTGATGGCGCCATCCCACGTTGACGAATCCGTTGACGTCCTGCTGGTGGTCGTCGATGATCCCTTCGACGGAGTCGAACGGAACAGCGAAGCGCGTGCGCGAGCGGTTGACCTCTACGTTGACTACGTCCCGATCGCTCGCCGTGTATTGGACTTTCCCGAATCCGAAGACATCGGTGCCGTCATTGTGGAAGTTCTCGATGGCGCCGTGGAGCGTGTCGAACACCACCGGTTCACGCCGCATAGCGCTGCTCTGGCGGGATCCGGAGGCGAAGAACCCCCACTTTCCCGCATTCGTGCTGAGCGTCAACGATTGACCGTTCGTGCTTTGCGTCTTCGACGGGAAGCCGGTGGTGAACGTGCCTCCGAATCCCGAGACTTCGAAGTGGAAGCCGCCGGTGGGAATGCGCGTCGTGATGTTGACCACCGCGGCGTTCTTGTTGCCGTATTCGGCGTCCCATCCACCGGTCTGGAAATCGATCTGGTTCACGACCTGGGGATCGAAGAGCTCATTCAAGCTCCCCGAGATGCCGGAGGGTACCGGTACGCCATCGACGTAGTAGGTGTACTCCGCGTGCTGGCCGCGAATATGAACTTCACCCGTTGGGGCACGCGCGGCGCCCACGATCGACTGTTGCAAGAGCTGCGACGTCGTGCTGTTGGGAGCGCCGTGGTAATCGTTCTGCTTGAAGATCTGGTTCCCTGTGCGCGTGTCCACAGCGAGCGGCACCGCGGTGGCTACCTCGACCGCCGACAGGTTGATCGGCAGTGGTGTGAGCTTGAAGTCGGCGCGACTGAACCCTTCAGCCCCGCCGATCGACACATCGTGGGTTTGAGCGCGATAACCCAGATACCGGACCTCCACGCGGTAGGCGCCGGCTGGGAGGTTATGGATGACGTAGCGGCCGAACGCGTCCGTCACGGACGACGCGATGAGATTTTCCCCTTGAATGACCCGGACCTCGCCGCCCGCCAACGGTGTTCCGGCCGCGCTATCGGCGACCGTGCCGCCGATGTCCCCGGTCGCCCTGGCTCGGATCACGACAGGCGCGCCCGCCAATCGTACGCCGGGCGATACCACACCGACGCTCGCGGGAAATAACGACAAAAGCAGTGTCAGAACATGCATGACGCTCTCCTGGTTCAAACGCGCGCACACGTCTCCGGGAGGAGTCGTGACACGCGAGTTGGGTTGTGGAATGGCGGTCGCCGCGGAAGCGCGGCGCCGTTACTTAGGAGAGCGTCGGAGGGGCGCGAGAATCGGGAAGAGTGAGATCAGCCGCAGTAGACGATCGTTCAACGACCGATGGCGCCCAGCTGATCCCCCGGCCTTCGCGAATCCGAACGACCGTCGAGGGATTTCGACCCAGCGGCGCCGAGAGAAAACGATGGAAGGCGCAGTCGGCAGGGTGAACGCGGGCGCAGGCGCTGGTGGAGTGCGACTCGATGTGCGCCGGGCCAGTGGATTCGCCCTGGCGAGCATCCGCCAACGCAGCGGCCGCCGGCAGGCTGAATTGCAGCAGCGTGACGAGCAGCAGCGGCGTGCGCACCCACAACGACCGTTTCCGCATCGGCCGCATATTACAACGCACGATTCGCCCTTGACAGCCTGCGTCACCGCGCCTTAGCATAACTCCTTCTCAAGAAAGGACTTCTGCTTTTGTCCAGCCGCCGTCAGGAGGCCCTCGACTACCACGCACAGGGCCGTCCTGGGAAGATCCAGGTCACGCCCACAAAGCCGTTCAAGGACCAGCGGGACCTCTCCCTGGCCTACACGCCGGGAGTGGCAGAACCGTGCCTGGAAATCGCGAAAAACCCCGACGACGCTTACCGCTATACCGCCAAAGGCAACCTCGTCGCGGTCGTCTCCAACGGGACGGCAGTGCTGGGCCTGGGCAACATCGGTGCGCTGGCCGGCAAGCCGGTCATGGAAGGCAAAGGGATCCTGTTCAAGGCATTCGCCGACATCGACGTCTTCGATCTCGAGGTCGGCTCGGAGAATCCCGAAGACGTGATCCGCTTCTGCCAGCTGCTGGAGCCGACCGTCGGCGGCATCAATCTCGAAGACATCCGCTCCCCCGACTGCTTTTACATCGAACAGAAGCTGCGGGCGACGATGGGCATACCCGTCTTCCACGACGACCAGCACGGTACCGCGATCATCTCCGGAGCGGCACTGCTCAATGCACTGGTCGTGGTCAAGAAAGAGATCGCCAGAATCAAGATCGTGTTCGCCGGCGCCGGCGCCGCGGCCATTGCCACCGCCGAGCATTACGTTCGACTCGGCGTGGTGCGCGAGAGCATCGTGATGTGCGATCACAAAGGCGTGATCTACAAGGGTCGCGAGGGGCTCGACGAGTTCAAGCAGCGCTTCGCGGTAGACACCAAGGCGCGCACACTCGCCGAGGCGTTGCAGGGCGCGGACGTATTCGTCGGTCTGTCGGTGGCCGGGATCGTGACCGGCGACATGTTGCAGGGCATGGCGAAGAAGCCCGTGATCTTCGCGCTCGCCAATCCGACACCCGAGATCATGCCCGACGAGGCGAAGAAAGCGCGGCCCGATGCGATCGTCGCGACGGGCCGTTCCGATTTTCCGAACCAGGTCAACAACGTCCTCGGTTTCCCGTTCATCTTTCGCGGCGCGCTCGACGTCCGCGCCAAGAAAATCAACGAAGAGATGGAGATGGCGGCGACGCGCGCGCTCGCCGAGCTCGCGAAGCAGGAGGTCCCAGAGTCGGTCTCGCGCGCCTACGGCGGCGACAAGCTGAAGTTCGGGCCCGACTACCTGATCCCGAAACCGTTCGATCCCCGCGTCCTACTGTGGGTCGCACCCGCGGTCGCGTGGGCCGCGGTCGCCTCGGGTATCGCGGGACGGATCATCGACGTCGAAGAGTATCGCACCGAGCTGGAAGCGCGGCTCGGCCCCGAGCGCCAGGTGATGCGCGGCCTCATTACGCGGGCGCAGCAGGATCCTCCCAGCATCGTCTTCCCCGAAGGGGACGATCCGCGCATCCTGCGTGCCTCACGGATTCTCGCCGACGAAGGGATCGCCCGGCCCATTCTGCTCGGCGACCTCGACGCGATCCGCCGCCAGGCCGATGAGGCATCGCTCACGCTGGAGGACATCGAGCTCGTCAATCCACGCACGGCGAGCGACCGCGACCAGTACGCCCAGGAGTTGTGGCAACGCCGCCAGCGGCGCGGCATGACGCAACGCGAAGCGCAGGCCCGAGTGCTCGATCCGATGTATTACGGGCTGATGATGCTCCGCGCGGGCCGCACCGACGCGCTCGTGGCCGGGGAGGAAATCGATTATCCCGATGCCGTGCGACCCGCACTCGAAGTGATCGGGGCCGAACCTGGGCGCAAGCACGTCAGCGGCATCTACATGATGATCTTTCGCCAGCAGACGTTTTTCTTTGCCGACACGACCGTCAACATCGAGCCGGACGCGCAGACGCTCGCCGAGATCGCCACGGCGACCGCGAGGTTCGTGACGCGGCTCGGCGTGGAACCCCGCATCGCCATGCTGTCCTTTTCGAATTTCGGCTCGGTGAAGCACCCGGCCGCGGCCAAGGTGCAGCAGGCTGTGGCATTGCTGCACGAGCGTGAGCCCGAGCTGCAGGTGGACGGTGAGATGCAGGCCGATACGGCCGTGGTCGAGCGCATCCTGACGAAGGTGTACCCGTTCGCCAAGCTGCGTGGGCCGGCTAACGTATTGATTTTTCCCGATTTGGATGCCGCGAACATCGCCTACAAGCTGCTCGCGCGGCTGGGCGACGCGCAGGCGATCGGGCCAATCCTCGTGGGGATGGACCGCCCGGTCCATGTCTTGCAAAGGTTGTCAGAGGTCCCCGACATCGTGAATATGGCGGTGATCGCGGCCGTCGACGCCTTGGAGCATCGCCGCCACGCCGGTTCAACCAAATAGCGCATGGGCATCTCGACTCAGCAGCGTGTGTACCGGAATCTGACGCCGTCTCAGCTGTACGAGCACGCGCTCCGCCGTCACGAAGGAGTCGTGACGTCCGGGGGACCGTTCGCGGCCGTGACCTCGCCCCACACCGGCCGCAGCCCCAACGACAAGTTTCTCGTGCAGGAGCCTGACTCCACCAAGCAGATCTGGTGGGGCAAGGTGAACCAGCCGATCGCGCCCGAAAAGTTCGAGCGGCTCAAGGCCGACGTGGAAGCGCACCTCGCCGAGCAGGAGCTCTTCATCCGCGACGTGTATGCGGGCGCGGACCCGGCGTTCCGTCTGCCGATTCGCTTCATCACGCCCAACGCATGGCACGCGCTCTTCGTGTACAACATGTTCCTGCGCCCAGCCGACGGGGAATTGTCGCGGTTTGCACCCGGGTTTGAGGTGCTGCATGCACCGGAATTCCAGGCCGATCCGGCGGTGCATGGCACCAAGTCAGGGACGTTCATCATCGTGAGCTTTGCGCAGCGCACGATTCTGATCGGCGGCACGCGCTACGCGGGTGAGCTCAAGAAGTCGATCTTCAGCGTCCTCAATTACCTGCTCCCGCTGCAGGGCGTGCTCTCGATGCACTGCTCCGCCAATGTCGGGAAGCAGGGTGACTGCGCGCTGTTCTTCGGGCTCTCCGGCACGGGCAAGACCACCCTTTCAGCGGATCCTGAACGCCGGTTGATCGGCGATGACGAACATGGCTGGTCAGATGCCGGCATCTTCAACTTCGAGGGCGGCTGCTACGCCAAGGTCATCCGGCTGTCGCGCGCCGGTGAGCCGGAGATCTACGCCACGACCGAAATGTTCGGGACCGTGCTCGAGAACGTCGACGTGAATCCCGAGACCGGTGCCGTAGATCTCGATTCCCAGCGGATCACCGAAAACACACGGGCGTCGTATCCGATTCACTACATCCCGAACCATGTCCCCGAGGGGATGGCCGGGCATCCCCACCACGTCATCTTCCTCACGTGCGACGCGTTCGGCGTGATGCCGCCGATCGCGAAGCTGACGCCCGAGCAGGCGATGTACCACTTCCTGTCCGGCTATACCGCCAAGGTCGCGGGCACGGAGCGCGGCGTGACTGAGCCGAAGGAGACCTTTTCGGCGTGCTTCGGCGCGCCGTTCCTGCCGCTGCCGCCCAGCGTCTACGCCAAGATGCTCGGCGAGCGCATCGCGCGGCACGACGTGCAGTGTTGGCTCGTGAATACCGGGTGGACCGGCGGGCCGTACGGCACAGGCCATCGCATGGACCTGAAGAGCACGCGGGCGATGATTCACGCGGCGCTCGGGGGAACGTTGGACAAGGTCGCTACGCGACGGGAACCGGTGTTCGGGTTGGAAGTGCCGCAGCACATCCCTGGCGTGCCGGACGAGCTCCTCGATCCGCGGTCCACATGGAAAGACACGACGGCCTACGACGCACAGGCCAAGCGGCTCCTCGCGCTCTTCCAAAAGAATTTTGAGCAGTTCGACGTCCTTTGAAGTAGTTCGCGACCCGCTCTGGAACAACATCCGCCTCGAGCCCGAGGCGCTCGCCATCATCGATACACCGGCGTTCCAGCGTTTGCGGTACGTCCGACAGCTCGGTCACGCATTCCTCGTTTACCCCGGCGCTACGCACACCCGCTTTGAGCACGCGTTGGGTGCGTACCATCTAGCCTGTCGCGTGACCAAGGAGCTGGAAGTCCAGCTCGCCGCGCTGCTGCATGACATCGGCCATTACCCGTTCTCCCATGCGCTCGAAGAGGCAGGCCTTCCCCACCACGAGCTGCTTGCCGCGCGCCATCTGCGCACCGGTGCGCTGGCTGCCGCCCTCCACCGGGTGCGAGTGCCGGCAGACCGGCTATTGCCGCTGATTCAGGGCACGAGCACCTCCCGCTTCGCCGGTCTCGTGTCCGGCTCGCTCGACGTCGACAAGCTCGACTATCTCTCGCGCGACGCGACGATGTGCGGCGTGCCGTACGGCGTGATCGACGTGGACCGGCTGCTCACGTCCCTGACATTGACGCCGGATGGCGTGGTGCTGCATCCGAAAGGCCACGCCGCGCTCGAGTCGTTGCTCTTCGCCAAGTATCAGATGTATCGCAACGTCTACTGGCATCACGCCGTGCGTAGCGCGACGGCGATGTTCAAGCGGCTGGTCCGCCGCACGATCGCCGCACGGCGCATGTCCGCCGACGACATCGCCGTGGCCACCGATGACGGGCTGAGTCACGAGCTCCAGCAGCACGATCAAACAGGACTCGCGCGCGCGTTGCGCGAGCGGCGGCTGGCCAAGCGCGCGCTCGATATCCCGGCGACCGAGCTCCCGTCGGAAATGGCCAACTGGCCTGCCACGGAGCCGGTCCTGTTGCAGCGCGTGGAGGAACGATTGGCGAAGGAGCTGGGACTGGGAGCGGACGAGCTGTTCCTCGACTTCCCGTCCAAGCCCGACATGTTTGACGTATCGATTCCCGGAGCGGAGAGCCTCGGCCTGCCGCGGGTCGCCGCCGAGCTGTACCGCTCCGCGCAACGCCTGCGCGTGTTCGTGCTCGAACCGGCGGAGATTCCGGCGCGCGCGATCGTCGAATTGGTGACGTGGCCACGCGAAGAGGTGGCTGCGCGGCTGGACAGCGAAAAGGCTTTGCTTAGCGCGGCCGGGCGGGGGTCTGCTGCGTCGTGACGTTTTCCTGTGTAGGGGCTTCGACGGAATCGATGCGCACGAGGATCGCGGTAATGTTGTCGAGCCCGCCGTGCCGGTTCGCTTCCGCGATCAGTGAATCCACTTCGTCCTGCGGCATGCGCTCGGGCGAGAGCAGCTCCGCCAGCTGGTAGTCTTCCAGCATTCCCGTCAAACCATCGGACGCCAGTAAGAACAGGTCCCCTGGCTTCACCATCCCGACATAGATGTCCGGCATCACGTCGCTGTTAGCGCCGACGCAACGGGTAATCACGTTGCTGTACGGATGAGTCCGCGCCTGTTCCGGCGTGAGGTAGCCGGCATCGACCTGTTCCTGCACGTACGAGTGGTCCTTCGTCAGCTGGCTGAGGCGATTATCGCGCAGCAGATAGGCGCGGCTATCGCCGACTTGGCCAATCAGGAACCGCGTCTCGAATAGCGTCAGGGCGGTGACGGTAGTGCCCATCCCGCGCTTGTCGTGCTCGGTGAGCGTGCGCTGGAAAATCGCCCCATTGGCCGTGCGAATCGCCGTGCGCATGCGCTCGGCGACCTGCTCGTCGGACAAGCCGCGCAGCGAGTCGAGCTCGCGGGCGACGAAGCGCACCGCCATCTCGCTCGCTACTTCTCCGGCCGCATGCCCTCCCATGCCGTCGGCGACCACGAAAATCCCGCGGTCCGGGACCATGAGGTAACTGTCCTCATTCCCCGACCGGATGACGCCGACGTCGGTGCGACCTGCGGAGGTGATGTGCACGTGATCCTTAGATAAACACCCAGTACGCTAGTCCGATGATCCCCAGGAGCAGTACCGCTGCGCTGCCGCCACAGCCCTTTCCCTTCTTCTCCTGGGCCACTGGCGGCTTCGCGCCTGCCTTGGGTTTGGCTGGCGCCGGCTTCGCCGCAGCAGGCTTCGCCGCGGCAGGCTTAGCCGCCGGGGGCGCCGGCGGAGGCTTTGCTGGAGCGGGCGCCGGGACAGCCGGGGCCGGGGCGGTCGGCTTGGGAGGGGGAGAAGACATGGTCAGGACTTCGATCATGCGCGTTGCCCCACCCTTTGCGACCCTTGCCGCGTCATCGGTCGGCTCGAACACCATCGAGACGTCTCCGAACCGGATATTGGCTCCCGGCGCCAGGGGCGTCTCGCCCTTGACCTGATCTCCATCGACGAACGTTCCGTTCGTCGACTCGAGGTCCACCAACACCCATACGCCCTCGCGGCGTTGCAGCTTCGCGTGGGTCGTGGAGACTGATTCATCGGGAAACACGAGGTCGTTGTAGTCGGCGCGTCCGATGTTGACCACCGGCGTCTTGATCGTGAGCCGCTGACCCTTGAGCGAGCCGCCGCGGACCAGGAAACTGGCCAGCACGCCGCCAGATGGGCGAGACGCAGCAGGTGCAGCAGGGGCACCCGGTACGCCGTGGACCGTTTCCTTGAGGCTCTCGCCGCCCTTGGTCGGGGGTACGGCCGAGGGCGCGCTAGCGGCCGGCCCCGGTTGAGGGTTTTCTGGAGGCGGCGCGGCGGTATCGGCGTAAAACCGGAATTTCTCTTCGCCGATTGTGATCACATCGGCGCGAGCCAGCAGCCGCTGGCCTTCGATGCGCGTATCGTTGACCGACGTGCCGTTGGTGCTGGAATCGACGATCAGGTATCCCTTGGGGGTCTGCACGATCTCTGCGTGACGCCGTGACACATCCTTGCCAGGTACGACCACGTCACACGTGGCGTCGCGGCCAAAGACCAACGAGGCACCGGAGATGGCGTATTCTCGGCCATCGGTTAACGACACCACCCGGCCACCGGTATTGACGGTGACCTTGCCACCCTTGGCGTCCGCCTTGGCCTGGGCCATCGCCTGAGGGAGGTTCATCGCTTGCACGTACTGCGTGCTGCCGCTGCGCCGCTCGTCCACGAACGTGAGCTCCTGCCCGGCAACCTCGACCTTGTCGCCGTGCAGGAGGGGCGTCGGTTCGGCGCCCAGCCGCACGCCGTTGATCAACACTTCGGCCTCTGGAACTGCCTTCGTGATTACGACTTGACCGTCTGCGAGGCTCTTGAGTTTGGCGTGGCGTGGGAGAACACCTGGAACGGCGAGTGGGATGGCGCAGCCCGGGTCGGCGCCGAGCAGCACTTCCCCTTGCGGGAGTGCGAACCGCCGCCCTCCCATTTCAAGCAACGCCATGAGCGCGCACTCCCGTATCTTTGGCCAGGCCGTGAAGTTACGCCCGGGCGTATACCCGGGCAAGGAAGCGGAAGTTAGGTGATCCCGACCGATTCTTCGCGGCCGATAAGGCCCCGCCGCAGCCAATACCAAAAGATCAACGACCCGACGATGACCGTCGCATAACTGTTGATGAATCGCCAGATCAACGTGTAGCTCGGCGTGATCTCCCGCGGTACATAGAGCGACATCACCGCGGCCGACGTCAGCTCCGCGAGTCCCGAGCCACCCGGTGTCGGAGCGAAGTACAATAGAAACGAAATCAGCGTTTGCAACAGCAGGATGTCGGTGAAGTCCGCCGGGATGCCCAGCACGCGCAGCGTGACATAGCCGGCCAGCAGCTTGTTCGCGTGCGACGGCGCCGAGATGATGATGGCCAGCAGCAGCGTGAGCAGCCCCTTTGGGGTCCCGAATGCGCGCATACAGTCGTGCGCCCGATCCACGCCCCCGTTCAGCTTCTCCATCCGGGCGGCAGCGCGGGGATTGCGGCGGGCGATGCGGGCGGCGAGTCGCTCGATCAGGCGCTTTACGAGCCCCGGGAAAATGATGGCTGTCAGCATCAGCAGGCCGATGACGCCGAAAATCGTGAGGCTCGTCTTGAAGAGATCGTAGAGCGTGATCCCCAGGACGAGCCCGTGCTGATCGAGGGACTTGCCGGCGCCGAGCCATACCGCAAGAGGGCCGGCAATTGCGAAAAAGCCCACCGTCGCAATGAACGTCACGAAGATCGAGGTGATCGCCTCGGGCACCGGGACGCCGGACCGCTTCATGACCCATATCGACATCGGGGCTGACCCCGACTGAAACGGAGTCAGATACGCCCCCCAGGCCCCGAACCCCCCGGCAAGGATCATGTCCTTGAGCTTGACGCCGGGGTGTATGTAGCGCGTACAGATCCACAGCCGGAACCCGCCGCCGATCCAGTCCATGGAGGCGAGCACCAGTCCGACCGCCATCCAACCCCAGTGCAGTCGCAGGAACGGTGCGAGGAATACGTCCACCCGATCGCCGAAGCGAATCAGGTAGTACCCAACGAGAAGAGCGACTCCACCAAGGGAGATGGCGGCGAACAGCTCGAGGCCACGACGCAGGAGCCGCGGGGTCAGGGCGAGGGCCATCTGACGGCCAAAGCTGTTATTTTTGGGGGTTATGCGCCATCCCCCCGAGCGCGTCGTTCTCCGCAACGTACGCCAGCATAATCTGAAGGGCATCACCGTCGAGTTCCCGCGGCGGGCGCTCTCGGTCATCACCGGCCCATCGGGCTCGGGGAAAAGCTCGCTCGCGTTCGACACGCTCTACGCCGAAGGCCAGCGCCGCTACATCGAATCCCTCTCGACGTACGCCAAGCAGTTCCTCGAGCGGATGCCTAAGCCCTTGGTCGATGCGATGGAGGGGCTGTCTCCTGCCGTCGCCATCGAGCAGAAAAACCCCACGACCTCGAGCCGCTCCACGGTCGGCACCGCCACGGAAATCGCTGATTTCCTGCGATTGCTGTGGGCGCGGGCGGGGACGCAGGTCTGCCTGCAATGCAGCCGGGATGTGAAACGGGACACGGTCCAGGAAGTGGTGGACTCTGTAATTGCGGATTTCGGAATGCGGAATGCGGAATTGCCGGTTCTCGTGTCATTCCCCCTGCCGGCATCTGCTCAACGCCCCGACGTAGAGATCGCGGCCCAACTACGGGCGGCCGGATTCGTTCGCGCGCAGGTTGACGGGGAACTCGTGCGGTTGGATGACGAGGGTGCCGAGCAACGCGTTCGGGCAGGCAAGGACGTCCTCGTGATCGTGGATCGCATCGATGCCATCGAGACGAACCGCGGGCGCCTCGCCGATGCGGTGTCTACGGCCTTCAGCGAAGGTGAAGGGGTCGCGCTGGCGCTCAACAACGGCGACCGGCGGCGTTTTTCCGAGCACCCCGCCTGCTCGAGCTGCGGCTGTGCCGCGCCCGTGCTGACGCCAACGCTCTTTTCCTTCAATAATCCGCGTGGTGCGTGCCCGACCTGCAACGGATTCGGGGCGGTGTTGGAGTATGACGAGTCGCTCATCGTGCCCGATCCGCGCCGCTCCCTGGCAGATGGCGCGCTCGATCCGTGGACCAAGCCGCGCTACGAAGGCCGCCGGCGCCTGTTGCGCGAGACCGCCCGTGCGCGCGGCATTGGCCTTGATGTGGGTTGGAAGGACATTCCCGCGCGCGAGCGGCATTTCCTGCTGCACAACACGGGCGGCCGCTATCTCGGCATCTTCCCGTTCCTCCAGCGGCTCGAGGAGAAGCGCTACAAGCAGTACATCCGCGTCTTTCTGCGACAGTACCAGCTCGCCAAGACGTGCCCGGGATGCGGCGGCGCGCGCCTCAAACCGGAGTCGCTCGCGGTCCGGGTCGCCGGAAAGACGATCGCGGAAGCGGCAGCACTGACTGCCACGGATCTCGCGTGCTGGCTCGACTGTCTGGCGGACCAGCTTCCGGAGTTTCAGCGGCAGGTTGCAGGCCACATCCTGGGCGAGCTGCGGGCGCGCGTCAGTTTCGTCAACGACGTGGGACTCGGCTACCTCACGCTCGACCGGCAGACGCGGACGTTGTCCGGCGGCGAAGCACAACGCATTGCGCTCTCCAATGCGCTCGGGTCGCATCTCGTGGACACGCTGTACGTGCTGGACGAGCCGTCCATCGGCCTGCATCCCGCGGACGTCGATCGGCTCCTGGGGTTGCTGCGCAAACTTGCGACTGCCGGAAACACGGTGGTCGTGGTGGAGCACGATCCCGCCGCGATGCGCGCCGCGGACTGGATGGTGGAGCTGGGGCCGGCGAGCGGCGCAGCCGGCGGCCAGCTCGTCTATCAGGGGCCGGCGGCCGCGGTGCGCGAGGCCGGAACGCTCACCGGCCAGTACCTCTCGGGCGAAAAGCGCATCGGCGTGCCCTCCGCGCGCCGGCCGGCAGTGCGCTGGCTCGACGTCAAAGGCGCGCGGCTCCACAACCTCGCCGGCGTCGATGTGCGCATTCCGCTCGGCACGCTCACCGCGGTGACGGGCGTCTCGGGATCGGGGAAATCGACGCTCGTGCACGACGTGCTGTACCGCCAGCTGGAGTCACGGCTCAAGGGTGAGCACAGCGCCAAGCAACACCTCGGGGAGCCGGTGGGCGAGATCGCCGCGCTGAAGGGCTGGGAGCATCTCGAGGATGTCGTGTTGATCGATCAAGCGCCGATCGGACGGACGCCGCGCTCCAATCCGGTGACCTACGTGAAAGCGTTCGACGAGCTGCGGGCGCTATTCGCGAATGAAGCACTCGCGCGGGCGCGCGGCTATGCGCCGAGCACCTTCTCGTTCAATGTCGCCGGCGGCCGCTGCGAGGCGTGCGAGGGTGCGGGCCATGTGCTCATCGAGATGGTGTTCCTCGCCAACGTGTTCGTGCCGTGCGAGATCTGCGGCGGCTCGCGCTTCAAGCGTGAGGTGCTCGACGTGAAGCTGCAGGGCGCCAGCATCGCCCAGGCGCTCGAATGGACCGTGGATCAGGCGATTCAAAAGCTGCACCGCCATCCGCGACTGGCACGCTGCCTGTGGTACCTGCAGCAGGTGGGCCTCGGCTATTTGCGGCTCGGCCAGCCGGCGACGACGCTTTCGGGTGGAGAGGCGCAACGTCTGAAGATCGCCCGGGAGCTGGCGCGCGCGCGCGGCGGCCGGAGGCTGTACATCCTGGACGAGCCGACCACCGGGCTGCACCTCGACGACGTGCGCGTGCTGTGCCGCGTGCTCGACCGGCTGGTCGATGCGGGACACACCGTGCTCGTGATCGAGCACAACATCGACGTGATCAAACGCGCCGACTGGGTGATCGACCTGGGACCGGGCGCCGGTGACCAAGGCGGTCGCGTGGTGGCCGCCGGCACACCCGAGGACGTGGCTGCGGTCCGCGAGTCTCCGACCGGACGGTATCTGCAGGAATTGGCTTGACCATACGTCGCAGCGATCTCTTACTCATCGCCGCATCGGCGGTGTGGGGCGTGAGCTTCGTCGTGGTCAAGGACGCACTCACCTCCGCATCGCCGCTGATTTTCCTGGCGGCGCGATTTTCGATCGCGACGCTCGTCCTCGCCCCGCTGATCAACTTGCGCGGTGGATTCTCGAAGGCGGAGCTGCGGGCCGGCGCGCTACTCACGGTCTTGCTGGCCTCGGGCTTTGCGACCCAGGCATTTGGGCTGCAATACACCACGCCGGCGCGCTCCGCATTCATCGTAGCGCTGTCGTCGGTGGTCGCACCCATCATCGCGCTCGTGCTGCTGAGGCATCGCCTCGCCTGGCAGGTCCTGTTCGCCCTGGTCGGCGCGACGCTGGGGATCTATTTCCTCACGGCGCCCGAAAGCGGCGGCCTCAATCACGGCGACCTCTGGACGCTCGTGACCGCCGTCGTTTTCGGCGGCCACATCGTCGCCGTGGCGCAGTTTTCCAAGCGCTTCGACGCGCAACGACTGGTATGGCTGCAATTGCCGGGGACTGCGCTCGCGACGCTGATCGCGACGTTGCTCCTCGAGCCGATACGATTCCACTGGTCGTGGGGGCTCGGCGCGGCGCTCCTGTTCCTCGGCGTCATGTCCACCGCCGTGGCGCTGGTGTGGCAGATGCGCGCGCAGCGGGAAATGTCCGCGGCGCGCGCTTCCCTGCTCTTCTGCCTCGAACCGGTGTTCGCCGCGGTGACGTCGTGGCTGTTTTGGGGAGAGACCTTTTCGCTCAATCAGGGACTCGGCGGGGGTTTGATTCTCGCCGCAATGGTCTTGGCGGTTGTCGGCGAATCGCGGGCGGAGGCTGTAGGCAAAGGCTGACTCGCCATCGGGGCAATGGCTGACGTGTCCTCGCGCCAGGGTTTTCCTATTGTGAGGCAACTGCCCTGGCGCACTCGTCAGCCGTCCAATTGGAAGGACATGCATGAGCCCGACTCGCACGCTCTTCCTCATTCTTATCTTGGCCGTCTCGGCGCGACCGGCCCACGCTCAGCAACGCGATTCCGCGGAGGCCTTAAAGCGCCTCAGCCTCGATGAATTGATGAACGTCGAGGTCATGTCCGTCTCGCGCCGTCCGGAACGCCTGTTCGAGACGCCCTCGGCGATTCAAGTCATCACCCAGGACGATATTCACAAGTCGGGGGCAACGAGTCTTCCAGAAGCGCTGCGCCTCGCATCGAATCTGCAGGTTGCGCAGGTCGACGCGCGACAATGGGCCATCAGCGCCCGCGGACTCAATGGCACCACCGCCAACAAGCTCTTGGTCCTCATCGATGGACGCACCGTCTATACACCGCTGTTTTCGGGCGTGTTTTGGGACGTGCAAGATGTACTGCTCTCCGATATCGACCGCATCGAAGTCATCAGCGGACCCGGGGCAACGCTGTGGGGCGCCAACGCCGTCAACGGCGTCATCAATGTCATCACGAAGGACGCGAAAGACACCAAGGGACTGCTGGTCACGGGCGGTGGCGGCACCGAGTTGGCCGGGTTCGGATCCGCCCGCTACGGCGGCGCGCTCGGCACGCATGCCAATTACCGCATCTACGGCAAGGGCTTCAGTCGTAATCCCACGTTGCTGCCCAATGGACGGGGGGCCCCCGATGCGTGGCACATGGGACAAGGCGGGCTTCGTGTGGACTGGGATGCGTCCGCCAGTAACCGCCTCAGCCTGTACGGCGATTGGTACGATGGCCGCAGCGCCCAAGTGAGTCCCGGCCATATCGGCGTCAGTGGCGGGAATGTGATCGCAAAATGGGCCCATCCCATCTCCGCCAAATCCGAAGTCTCGGCCCAGGCATACTACGACCACACGCACCGCAATATCCCGGGCACGTTTGGCGAAGATCTCGACATCTACGACATCGAGGTACAGCATCGCGCCGCCGTCGCTGCCCGCCACGACGTGGTATGGGGCGGCGGTTATCGGCTCATCAACGATCGCGTCGGGAACACCGCGGGGGTGGCGTTCCTGCCGGCCCACGTGGCGCGCCAGTGGTTTACGGCGTTCGCCCAGGACGAGATCGCGCTGGCTCAGGAGCGCCTCCACGTCACGCTCGGCGCAAAGGTCGAGCACAACGACTACACCGGATTCGAAGTTCAGCCGAGTGGCCGGTTGAACTGGACGATTCGCCCGTCCCGCACGCTGTGGGCAGCGATCTCGCGGGCGGTGCGAACGCCGTCGCGCATTGACCGGGAGCTGTTCGTCCCCGCGCAGCCCCCCTTCTTCCTTGCGGGCGGCCCGAATTTCCGCTCCGAGACCATGCTGGCGTACGAGCTGGGATATCGCCACCAGCAGGGCGCGTTGGTGCTCTCATTGGCGACCTTCTACAACCGCTATCACGGGCTCCGCAGCCTGGAGCAGGCCAATCCTCCCAACCCCGCCCCGCTCGTCCTCGCCAACGGTCAGGATGGCGAGTCATATGGCGGCGAAGCGACCGCCAGCTATCGGATCACAGACAATTGGCAGGTGCGTGCGGGCTATACCGAGTTACGCATCCACATCTGGCCCAATCCCGGCAGTACCGACACGACCCGGGGCGCGACGGAGTCGCACACTCCCGATCGGCAGCTGAGCCTGCGCTCGTCGCTGCAGCTGGGCGCGCAATGGAGCCTGGACGGCGGCTTCCGGTATTTCAGCGAGATCGCCAATCAACAGGTGCCTGCCTACACCGAGGTCGATGCGCGAATCGGTTGGCAACCGGCCGCCGCGCTCGAGCTGTCGCTCGCCGGCCAGAATCTGTTGCACGATCACCATACCGAGTTCGGCACGCTCACCGCGCGCCGCGGCATCGAACGTGGGGTCTATGGGATGGTGCAATGGCACCATTGAAAATCGCTGCGGCGCTGATGTCCGCGCTGCTGCTCGTGCAGAGCCCGCGCGCCTCCGAGCATCAATTGGAGGCCGTATTCCTGTTCAACTTCGCGCAGTTTGTCGACTGGCAGCCCGTGGCCGCACCGGACCCGCGGGCGCCGCTGCGCATCGGCATCCTCGGCGATGACCCGTTCGGCGCCTTCCTGGACGAGACGGTGCGTGGCGAACATCTCGGGCTGCGTCCCTTTGAGGTCCGACGTTACCACGAGGTAACGGAAATCGAGGGGTGCAACATCCTGTTCATCAGCCGCTCGGAGAACGAGCGCGTCGGGCAGATTCTCGCGGCGCTCCAGAACCGGCCCATTCTCACGGTGAGCGACGGCGACGATTTCGCGAAGCGCGGAGGCATGATTCAGTTCGTCAATGACAAGAACCGCATTCGGCTGCGGATCAACCTCGAGGCGGCGCAGGCCGCGAACGTCGCGATCAGCTCGAAGCTGCTGCGCGTCGCCGAGATCGTCAGAACGCCGCGACGGTGAGCATGTCGATCCGCGACTGGCCGATCAAACGCAAGTTGACGGCGATTCTGCTCCTGATCAGCGGACTGGTGTTGTTGCTGACCTCGGCCGCCTTCGTGACTTACCAGATCGTGACGTTCCGTCAGACGATGCGGAATAATCTCGCCACCCGTGCCCGCATCCTTGCCGCAAATAGCACCGCCGCCCTGGCGTTTGCGAATGAGGCGGACGCAAGGGAAATCCTGGCGGCCCTGAAGTACGACCCGCACATGGTTGCCGCGGCGCTGTACCTCCAGGACGGCCGAGTGCTCGCGACCTATCCGGC
>Ga0137409_10001069_pt1 | contig 29628 bp, 28 predicted proteins | sample CZODoug1_16funga_FD_122059 | JGI IMG/M metagenome (GOLD analysis project Ga0137409, IMG submission 122059) | Vadose zone soil fungal communities from Angelo Coast Range Reserve, California, USA - CZODoug1_16fungal (Hybrid Assembly) | ecosystem: Environmental > Terrestrial > Soil > Vadose zone...
TACGACCAGCCGGTGATCTCGCGCATCTGGTCGCTCGACCACCCGATCGAGATCAAGGAGGGCATGGTGTTCGCGCTGGAAACCCAGCACGGCAAGAAGTTCGAGTGGGGCGTGCGCATCGAGGAGATGCTGATCGTGCACAAGGACAAGATCGAGATCATCTCCAGCTTCCCGGTCGAGCAGATCACCGTGGTCGATCCCATTCCGGGCTACTCCACTCTCGCCGGGCGCTAGGGCCTTGCGTACCGCTCTCCTCCAGGCGCCGCGCAAGCTCGCGGTCGTCGAGCGCGACAAGCCCGTGCCCGGGCCGGGCGAAGTGGTCGTCGAGACCGCGGCGACGGCGGTCTGCCACACGGATCTCTCGATCTACGTCGGCGAGCACCCCGGGGTGCGCTATCCCGTGGTGATGGGGCACGAGTCCACCGGGATCATCGACGCGATCGGGGAGGGCGTAACCGGCCTGAAGACGGGCGAGCACATCATCATCAATCCGATCATCACCTGCGGGCAATGCGACCAGTGCGCGCGCGGCGCCGGTAACCTGTGCCGCAACGCGGGCCTGTTCGGCCGCGAGATCGAGGGCTCGCTCTCCCAGTTCGTGAAGCTGCCTTCGCGCTACGTGCACGTGCTCCCTCCGCGGCTGCCCCTGGAGGCGGCGACGCTCATCGAGACGCTCGCGACCGTCCGCCACGCCCAGCACCGCGTGGGGGTCGCGACCGCGGAATCGGTGGTGGTGCTCGGCATGGGCACCGCGGGCCTGCTCCACGCGCGTCTTGCGGTGCTCACCGGCGCGACGCCGGTGATCGCGGTGTCGCGCACGCAATGGAAGCTCGACATGGCCGAGCGCATGGGCGCGCACCACGTCATCAAGGCGCCGGTGGAGAACGCGGTCGACGAGGTGAAGCGGCTCACCGCCGGCAAGGGTGCCGACGTGGTCATCGACGCCGCGGGGAGCGCGGAGTCCTTGCGCGCCGCAGTGGACATGCTGCGCCCGGGCGGGCGCTTCTCGGCGTTCGCGGTGAGCCACGAGGCGGTGCGCGGCTTCTCGACCTTCCCGCTCTACTTCGGCGAGATCAGCATCATCGGCTCGCGCGCGCTCACACCGCAGGACATGAACCCGAGCATCCAGCTGATCGCCTCGGGCGCGGTCGATGTCAACGGCTTCATCAGCGCCAAGTACCCGCTGTCCGACGCGGCCGCGGCCTTCGAGGAGTACGAGCGCAATCCGAGCCGCATTCTGCGGCTGGTGATCGATTCGCAGGGCTAGGATGGAAAACCTCGTCGTCCCGCTGAATTCGCCGGAGGCGATCGACGCGAAGCGCTTCGGCCCCAAGGCCGCGAATCTCGCCGCGCTCGGCCGCGCGGGCCTGCCCGTTCCCGGCGGCTTCGCCGTGGACGCCCGCGCGTATCGGCTGCAGCTCGCCGCGCTCGGCCTCGACGCGACGGCCCGCGAGGTGTTCGCCTCCGACGACCGCCCGAGGGCGAGGCGCTGCGCCCTCGACATGAAGCTGGGCCTGATGGAGAGCCCAATCGTGCCGCGGATTGCCGAAGCGCTGCTCGCCGCATGGCGTGCCTGCGGAAAGGGCGTCGTTCGCTCCTCGGCCCTAGTCGAAGACCGAGCGGCCTCGAGCTTCGCCGGCCAGTTCGAAAGCTTCCTGGAATTGCAGGACCAGGAGGAGTTCCTGGTGGCGGTGCGCGCCTGCTGGGCGGCGCTGTGGTCGACGCGCGCGCTGCGCTACATGGCAACCCACGAACTGGACCCGGCGGACACGGCGATGGCGCTGATCGTGCAGCCGCTCGTCGAGGCGCGCGCCTCGGGGGGCGGGCTGTCGCGTACGGCGGAAGGCGACATGGTGGTGAACGCGGCTCCCGGCCTCGGGTCGGCGATCGCGCAGGGCGAGGTGGCGCCCGACCGCTACATCCTCGATTCGAGTGGAAACGTGAAGGCTTCGGCGCTCGGCCGGAAATACCACGGCGTCGCGTGCGTCCACGGCAGGAAATCATTCTCCCGCTCGCTGTCCGGCGCGCGCTGCCTCGACGCCGAGCAGGTCGCGGAGATCGGCCTGCTGATGCGGCGGAGCGAGGACGTCATCGGCGGTCCCGTCGAGATCGAGTGGGCGGCGGACGAAGCCGGGATCAAGCTGCTCCAGGCGCGGCCGCTGAGGGTCGCGGAAGCGACGGTCCCGGACGAAATCTGGCTGCAGCGTCCGAGGCTCGACGGTCACCCCTCGGGGATCGGCTGGGGCTCGGGACGGGCCTGCGTGGTGAATTGCGAGTGCGAGCTCGAGCGCGTCGCGCCGGGCGACGTGCTCGTCACCACCGTCGCCGGGCCGGCGCTCGGACCGGTGCTCGCGCACGTCGCGGGCGTGGTCGCCGAGCTGGGCGGCAGCACCTCGCATCTGGCGTCGCTCGCGCGCGAGCGCGGCGTGCCCATGGTGCTGGGCGTGCCCGAGGCGACCCGGCGCATCCCGGACGGCGCCACGGTCGCCGTCGACGGCGTCGCCGGCGTGGTGAGGTGGACGCAGTGAAGGCGAAGGTCGTCATCACCGACTACGTCTGGGAGTCGCTCGACGTGGAGAGGAAGACGCTCGGAGACCTCGCCGAGCTGGTCGCGCTCAAGACCAAGAAGCCCGAGGAATTCCTGGACGCGGCGAAGGACTGCGACGCTTTGCTCAACACCTACGCCGGCCCGATCACCGCAGACGTGATGGCGAAAATGCCAAAGTGCCGCATCATCGCGCGCTACGGCATCGGCGTGGACACCATCGACCTGGAGGCGGCGACCCGCGCCGGCATCATCGTCACCAACAACCCCACGTACTGCATCGAGGAGGTCGCCGAGCACACCATGGCGCTGCTCCTCGCCTGCGCGCGCAAGATCGCGTTCTACGACCGCCTGGTGCGCGCGGGGAGGTGGGAGGTGCCGCCGGGCAAGCCCATCTACCGCCTTGCGGGGCGCACGCTGGGACTGGTCGGCTTCGGCAACATCGCCCGCCACGTGGCGCTGCGCGCCGCGGCGTTCGGCATGCACGTTGTCTACGTGGATCCGTTCGTGCAAGAAGGGCCGGGGAAGAAGGTCGAGCTGGACGCGCTGCTGTCAGAGTCCGACTTCGTGTCCTTGCATCCGCCCCTCACCGCCGAGACGCGCAAGCTGATGAACGATGCGGCATTCTCGCGAATGAAGCCCTCGGCCTTTCTGATCAACTGCGCGCGCGGACCGGTGGTCGATACCGATGCGCTGGTGCGAGCGCTCGATTCGAGGAAAATCGCGGGCTGCGCGCTCGATACGACCGATCCCGAGCCGCTTCCCGATCCGCATCCGCTGCGCGGCCGCGAGAATGTCATCATCGTTCCTCACGCGGCGTGGTACAGCGAGCAGGCGATGGAAGGGCTGCAGGCCGGAGCGCCCGGCGAGGTCCGCCGCGTCCTGTCGGGGCAGTGGCCGGTCAACGTGGTGAACAAGGCAGTGAAAGGCAAGAATCGCGCGGGACTATAGGAGGGCATCATGTCTTATCTTCGCAATGCAGTCGTTGCGCTGAGCGCCTGCCTGATCGCCGGCCCGGCGCTCGCCCAGGGCAAGTGGACCAAGCTGGCGCCGTTCCCGGAGCCTTCCGAGGAGCTCCTCGGCGCCTCGGCCGGCGGCAAGATGTACGTGTTTGCGGGCCTCGCGCCCGGCTGGGTCCCCAAGGGCCTGGTCTACGAGTACGATCCCGCGACCGACAAGTGGGCGACGAAGAAGCCCATGGCGCTCGCCTCGCACCACGTCGCCTTCGCCGAGCTGAAAGGGAAGATCTACGCCTTCGGTGGCTTCGTGCTCCCCCCCAAGGGCCAGCCGCCCGCCTGGGTGCCGATCGACAACGCCTGGGAATACGACCCTGCGGCGGACAGCTGGAAGGCGCTCGCGCCCATGCCCACCAAGCGCGGCTCGCCGGTGGCGGTGTCGCTCGGCGACAAGATCTACGTGATCGGCGGCGCAGTGACGGGACCGGGACAGAGCGCGGTGCACCCGCAGCGCCCGCATACCTCCGTCGGCACAGTGGAAGAGTACGACCCGGCGGCGAACACCTGGCGGGGGCGCGCGCCCATGCCGACGCCGCGCAACCACGCCGTCGGCGGAGCGGTGGGCGGCAAGATCTATGTGGTGAGCGGCCGCGTCGGCGGCGCGTTCATCTCGGGCGGGTCCTCCAACGTCGGCGTGACCGAAGCCTACGACCCGGCGACCGACAGCTGGAGCCAGGGCCTGGCGCGCATGGCGAACGCGCGCAGCGCCGGCGCGGGCGGCGTGTGGGGCGGGCGGTTGTACATCACCGGCGGCGAGTACCAGGACCCGGGCATGATGGCGACCTTCCGCTCGCTGGAAGCCTACGATCCCGCGACCAACGGTTGGCAGACGCTCGCGCCGATGCCGGTGTCGCGCCATGGACTCGCGGGCGCGGTGGTCGGCAACCGGCTGCACATGGTGAGCGGCGACGTGCAGTCGGCGGGCACAGGCGTGCACGTCGACACCGAGGAGCATGACGCTTACGACTTCGAAAGCGCCAAGAAATAGAAGAGCCCGCGCCGGATCGTCAGGCGCGGGCCCGAGGCTCCCCCTGAGCTAGAGCGCGCGCAGGAAGTTGAGCACGTCCTGCTTGTCGGTTTCGGGGAGATCGTTGTACCTCGAGATCACGCCGTTCGCTTCCGACCCCTTGCTCGAATGCTCCTGGATCGCGCGCACGAGGTCCGAGGTGCGCCCATCGTGCAGGAAGAAGATCCGCTGCCCCAAGCCCCACAGCGGCGCGCTGCGGAACTCGCTAGGTCCGGCCGCGCCCTGGCTCACGCCGTCTGCGAGGCGGTCGCCCATGTCGTGCACCACCAGGTCGGAATACAGATTCGCCGTCTGTCCCCCGAGCGCGGCGACGGTGGACGGGCCCGTGGTCAACGAAGGCGTATGGCACAGCGCGCAGCCGGTGCTCGAGAACAGCGCCCTGCCGTTGATGATCGACGGGGTGTCGGGAGCCGGAGTGGGCGGCGCGAGGAGGCGCATGAAGTTCGCGAACCGCTCGATGTTGCTGAGCACTTCGACCGGCGTGGTCGCGTCGAAGTTGGTGACGTCGTTCGGAACGGTGGCGAACTGGCAATTGGCCGTCTCGTCGCGCTCGGTCTGGAAGATCTCGTTGCTGATGCCCATCTCGACATTGTAGGCCTCGCCGGAGAACAGCAGCAGCGACTTGTTCTGCGCTTTCCAGCCGAAGCGCGCGACCGTGCCGTCGTTGCCGTTGTTGTTGGTGGTGCCGGTGATGTTCGGCTTGCCCTTGATCCCGAGCGCCGCTTTCTGCGCCGCGCTCGCGGCCGCGTTGGCGATGATCGCCGAGTCGGGAATCTGCTCGATCAGCCCGGCGCCAAAGACCGGTGTGGGGATCCGGAAGATGACGTTGCCGTTCGCAAGCTGCCTGGCGAAGTCGGGCTGGACGAGCGTGCAGCCGGTTGCGCCGGCGCGTCCCGTGATGGTGAACAGCGCGTGCACGCCGCCGTCGGGGCTCTTGTCCGGGTTCTGCACGAAGCGCGCCTCGCGCACCGGGCCGTTCAGGGAGACGAACGTCGGAACCATGTCGGTGCCGCCGTCCTGGGTGGCGAAGGCGACCTGGGGATTGACGAACGGGCTGGTGCCGCCGACGGCCGGCTGAGTATGGCAGCCGGCGCAGCTGTCCAGATTCATCCTCGGCCCGAGGCCGTTGCCGATGTCCTCGGCTTCGACGAAGTCAGCGAGCCCCGAGTCGAAAAACGCCTGCTGGTTCGCCGTCAATCCGCCGATCGGGCCGCCGCCGCCCGCAGGATCACCGCGGACGCCGGGGTCGCTTGCGGTGAAGCCCGGAGGGGGCGGCTTTGCCGCCGCGAATTGGACTTGTGATGAAACGAGATCAGACCGCAGGAGAAGCAGGGCGGCGATCGATCCCGCGAGCGAAAACGTCAGAGCGAACTTGGTATTCATGTGCGGACCTCCTTGTGGCGATGTCGAAGGCCCGGAGCGCAGTCCGATCGGATCAGTTGTGAGAGGTTTCTCCATTCGATCGTAGTGTTAAAGCTGCGCCCGGACGAATGCATGTGACCACAGTGTCGCCGCCTTACGTAAGATGATCGATCCGGCGTCGGGATTCGCAGAGGGTCGCCAGTGTCGGGTAAATCAGGACAGCGAGCGAGGGTCATCCCGATCAGGCGTAGCCGGACCGTGCGTGAAAAAAAACCGCGCCGGTTTCCCGGCGCGGTTTTCAGGATGCCGTACGGACTAGAGCGAGCGCAGGAAGTTGAGCACGTCCTGCTTGCTCCGTTCGCCGAGGTTGTTGAAGTTGTTGATGACGCCGTTCGCCTCGGAGCCGTTGCTCGAGTGCTCGCGGATTGCGCGCTCGAGGTTCGAGGTGCGCCCGTCGTGCAGGAAGAAAACTCTCTGCCCGAGACCCCAGAGCGGAGCGCTGCGAAACTCTCGCGGACCTGCCTCACCCTGGCTCACTCCATCCGCCAGGCCGTCTCCCATGTCGTGCACCAGCAGGTCGGAGAAGAGGTTCACCGGCTTCTGGCTCAGCGCCGCGACGGTCGACTTGCTCGTCGTGAAGGAGGGCGTGTGGCACAGCGCGCAGCCGACGTCGCTGAACTTCTGCTTGCCGTTGGCGATCGAGTCCGCTCCCCCGGGCGTGTCCGGAGAGGGCTGCGGCGCATCGAGAAAGCGCATGAAATTGGAGAAGTTCTCGATTGCGCTGAGCGTCTCGATCGGGGTCGTGGCATCGAGATTGTTCACACCGTTTGGAACTGTCGCGAACTGGCAGGACGCGGTTTCGTCCCGCTCGGTCTGGAACAGCTCGTTGGTGATGCCCATCTCGACGTTGTAGGCCTCGCCCGAGAACAGGAGCAGCGACTTGTTCTGCGCCTTCCAGCCGAACCGCGCGATGGTACCGTCGTTGCCGTTGTTGTTGGTCAGGCCGGTGATGGCGTTCCCGGTGAGTTGGAAGTTCGCCTTGCCCTTGATCCCCAGCGATTGCTTCTGCGAGGTGTTGCTCGCCTGGTTGGCCGCGATCGCCGCATCCGGAATCTGCTCGATCAGGCCCGCGCCGAAGACCGGCGTGGGAATGCGGAAGATCACGTTGTGGTTATTGATCTGCGTGGCGAAGTCAGGCTGCGCGAGTACGCAAGGGCCCGGGGGCGAGACGTTCGCGCCGGTCCGTCCGGTGATGGTGAACAGCGCGTGCACGCCGCCGTCCGCGGTTCCGTCCGGGTTCTTCACGAACCGCGCCTCGCGCACCGGGCCGTTCGAGCTGATAAAGGACGGAACCTTGTCGGTTCCGCCGTCCTTGCTCGCGAAGGCCACCTGCGGGTTCACGAACGGGCTGGTGCCGCCGACTGCTGGCTGCAAGTGGCAGCCGCCGCATCCGTCCAGATTCATCCTCGGTCCGAGGCCTTCGTCGACCTCTTCCGCCGAATTGAAATCAGCCAGGCCGGAGGCGAAGAATGCGGCTTGGTTCGGACTCAATCCCGGGAGCTGCCCGCCGGCGCCCGCGGGGTCGCCGCGCACGCCGGGATCGCTGGCGTTAAAGCCGGAGCTACCGCCTCCGCCAAAGAACTGCGAAGAGGCGATCTCGATTTGGGAGAAGAACAGGGCAGCGACCGAGCCCGCCAGTGCCATAGGTGCTACAGACCTTCTTTTCATGTGTAGTTCCTCCTGATCCAGCAATCCAAGATTCGAGCGTCATTGTTGTAGTGATTCCTCTTTGCTGGTTGTAGGCAAAAATTGACGCTCGCCCAAACGGAATATGACCATGGGGCTTCCTTTGTGCGTAAGATCACAGAGACAAGGGCACGACTCGCAGGTGGTTATCAGGACCGGGAGTATGGCAAAGTAGGCAACGCGATACGGAAAGGGTTATCACATGCGGCTCAGTCAGATCCGTGATTTTGTTGCGGTAGTGGAATCGGGTGGCATCCGCGCAGCGGCGCGCAAGCTCGGGGTGTCACAGCCGGCGATCACCCGCAGCGTGCGCAGCCTGGAGACGGAGCTGCACGCTCGCCTTCTGCGCAGGACGCCCACGGGTGTTGTGCCGACGCAGCCGGGGCGCGCGCTGTTCGCGAGAGCGCGAGCCGCGCAGGCCGAGCTGCGCAAGGCGGAGGAAGAAGTCGAGCACATGGGGCAAAGCGCGGGGTCGGTGGCGTTCGGTGTGTCGCCCACCTCGGCGATGATGGTGCCCGAGGCCGTGACCCGGTTCCGCACGCAGTACCCTCAGACCCAAGTGCGCATCGCCGAGGGCCTCCCGCAGCTGCTGATTCCGCTGGTGAGGGACGAGACGCTCGACTTCGCGATCTGCCGGCGCGCCCTCCTCAAGCTCGATTCGGGCCTCGCGTTCCGGCCGCTGCTGCGCAACGACTTCGTGGTCGTGGCGCGCAAGGGCCACCCGCTCGAGAAGTCGACCTCGCTCGCGCAGCTGGTCGACGCGTCCTGGATCTCGCTACTGCCCCTGGATGCGCCCGACGGTCCGTTCGCGAGCGCGTTCTCGCCGGCGGGCCTGTCGGTCCCGAAACAGGTGATCCAGTGCGAGTCCTACAACACCGCGATCGGGTTGATCGCGAAGTCCGACATGGTCGGCTTCCTGTCGCGCCAGCTGCTAGCCGACTCGATCCTGGGCGACTTCCTGCTGGAGATACCGGTGACCGAGCCGCTGCCGTCGTTCGCGGTGGGCATGTTCACGCGCATCGGCACGCCGCTCACGCAGGTCGCCTCCGCCATGGCCAAGGCGGTCATCGCCGCGGCGCACGCGCGCACCACGCCCCCCGAGGAAGGTAACGGGGATCAAGCCTCGGGGACGACCGGCAAGAGCAAGTAGGAGGCCTTGTCGCCGCCGGCGTGAATGGTGTTCACGCCGGTGTTGTAGTCGGCGCTGTAGTGCGTATACGGAAAGCTTCCCAAGCCGTCGCGCGGCTGGATGTCGAGCCGGATGCGGTGGCCCTTCCCGAACACCATGCAGGTCGGCCAGATCTCGACTTCGAGCCGCACCGCCTCGCCCGGCTTCAGCAGCTGGCGTCGCAGGTGCGCATGGTAGGGCCGCCAGGGCAGGTCCAGCTCCGGATCGGTCTCGCGGTGCGACGCGCGCAGCCAGCCCTTCGCCACCGGGACGGGCTGGCCCTGCTGACCCATCTCGTACACGTCCTCGCCGTCGGGAGCGATGTTGCGCAGCGTGGCGAACACGTCCATGTCCTCGCTAGTGCACGACACCCACAGGACGAGAACCGCCGGGCCCGTGACCTCGGTGTCCGCCTTGAGCGGCGCCGTCTCGAACGCGACTCCCATCGCGGGCAGGCTTCCCGCGAGCGCCGTCGAAGTCCACGAGGCTGAAGCGACCCCCGCCTTGGTCATACCGCTCGCAGAGTAGGAGACCGAGGTGCCCTTGCGTGGGGCGTCGTGGCCGAGCTTGCCCTCGGTGTCGCGCTTGCCGCGCCGCGCGGGCTCGAGGTACAGCCTGGTCCAGCGCGTGCGCGAGAGCGGCCACTCGTGTTCATACCGCCAGCGGGTGTTGCCGTGGCCGCCCCTGCGAATGAGGAGCTTGACCGGCGGCTCTTCCATGATCCCGGTGTCCTCGCCCTTGAGCCAATGATCGAGGAAGCGCAGCTGGTCGCCTCGCCCTTCCGCGGAGTAGAACGAGTGGTAGTGCGTCCCGGCGTGAATGCGCAGCTTCTTGTGCGCCGACGCGGCCCGCGTAAACCCTTCGGTGTTGCCGCGCAGGTGCAGGCCCATGCCGCTCCAGTTGCCCGCGCTGTAGAGCGGAATGTCGATGTTGTCCCAGGCGGGGCGACGGCCACGCCACCAATCGCCATCGAGGCTGTGGTGCATGTACTCCCACAGCCACGGCGTCGAGAAGGCGTCGGTCGCGGTGCCTTGCGGCTTCCCGAGCAGGTGGTGCGCCATGTGGTTGTTCCACCAGTTCGTCGCGAAACCGAACGAGAAGATGCCGCCGTGGTAGCCGAAATCGCGGTACATGTCGGCCGCGCCCTCCCACGGGATCATCGCCGCGAGCGACGGGGGCTTGAGGCTCGCGACCAGCCACTGCGTCATGGCGTAGTAGGAGATGCCGCAGGCCCCCACGCGCCCGCTGCTCCAGGATTGCGCGCCGGCCCACTCGATGGCGTCGTAGAAGTCGCGTGCCTCGGAAGGCGACCAGGGGTCGGTGCGGCCAGGCGATTTTCCGGAGCCGCGCCCGTCGACGCGCACGCAGGCGTAGCCGCGCGGAACCCACCACAGTGGGTTCACCGTCTCCCAGTTCATGAACTCGTTCGGCTTCTCCTCCAGATCGGGAGGAGGCACCCAGAGCTTGTCCTTCTGGTAGGAACCGAGGTTGATGATGACGGGCGCGCGCCCCGCCGCGCGGGGCCGGAACACGTCGGCGCGCAGGCGCGCGCCGTCCCGCATCGGGACTTCCAGATCCTTTTCGACGACGAGATCGTGGCGCGGCCGCGAGCCGCGCGGGCGGGCGCGCGCCAAGGGCTATTCGATCTTGATGTTCGCCTCGCGCAGGAACTCGCCCCAGCCCTGTGTTTCCTTCTTCACGAGCTCGCTGAAATCCTGCGACGACGGGGACAGGGTCACCGTGAGCATCTTCTTTCCCAGGTCCTCTTTCATGGCCGGTCCGGAAAGCGCGGCCGCGACCGCGTCGCGCAGCTTGTCGACGATGGCCTTGGGCGTCGCCGCGGGCGCGAACATGCCCTGCCACGCGTTGGTGCCGATCCCCGCATAGCCCAGCTCGGCCATCGTCGGCACGTCCGGAAGCTCGGGGAGCCGCTGCGGAGCCGTGGTCGCCAGCGCCTTGATCCTCCCGGCGCGCACGTGCGGCAGTGTCGAGGACAGGTTGATGAACGCGACCTGGATCTCGTTCCCGAGGAGAGCGGGCACCATCTTCCCGGCGCCGTCCTTGTACGGGACGTGCGTCAGCTGCATGCCGGCCTTGCGCTCGAACTTCTCCATGTCGAGGTGGGGATAGCTGCCGATGCCGGCGGAACCGTAGTTGATCTTGCCCGGGGCCTTCTTCGCGGCTGCGATGAGCTCCGGAATGGAGCTCGCGGGGAAGGCCGCGCTCGCGGCCACGATGTGCGGGATCTCCACCAGCTTGGTCACGCCGACGAGGTCGCGCGAGGGCTTGATCGTGAGCGTGTTCGCGAACGTATTTTCATTGATGGTGTTGGTCGAGACGTTGCCGACGAGGAGCGTGTATCCGTCGGCGGGCGCCTTCGCGACCATCTCCAGCGCGATGTTGCCCGTCGCGCCGGGATGGTTCTCGACCACGAAGCTCTGCCCGAGGGACTTGGCGAGCTGGATACCGACGATGCGGGCGATGATGTCGGTCGCTCCGCCCGGAGCGTAGGGGATGATCATCTTCACCGGGCGGCTAGGGTACGCGTCGGCGGACTGCGCGGCCGCCGGAAGCGGCAGGGCGAGCGCCGCGGCCGCAATGCAGGCTGTGAATCGAGACATGTTCCCTCCTCAGGGGTCGTTGATCTTGGCCGGCGCGCGGCTCGAATTATCGAGTGCCATCATAACCCGATCCGCCCCGTATAATCGAAGCCTACCGAATACGGCGGGCCTCCCCGCATTGCGGTCTAGTGAACCTGGTCAGGTCCGGAAGGAAGCAGCCACAGCTGGTCGCCGCAAGTGCCGGGGGTAAGGCTCGCCACCCGTCTTGAAGCGCTGAAAGGGATCGCGTGCCGGGCATTCCTTTTTTGCTGCCGATCGAGTTCGACCTGGCCGCCACCTTCCTGATGGCGCTCACGGGCGCTTGGCTCGCGAGCCGGCGCGGCTACGATCTGGTAGGCGCGTTCATGCTGGCCTTCGTGACCGGCGTCGGCGGCGGCTTGCTGCGCGACGCGGTGTTCATCAAGCAGATTCCGCTGGTGATGCAGGACGCGCGCTACCTCTGGGCGGTCGCGGCGGCGGTGGCGGCGGGAATCGCGTCGTTCCGCGTCGCCGAGCGCTTCGAGCAGTCGATCGCCTACGTCGACGCGTTCGCGATCGGCGTCTACGGCGTGGTCGGCGCGAACAAGGCGATGATCGCCGGGATCGCGCCGGTTCCCGCGCTGCTCGTGGGCATGTGCAACGCGGTCGGCGGCGGCCTGCTGCGCGACGTGCTCGTTCGCGAGGAACCGCTGGTGTTCAAACCGGGCCAGCTCTACGTCCTCGCCGCGCTGTTCGGCTGCGTGGTATTCGTGGTGCTGTCGTACTACTACGGCTTCGACACCAACCGCTCGGCGTGGATATCGATCGCGGTGACCGTGATCCTGCGCCTGCTCGCGATTCGCTTCAACTGGACGACGCGGTCGCTGCGGGAGTGGAGGAAGCGGCCCGGCGATCCGCCGCCGGGCGCGTGACTATTCCCTGCGCGGCGCCCCGATGAGCCGCCAGCGGCTGCCGATCTTGCACGCGTCCACGATGCTGCTCGCCTTCCGGCCGCCGGCCTCGTTGCGCACGCGTACCCGCTTGCAGGTCTGACCGTCCTTCTCGAAGGTCTTGAGGACGGTGATGTCGCCGTGGGCCTTGGTGTCCGGATTCTCCCAGGTGAGCGTCTGGTTGTCCGGCGTCTCGTTGACCGCCTTGCGCGCGGTCCTGATGAACATCTCGAGGTCATCGTCATCGAAGCGCTCGGCGGGGGAGTTCTTCAGCAAAGGCACCCAGTTCAGGGCCAACGCCGGCGCGCTCGCGGCGGCAGCCGCCGCGAGGATGATCACCAGAAACGCACGCACTATATAGGTCCGACTACTTCTTCTTCGCCGCCGGCTTGGCTGGTGCCGGCTCCACTGATATCGCGACCGCCTCCGTGTAGGTTACCAGGACCTCGTCGCCCAGCTTCACGACCTTGAACTGGTCCGGGTTCTGCACGTCGAGCGTCACGACGTTGCCCCTGGGGCCTTTGAGCGAGATGGTCTTCGCCTTCTTGTCGACTGCCGTCACCTTGGCGATCGCGGTCACCTCGCGGCCGGCTGCGGCTGCGGGGCGCTCGCCCGGCTTGGCGGTCACCGCCGCCGACTGCGTCGAGATCCCGGTCGCACCGGTCTTGGCCTTCTGCAGCTCAAGGCTGAGCGACTGCACGTAGCTCACCACGAGGAAATCGCCGACCTTGATCTGGCCGAAGTTCTTCACCTCGTCGCCGGCGACGACCTCGACCACGTTGCCCTTCGGGCCCTTGAGCGTCACGGTCCGCGAGGTCTTGTCGATCGCGACCACCTGCGCCGTGAGCTCCACCGCGCGCACAGCGGCCGCCTTGCCGGGCTCGCTGGCGACGATGGCGCCGCTTTTGACATCCGGCTTCTGAGCGGCGGCGGGGAGGGAGGAGGCTAGGGCTGCGAGAAGGATCAGCGTCTTGTGCATGGCGTTCTCCAGAGGGTTGTGCTCGCGCACTTGTGAGAAATGTCCGAACCTTGAATACTAGGGAGCATCGAGGAGTATACATGGCCCGCAACCGAGAACCTGACAAAAGCAACGACAAGCCGAAGCTCAAGGGCAAGGAATACGAGAAGGAGCTTCGCCGCCTCCAGGCGGAGCTGTGCCATCTGCAGGCCTGGGTGAAGCACAAGGGCCTGCGCGCAATCGTGATTTTCGAGGGCCGGGACGGCGCGGGCAAGGGCGGCACCATTCGCGCCATCACCGAGCGCGTCAGCCCGCGCGTGTTCCGGGTCGTGGCTTTGCCCGCGCCCTCCGACCGCGACAAGTCGCAGATGTACATGCAGCGCTACATGGCGCACTTCCCCGCTGCCGGGGAGATCGTCATCTTCGACCGCAGCTGGTACAACCGCGCCGGCGTCGAGCGCGTCATGGGCTTCTGCACCGACGAGCAGTACGAGGGCTTCCTCGAGAACTGCCCCGACGTGGAGAAGTACATCGTCGATGGCCGTATCTTCCTGATCAAGTACTGGCTCGAGGTGAGCAACAAGGAGCAGGAGCGGCGCTTCGGGGCGCGCATCGAGGATCCCCTGCGCCAGTGGAAGCTCTCCGTCATGGACCTGCCGTCGCGGGAGAAGTGGTACGAGTACTCGCGCGCGCGCGACGCGATGCTGAAAGCGACCGACACCAAGCACGCGCCGTGGCACGTCCTGCACTCGGACGACAAGAAGCGCGCCCGGCTCAACTGTATCGCGCACCTGCTCGGGCAGATTCCGTACAAGAAGCTAAAGCGCGGAAAGATCGATTTGCCGAAGCGCTCGAAGAAGCACGAGTACGACGACCAGGCGACGCTGAAGGGCCGGCGCTTCGTGCCGGAGAAATACTGAGGAGCGGGGGAATGCGAGGCTTGACGCTCTCGGTGGCCCTCGTCGTGCTGGGCGGCTGCGCCCATTGGCCCGCCACGCCGCGCCTCGAGCAGGCTGGCGCAGCCGGCTACCGGCCGGCGGAAGTCGCCCGCCAGGGCCAGTCCGATGACCTGATGGTCGTGGTGGCGATGTCCGGCGGCGGCACGCGCGCGGCAGCGCTGGGCTACGGTGTGCTCGAGGAGCTCCGCCGCACCGAGGTCACGGTGAACGGCGCGAAGCGACGCCTCCTCGACGAGGTGGACGTGATCTCGGCCGTGTCCGGAGGCACGTTCCCGGCCACCTACTACGCTCTGCGCGGCGAGAAGACCTTCGAGGAGTTCGAGGCGAAAGTGCTGTCGCGCAATTTCGAGACCGAGCTGGTGAAGCGCATCCTGACTCCGACCAACTGGTTCCGCCTGCCCTCCGGGACTTTCGGCAAGTCGGACCTCTTCGCCGAGCTCTACGACGAGACTGTCTTCGACCGCGCCACCTTCGCCGACCTGAAGAAGGCGAACGGGCCGTTCGTAATCATCAACGGCACCGACGTCAGCTCGGGCGCCCGCTTCAGCTTCACGCAGGACCAGTTCGACGCCATCTGCGCCGATCTCATGCAGGTGCCGCTGGGACGCGCCGTCGCCACCTCGACGGCTTTGCCCCCCCTCCTCACGCCTACCACCTTCGAGAACCGCGGCGGCACCTGCGGACGGAAGGCGCCGGCCTGGCAGGCCGCCGCCGAGGCCGCGGCTGCCGAGTCCGGCACCCCGGGCCGCGCGCTGCTTCGCGCGCGCGCCCTGCAATCCTACGCCGACCCCGCGCGCCCGTACGTCCACGTCTTCGACGGCGGCCTCTCAGAGAACCTCGGCCTCGCCGAGGTGATCCGCGCCTTCGAGATCATGAAAGTCGACCCGGGAGAGACGGTGCTGCCGGCGCTCCGCCGCGCCCGCAAGATCGTGGTGATCGCGGTGAACGCGCTGCGTTTCCCGGAGGTGGACTGGGACCGCTCCGACGCGCCGCCGGGCACCGACACACTGCAGGAACAGATGTGGTCGATCCCGGTCGACCGGACTACGCTCGACGGCGTGGAGCAGGTGCGCGACAAGCTCGCGGCGTGGCAGGCCGGCAACCCCGAGCGGCGCGCGTACATGGCGCAGGTCACGTTCGAAAACCTGAAAGATCCGGCTGAGCGCCGCTACTTCAACCAGGTCAAGACCCGGTTGCAGCTCCCCAAGGAGCAGGTCGACAAGGTGCGCGAAGTCGGCGGCCGGCTGCTGCGCGAGGCCCCCGCCTTCCAGAGGCTGCTCGCAGACCTCAAGTCGGGACGCTAAGGCCTGGTATCGAAGGTAAAGGGCACGCCCACGAGCAGGAACAGGCTCCTCACTCCCCCAGGCGCGAAGCCCGCGCCGATCCACGCCGGGCCGAGAAAGGTGTCCGCTCCGAGGAAGACCGAGGCCGACTCGAGGTTGCCCGTGCTCTGGCCCACGTCGAGCTTGTTGACCCGCCCCGCCTCGAGCGAAGCGCCCGCGTACACACCCGATCCGAGCGGAGACGGAAGCCGCTTCACCTGGTTGAAGTATCGGACGGATCCGAACAGCGCCTGCTGCCCCGCGAATTGGTCGATGGCATAGGCGGACAGGCGGAACGGGCCGCCGAGGGTGAACGAGTCGTAAGCGGGCAGGTTCGTCCCCAGATTCGTGCCGCCGTATACGCCCAGCTGGAACGTGTGCTCGCCGAAGCTCAGGGCCTGGAGGAGCGAAAGGTCCGCGCGGGAATAGCTGGCGTCGGCTCCCAACGTTTGGTAGGCCTTGAACCCGCTCGCTACCAGGCGCTGCCCGTCACGCGAGAACCACACCTGGTCCAGTCGGTCGACGACCAGCTTGACGCGGGCGCCGCTCGCGTTGGTGTCGATTTCGGGCAGGACCGGCGAGCCGGTCTGCACGCTTGCCCTGATGTCGCGCCACACCGGACCCAGGCGCAGCTCGCCCCATTGGCCGAAAGTCGTGCCGGCGTCGAGCCCGCCGCGGTTCTCGCGCACCACGTACTCCGCTACGCGGTCGTCGCCGCTGTACACGCCGCGGTAGGACTCGCCGGCCTGCGCGTAGGGCGCGATGAAGAAATAGCCGTAGCGGGTCACCGGCTGGTAGAACTCGGTGAACGCGAGCGAGTTCTGCCCGACCTGGGTCTCGAGCTTCCATTCAGCCCCGAAGCGGTTCACCCAGGTGGCGCGATAGCTCGCGAGCAGGTTGAAATAACTGTCGCCCTTGCCCTCGGTCGCGAGCGTCAGGCCGAAGCGGATGTAGTTGGGCCCGGTCTCCTTCTCTTGCACGCGGATGACCAGGGCGCGCGCGGCGGAGCTTTCGTCGATCCGGTAGTCCACCGACTCGAAATCTCCGCGCCCGTAGATGCGGCGCAGATCGCCGCTAAGGGATGCCTCCGTGATCTCGTCACCGGGCTGGGTGTCCATCAGCTGCAGGAGCACGGCGGAATTGGTCCGCTCGATCCCTTCGAAGCGGATCTCGTCGATGCGACCCAGGGAATCCGAGCGCGGGACGATCTGCCGCTTGCGGAGTGCCTCGTACTCGGCCTTCGGCAGGCTGTAGCGGCGCAGCTCGGCCGCCTGGCTGCGCGCGGCTGCCTCGCCGATACCGATCGCCTCGGCCATGCGCTTGAAAGAACCCGCGCCGATGTTGCCCAGCTCGGGCTGGATAAGCACGTCGCGCTTGGAAAGGCTCGCGAGCTGCTTGTCGACGCGCTCCTTGCCCAAGAAGTTGATCAGCTGTCCGACGATGCTGAGCGCGGAGGTGATTTGCTCGCGCTCGAGCGGCGGCGTGGAGATGTTCACCGCGATGATCACGTCTCCGCATATCTTGCGCGCGACGTCGATCGGCAGGTTGTTCGCGATGCCACCGTCGACGAGCAGGCGGCCGTCGATCTCCACCGGCGCCACGGCGCCCGGTATGGCCATGCTCGCGCGCATCGCGCGAGAGAGGTTGCCGTGGTCGAGAATCACCGCTTCGCCCGTTCCGATGTCGGTCGCCACCGCGCGGAAGGGAACCGGGAGCTTCCGGAAATCGCCGATGCGGGCCGACTGCTGGGTCAGGTAACGCAGGAAGCTCTCGATGTTCACGCCCGACACGACGCCCTTCTGGAGGACGAGCGCGCCGTCGCGCACGCCGAACTCGGGCGCGAACAGGCCCTTATAGTCATCCTGCTTGAGGCGCGGGGAGATCTCGGCGCGCGGCGGTCGGTCGGTGAAGACCTCGCTCCAGTCGGTCTGCGTGACGATCTGCTCCATTTCCGCCGGCGTGGTCCCCGCGGCGAACGAGCCGCCGACGACTGAGCCCATGCTGGTGCCGGTGACGCAGTCGACCGGCACGCGCAGCTCCTCGAGGACCTTCAGGACGCCGATATGCGCTGCGCCGCGGGCTCCGCCTCCCGAGAGGGCCAGTCCGATTCTGGGGCGCGCGGATGCGGGGGCTGACGTATCGCTTTGCGCTGGAGCGTTGCCAGAGGCGAGGGCGAGACAAACGGCCGCAGCGATACTGCGTACCGTAGTGCGCTGCACTGAAGCGTCAGGCCGCACCGTTCAAACACCTCTGCCGAAAACGCTTTATTGTTTAGTCGGCGCCGCCGCCGGCGCCGGCGCAGGAGCTTTTGCTGAGGCGAGGCCCGCTTCATAGGTCTTCTTGTCGATCTCGAGGACCATGGAGTTCTGCAGCGTCGTAGTTGCGCCCGTCTTGGCGTCCTTGAATTCGATGGCGCTTCCCCCTAATTTGCGGGAAACTTCGGTGGTGGTGAAGTCCTTGCCGCTACCCGGCTCCGTGACCTTGTAGTAGCTGGCGCACCCAGCGACGGTGACCAGCAGCGCGACAGCGAACGTCTTCAGCGCGGACATGATTGATCCCCTGTGTGATTGGGCGCGAATAGCCGCGCATGAGCTGCGCGGGAATTCTAGCTTAGACTAGCACGGCAATCGCAAGCGGGGAGACGGATAGGGTGCGCCTGAAAATTACAATCAGTTTACGCGCGGGGGTCTTCGGAACGACGCTGGCGGCGATGGCAACGCCGATGCGTGCCGCTGAGACGACCGGGGAGGCGTGGCAATTCGAGGTCACGCCTTATGTCTTCGGCGCGGGGCTCCGCGGGACCACCGGCGTGGGCCAGGTCCAGGCCGATATCGACTCGAGCTTCGGCGACATCATGAAGCACTTCGACAGCGGCTTCATGGCCGCGGCCGAGGCGCGCAAGGGCCCGTGGGTATTCGCCTTCGACGGGGTGTACTTCCGCCTGAAAGACCAGGGCACCCGCTCCTGGCAAGGGCCGGGAGGAATAGGCAGCGCCACCGGGGATCTCGAGGCAACCGTGGCGCAGCTTGTCTACCAGATTGCCGTCGGCTACCGGGTGGTGGACACGTCTGCTACCAAGCTCGATGTCTTCGGCGCAGGACGCTACACCCGGCTCGATACGGACCTTAATCTGGTGACCACGACCGGCCCACTGCTGCCCGGAGGCACGCGCAACGCGAGCGCCAGCGCGGACTGGTGGGATCCTGTTTTCGGATTCCGCGTGGTGCTGCCGTTTGCGGAGCACTGGTCGTTCATGGGCTACGGCGACATCGGCGGCTTCGGCGTCGGCTCGAAGTTCACCTACCAGCTAATCGCCGGCGTGAACTGGGAGTTCGCCAAGTCGTTCACGGCCAAGGCGGGTTACCGCTACTTGTACCAAGACTACGACAAGAACAACTTCCTCTGGGACATCGCCGCGCACGGCGCCTATCTGGGTCTGGGAATCGCCTTCTGACGTGATCTCCCTTCCCGGATGCCCCGATTGCAGGATTTCTCCCGAATGCGGGAGTTTTGTCTCATTGGACCAAGGTCCAATTGCCCGGGCGAGGTTTGGGCGGCACGCTGCCCCATGTCATCCCAAGGTGGAGGCCAAACATGAAGCGGATTCTTCTCACGGCGGCGGTCCTGTCCATTCTGGCCCTCGTGCCGGCGGCCCGAGCGCAGGAGAGGGGCGCGGTCACGGTCGCGCAGACCGAGGCGGTGGTCAAGGTGATCAAGATCGACCGCAAGGCGCGCACCGTGACCTTCCAGGGACCGCGCGGAAACACACAAACGCTCAACGTTCCGAAGGAAGCCCAGAACTTCGACCAGGTGAAGGTCGGCTCGCTGTTCCGGGTCAAGTACGTGGAAGCCGTCGCCGTGGCGCTGGGGCGCGGCGGCCAGGCGGCCGTGACCACCGACCAGCAGGTGCGCCTCGCGCCCAAGGGCGGCACGCCGGGGGGCGTGGTGGTGAACACAGCGCGCATCAGCGCGAAGGTCGAGGCGATCGACTACGCCAGCCGCGAGGTCGCGGTGAGAGGGCCCAAGGGCAACTTGCGTGCGTTCAAGGTCTCCGAGGACGTCCAGGGACTCGCGCAGGTCAACATCGGCGACACCATCAGCGTGATCTACGCCGAGGCGCTCGCGCTCGAGATGGTGGAGGCGCCCGGGCCGAAGGCCAAGCCGACCCCGAAGTAGGATCGAAGCGTTCGTGACGCTGAAGAAATGGGCGTCAGCCGCCGGGCTGGCTGCCTGCCTCGTCGCTGCGCCAGCTGCGGCGCAGGCGCTGCGCGCCGGCAAGTCCGAGTTGAGCGTCTCGCCGGTTTTCACCGCGGGCAAGCATTACGGCTTTCCGAGCGGTGCGAGCTCCAAGACCGACTCGAGCTACGGGCTGGGGATCCAGTGGCATCACAACTTCGACGGCCACTGGTCGGCGGGCCTCGACGGCGAGTTCAGCCGCGCCGATTACACCGGCACGGCCGCGCCCGCCGCCCCGAGCGCCACCCCGCCTTTCAGCTTCGACGCCCGCATCCAGACGACCACGCTGAGGCTCGCCTTCGACTACAGCTTCAGCTCGTCGCAGCTCACGCCTTTCGTCACCGGCGGCTTCGGACTGGCCTTCGTCGACACCAACCTGCCCACCGGGTCCGCGCTGAACGCGTGCGTCTGGTATCCCTACTGGGGCCAGATCTGCGGCGGCGCCGTGCCGACCAAGACCATGGTCCAGGTCAGCTATAGCGGGGGCGTCGGCGTGCGCTACGACCTGAATCCCGAGCCGTATTTCCTGCGCGCACTGTACGACACCGCCTGGATCGATTTCGGCGGCAGCATCGGCAAGAACACCTACAGCCAGCTCCGCGTCGATTTCGGCGTGAAGTTCTGAAGATCGTGATGATGATGTAGGCTTGGCGCATGAGGGGGATTCCCGCGCTCGCCCTTGCCGCCGCGCTCGCCGGCTGCGTCACGATCGCCCCCAGCTCGATCGGCACTTTCACCGGCGTGCTGCCGTGCGCGGACTGCGCGGGGATACTCAGCGAGCTGCATCTGTATACGGAGCAGGGCCGCCCGAGGAATTACGAGCTCATGGAGACCTTCATGGGCACGCGCGACGGCGACCGCAGCATCGGCACCGCGGGACGCTGGACGACGCTGCGCGGGTCGGCGGCCGACCCGGATGCAACGGTGATCCAGATCGACCTCGGACGCATCGACGCGCTGCGCAACTTCCGCCGCATCGGAGACAACGAGCTGCGACTGCTCGACCGCAAGCTGAACGACATCGTCTCGCCGGCTCCGCGCTCGCTCTACCGCGTTTCCGAGCTGCCCCCGGCCACGCTGGTGGAAACCGATTCGGGCAGGACCATAGAGGTCGAGCGCGGGCAGCGCGTCTACGTGGTGCTCGCCGGCAACCGCACCACGGGGTACGACTGGGCGCTCGACGCCTCCGGTGCCGACGTGCTCGCGAGCCTCGGCGGGCCGATCTTCGCCCAAACTGCCGACCTTGCGGGGTCGGGCGGCACGGCGATCTGGTTCTTCGCCGCGGCGCGGAGCGGCAAGCAGGACCTGCGCTTTCACTACCGCCGACCCTTCGGGGAAAGCTCGCTCGCGGTGAAGAGCGTGACCTTCAGCGTCGCGGTGCGCTGATTGGACCAAGGTCCGGAGCGCGAGTTCGCCTGCGATCGCAAGTCGTCGGTGGGAAAGCTCGACAAGGCGCTGGATGAGGCCAGGGCGAAGAACTGGATCGTCGTCAGCATGAAGAACGACTGGAAGAGGGTGTTCGCGTTCCAGTAGGAAGACCGGCCGGGTTCGGGTAATCTAGCGCCCCTCCATGGATGCGCTATCCGACGTGCTGGGCGCCGTGCGGCTCACGGGCGCCGTTTTTCTCGAGCTGAAGATGCGCGCGCAGTGGTCCATCCTCACCGCGCCAGCGAGGAAAATCGCCGACGTGCTGATGCCGGAAGCGGACCACGTCATCCCGTTTCACCTGGTGACCGACGGCAAGTGCTACGGGCGGCTGGTCGACAGCGATCCGGTCGAGCTCGACGCAGGTGACCTGATTCTCTTTCCCGCGGGGGACCGGCACGTGCTCGCGGCGCAGACCGCGGCTGCCCTGCGCCTCAAGCCGATGGAGATCACGGGCGAGTCCCTCTACAAGATCCTCAGGCGGGGCGAGGTGCGGGAGTTCAAGCAGGACGGCGCGGGCGACGCGACCCGCGTCGTGTGCGGCTACCTCGCCTGCGACAAGCGGCTTGCGGAGCCGATCCTCCGGAGCCTGCCGCGCCTTCTGAAGGTGAGCTTGCGCGACGGTGGCACGGCCGCTTGGGTGCGGAGCTCGATCCAGTTCTCGGTGGCGGAGAGCGCGTCGTCGCGTCCCGGGTCTGCCGCCGTGCTCGCGCGCCTCTCGGAGGTGCTCTTCGCCGAGGCGATTCGCCATTACATGGACGAGCTTCCGCCTGAGCAGTCCGGATGGCTCGCGGGCCTGCGCGACCGGCACGTCGGCAGGGCGCTCGCGCTCCTGCACGAGGACCCGGCGCACCCCTGGACGGTCGAGGAACTGGCCACCAGGGTCGGGCTGTCGCGCTCCGCCCTGGGCGAGCGCTTCAACGAGCTGATAGGCGCGCCGCCGATGCAGTACCTCACGCGCTGGCGGACCTCGCTCGCGGCGCGGCTACTCCGCGAGAGCAACTTCTCGATCCTCCGGGTCGCGACGGACGTCGGCTACGAGTCCGAGGCGGCGTTCAACCGGGCGTTCAAGCGCGAGCTGGGCCTGCCGCCCGCCGCGTGGCGCAAGCGGGCTGCGCGCGGCGCCTAGCTGGATGCGGCTTCCGCCGGCGCCCACGAACGAAGGCTGGCGCCCGGCGAGCAGCGCGCGCACGGCCGGAAGCGTGACGGTGCGCGCGTGCGCGGCGAGGCTCCCGCTCCGGCGCCCGCTTTGAGCACCTGCGCGAGCGCGGGCAGGGCGTCCGGGCTCTTCGCGAGCACGCCGACCGCGGCGCGGATGATCTGCGCGCGGTCGAACTCCGGGTGCTCCGGGCCGATGTCGCGCAGATCGGCGAGGGGATCGCCGGCCGCGCACAGGAAATGGTCGAGGGCGAGGGAGGTCGCTTCCATGCTGCGGATTCTGCGGAAGCGCGGCCGGCCCGGGTTGACCCGGACACCTGGGGGTTTTGCATAAGCGCCGGATGCGAATGCCCGGCTGGCATTACACTGTGCGCCTCCTCCGTCCGCGAGCCGAGGTCCTGAACGGCACATGGAGATTCCCGGAAGCGCAACCGTAAAGGGACTTGCGCTGCTGCTCGCCCTCGGGACGGCGCAGGCTGCTCCGGTCACCGGGCTCGATGCCGACCTCCAGGCCTGGAAGGGCGACTTCGACGGCATGCTCGAGCGCCGCGTGGTGCGCGTGCTCGTGCCCTACAGCCGGACCCTGTATTTCAACGACAAGGGCGCGCAGCGCGGGCTGGTCGCCGATTCGCTCAGGGACTTCGAGGTTTACCTCAACAAGCGCTACAAGCTGAAGAACCGCCCGATCACTGTGGTCGCGCTGCCCACGACCCGAGACAGGCTGCTGCCGGGACTGCTCGAGGGCAACGGGGACCTCGCGGTGGGGAATCTCACCATCACGCCGGAGCGCGAGACGAGCGTCGATTTCTCGAAGCCCGATCTCAAGGACGTGGTCGAGATCGTGGTCACCGGTCCCGCGTCGCCGAAGCTCGCGTCGCTCGACGATCTCGCCGGCAGCGAGGTGCATGTGCGCAGGTCGAGCAGCTACTACGAGAGCCTTGCGCGACTGAACGCGCGCTTCCGCACGCAGGGCAGGCGCGAGATGCAGCTCACCCTCGTCCCCGATGCGCTCGAGGACGAGGACATGATGGAGATGCTGGGCGCGGGCCTGCTCAAGCTCATCGTCGTCGACGAATGGAAGGCGAAGCTCTGGGCGGACCTCGTCCCCAAGCTCGTGCCGCGCCCCGACCTCGCCGTGTCCGAGGGCGGGGACGTCGGTTGGGCGTTCCGCAAGGGCAGCCCCAAGCTCGCCGCCGAGGTCAACCGCTTCATCCGCAACTACCCCGGCATACACGCTGCGCGGTTCAAGAATTACCCCGCGTACCTCAAGCGCATCCGCAACGCCACCGCCGACGCCGACTGGCAGCGCTTCGAGAAGACCATCGAGCTGTTCCGCAAGTACGGCAGGCAATACAGCTTCGACTACCTGATGGTCGCGGCGCTGGGCTACCAGGAGTCGGGCCTCGACCAGCGCAGGCGCAGCCACCGCGGCGCGATCGGCATCATGCAGCTCATGCCTGAGACCGCCAGGGTGCTCAAGGTGGGCGACATCACCCAGACCGAGCCCAACGTGCACGGCGGATTCAAATACCTGAGGGTGCTCTACGACCGCCATCTCGGCGGCGCGAAGCTCGACGAGCAGAACCGCACGCTGTTCGCCATCGCCGCGTACAACGCCGGACCGGGCCGGGTCGCCGGGCTGCGCGTCGAAGCGGCGAGGAAGGGGCTTGACCCCAACGTCTGGTTCAACAACGTCGAGCTGATCGCGGCGCGGCGCATCGGCCAGGAGACCGTGGTCTACGTGCGCAACATCTACAAGTACTATGTCGCCTACAAGCTGCAGCTCGACACGCTCGAGGCGCGTCGCGCCGCGGCGGTGAGGCTCGAGAGAAAGTGACCTAGAGGCCATGAAGATCCCGGCACGCCTCGCCCCTTACATAGAACGGATCCTGCACCGTGGGCGCGCGCGCACGATCGCGATCTGGGCGGGGAGCGTCCTCGCGCTCTACGCGATCGCGGGCTTCCTCGTCGCGCCGCCGATCGTGCGCTCGCAGCTCGAAAGCAGGCTGACCGAGCAGCTCGGCCGCAAGGTCACGGTCGAGCGCGTGCGCATCAACCCGTTCGCGCTGTCCGCGTCCGTCCTCGGGCTCAGCATCAAGGAACGCGAAGGCGACGGCAGCCTGTTCGCGTTCGACGAGCTCTATGTGGACTTCACGCTGTCGTCGCTGTTCCGGCTCGCGCCGGTGATCGAGTCGGTGCACCTCGCCAGGCCGGCGGTCAGGGTCGTGCGCAACGAGGACAAGACCTACAGTTTCCAGGACATCCTCGACCGGTTCGCGAGCCGCCCGCCCTCGCCGTCGGGCCCGACCCCGCGGTTCGCGGTCTACAACATCTCGCTCAGCGACGGCGCAGTCGAGTTCGACGACCGCTCCACCAAGGCCGTGCAGGTCGTGAGCGATTTGCAGATCGGCATACCGTTCATCTCGAGCCTGCCGAGCCAGATCGATATCAACGTGCAGCCCCACCTGTCGGCAAAGGTGAGCGGCACCCCGATCGAGCTCTCCGGCGAGACCAAGCCGCTCAAGGACACCCGCGAAACCAAGCTGCGCATCGACATCGACGACCTTCCGCTCGCCAAGTATTTCGAATACATCCCCGTTCCGCTGCGCTTCCGCATCGAAGGCGGGACCCTCAGCACCCGGCTCGAGCTGTCGCTCGCGACCCAGAACGAGCGCCTGCACACGCTCACGCTCTCGGGCACCGCGGGGCTGAAGAATTTCGCGATGCAGCGCACCGAGGGCACGCCGCTCCTTGCCGTCGGCGCGCTGAACGTGGATATCGGCACGCTCGATCTCATGAATCGGCGCGCCGAGATCAGGAGCATCAAGGTCGATTCTCCCAAGGTCGACGTCATCCGCCGCAAGGACGGCCAGCTCAACTTCGCGGCGTTGACGCGGGAGTCGCCGAAGGCGGAAGAGGCGAATGCCGGTCAGCCGCCGTTCGGCTTCAGCGTCGCCGAGGTCGCACTGTCGGGCGGAACGGTCCGCGTGGTGGACCAGACTCCCGACAAGCCGTTCCGCCTCGCGCTCGACAACATCTCGCTCGGCGTGACTGCGCTGAGCAACCTGCCCGAGAACAAGGCGGCGGTGCGCTTCGGCTGCGACACCGGCGGGAAAGGGAAGCTCGGGTACGACGGCAGCCTGTCGCTCGGGCCGGTGCGCGCGGCGGGGACGGTCGATGTCGCGAACATTCAATTAGGGGCCTTCGCGCCCTATATCGAGAGCGTGCTCCAGGTGATCATCAGCGGAGGCGCGCTGTCGACCAAGGGGCAGCTTGCGGTCGAGGCGCCTGAAGGGGCGCTCAAGGTCGCGTACCGCGCAGATGCGAGCGTCGCCAACTTCGCATCCCTCGACCAGCCGACGTCGCAGGACCTGCTGCGCTGGAAGTCGCTCGCGATGCGTGGAATCGATTTCGAGCTCGCGCCGCTCAAGGTCTCCGTGGACCAGATCATGCTGTCGGATTTCTTCGCGCGCCTGATCGTGAATCCCGACGGCACGCTGAACATGCAGACGCTCGCGAAGAAGCCCCCGGCCGGCGAGGCGCCGCCTGCGGCCGAGCCCGAAAAGAAGGAGACCGCAGCCGCCGGGCCGCCGGCCAAGGTGCGCTTCGGGCGGATCGCGTTGCGTGGTGGCAGCGTGAACTTCAGCGACTTCTTCATCAAGCCCAACTACACGGTCGCCTTGAGCGGCGTCGAGGGCGCGGTCAGCGAGATGACGCCCGACAAGCCGGGCGACGTCGAGCTGCACGGGCGCATCCACCAGACCGCGCCGCTCGAGATCCTCGGGCAGGTCAATTCGCTTTCGAAGGACCTGTTCGTCGGCATGAAGGCGAGCGTGAAGGATATCGACCTTCCGCCCGTCACGCCGTACTCGGTGAAGTACACGGGCTACGGGATCCAGAAGGGCAAGCTGTCGGTGAGGGTCGCGTACCACATCGAGAATCGCAAGCTCACCGCCGAGAACAACATCTACCTCGACCAGCTCACCTTCGGCGACAGGACCGAGAGCGCGACCGCGACTACGCTGCCGGTGCTGTTCGCGGTCGCGCTGATGAAGGACAGAAACGGCGTAATCGACGTCGACCTGCCGATATCGGGCTCGCTCGACGACCCGCAGTTCAGCGTCGGCGGCATCGTCGTGAAAGCGCTCGTCAACCTACTCACCAAGGCGGTCACCGCGCCCTTCGCGCTCATCGGCGCGCTCGTCGGTGGCGGGGGAGAGGAGCTCGCCTATATCGAGTTCGCCCCCGGCTCGGCTGTGCTGAGCGCCGAGGACGAAGCAAAGCTCAAGACGCTCGCCAAGGCGCTCGACGACCGGCCCGGCCTCAAGCTCGAGGTCGGCGGCCGCGTCGACCCCGACCCGGACCGCGACGCGCTCAAGCGCGCCTCGGTCGAGCGCCAGATCAGGGCCGCGAAGCTCAAGGACGCGGGCGCAAAGGCCGGCGCCTCGCTCGACGACGTAACGGTCGCTCCGGGCGAGCGCGACAAGTATCTGACCGCCGCCTACAAGGACGCGAAATTCGACCGACCGCGAAACGCGATCGGCCTGCTCAAGGACCTGCCGCCCGCCGAGATGGAGCAGCTGATGCTCGCCAGCGCGAGGGTAGCGGACGACGACCTGCGGCAGCTCGCCAACGCGCGCGCGCAGATCGCCAAGGGATGGTTGGTCGACAACGGCAAGGTGGCCACGGAGCGCGTCTTCATCGTCTCACCGAAGACCGGCGTCGAAGGCATCAAGGACCAGGGCAAGCCGACGCGGGCGGATTTTTCGCTCAAGTGAGCTAAGATGCGGTCATGAAGCGTTTCGCTATCGTGGCGACGTTGCTGGCGGCCGCTGCGGCGGCTTACGCGCAGCAGGCAGGCACGCCACCGTTTCCTCCGCTCGAGGTCGCGCCGCAACTGACGGGCGCCGGGGAGCCGGCCAAGTTCAAGCCCGAGGAGCTCGAGGCGATCGTCGCGCCGATCGCGCTCTATCCGGACCCGCTGCTCGCGCAGGTGCTGATGGGCTCCACCTATCCGCTCGAGATCGTCGAGGCGGCGCGCTGGTCCAAGGCCAACCCGGGACTCAAGGACCAGGCGCTCCAGGATGCGCTCCAGAAGCAGACCTGGGACCCCAGCGTGAAAGCGCTCGCGGGCTTTCCGACGGTCCTGCAGATGATGAACGAGAAGCTCGACATGACGCAGAAACTGGGCGACGCGTTCCTCGCGCAGCAGAAGGACCTGATGGACGCGGTGCAGCGCCTGCGCGCCAAGGCGTACGCCGCGGGCAACCTCAAATCGGGCAAGGAGTTGACCTACACCAGCCAGAAGGACGGCGACCAGACCATCATCATCATCGAGCCGACGGAACCCGAAGTCGTCTACGTGCCGAGCTACAGTCCGGTGGTCTACGGGCCGTGGCCGTACCCGATGTATCCGCCTTACTACTATCCGCCGCCGGTAGGCTACCCCGCAGGAGGTTTCTGGTTCGGATTCAGCGTCGGGATCATCATCGGCGGCGGGGTCTGGGCCCGTCCCGTCTGGCACTCGGGCGGGGTCGTCATCAACGTCAACAACTACAATCGCGTCAACCACAGCAACATCAACAACCCGAACTGGCAGCACAGCCCGGAGCACCGCAGGGGCGCGGAGTACCGCGACCAGGGCAGCCGCGACAAGTTCGGCACGGGACAGCGGCCCGGCGTGGACTCGCGCGAGCAGTTCCGGGGCCGCGCAGAGGCCGGGCAGCGCGACATCGCGCGCGGCGGCGCCGAGCAGTTCGGCGGCGGACGCGCGGACCCGGGCGGCTCCGACCGCGGCGGCGGCGCGTTCGACGGCGTGGGGCGCGGCGGCGACTCGCGCGGCTACAGCGACCGCGGGGCGGCGAGCCGCGGCGGGTACTCCGGCGGCGGTGGTTTCTCCGGCGGCGGCCGGGGCGGCGGCGGTGGCCGCGGGGGCGGGGGCGGGCGCAGATGAGACGAGTGCTGGCAGTGCTTCTGCTCGCGGCGACGGCGGCCTACGCGGCCGGCGCGAAGAACTACGCGTCGCCCGAGGAGGCCGTGCAGGCGCTAGTCGCCGCGGCACGCGCGGGCGACTCGAACGCGATCCTCGCGGTGCTGGGCCCCGAGGCCAAGGATATCGTTCGCTCGGGTGACGCGGCGACGGACAAGCAAGGGCGCGAGCGCTTCGTGCGCGCCTACGGCGAAGGGAACAAGATCGCGAAGCCCGACGAGCAGACAGCGCTGTTGTTCGTCGGCAAGGACGAGTGGATCTTTCCGATCCCGATGGTGAAGGACGCGGGCGGTTGGCATTTCGACGTCGCCGAGGGGAAGGAGGAGATCCTCAACCGGCGCATCGGCCGCAACGAGCTCTCCGCGATCCAGGCGGTGCAGGCCTACGTCGACGCGCAGCGCGAGTATTACCTGCGCAACCCGCAGAGCGACAAGCTGCTGCAGTACGCGCAGAAGTTCGTGAGCGGCGCGGGCCGGCGCGACGGCCTCTACTTCCCGGTGAAGGCCGGCGAGCCGGGGAGTCCGCTGGGACCGCTGTTCGACAGGATGCCGGCGGGAAAGGGCGAGCCGGGAAAGCGCGCCCCCTACCACGGCTACTACTATCGCATCCTCAAAGGGCAGGGCCCGGATGCGCGGGGGGGCACCTACAGCTACCTTGCGCAGGGACGCATGATCGGGGGCTTTGCGCTGGTCGCGTGGCCCGCGGCGTACGGCAAGACCGGCATCATGACTTTCGTGGTGAATCAGGACGGCGTGGTCTACCAGAAGGATCTGGGGCCGGGCACCACGGCGGCGGCCGCGAAGATCACGGCGTTCAACCCCGACAAGAGCTGGAAACCGTTCTAAGCGTCGTCAGGCGGTGAAGCTCGCCGCGCGTATCGCGTGCTCAGGCAGCTTCTTGGGCGCGGGATAGGCTTGGATGTACTTGACGTTCTCGAACGGGATGATGAGAAGGGCCCCGTCGGCCTCGACGATCATGTGCCGCGCGGCGAGCGCTTCCTTGAGCTTGATCACCTGCGCGTTCTCGTTGGGCGCCTGCACGGGAAACTCCACCTTCATCTGCGAGCCGTCCATGTAGTGGATGGTCATTTCGCGCTTGTCCGCCATCGTCTTCCTCCGCATAGATGAGACGGGACAGTCTATCATTCGCTCACATCATGGGCGCTCACCTGACGGTTCGCGCGGCGCG
>Ga0137409_10001070_pt1 | contig 29616 bp, 27 predicted proteins | sample CZODoug1_16funga_FD_122059 | JGI IMG/M metagenome (GOLD analysis project Ga0137409, IMG submission 122059) | Vadose zone soil fungal communities from Angelo Coast Range Reserve, California, USA - CZODoug1_16fungal (Hybrid Assembly) | ecosystem: Environmental > Terrestrial > Soil > Vadose zone...
GATCGGCCCTGTTACGGTGCCGGGAGATCGCCTCCTCGAGCTTCGCGGCATCGGTGCTGCTGACGTGCAGGGTCGAGCCGAAGGGGACCACCATGTCGATTCCCGGTGAGTCGCGCAATTCTCCGGCCAACGCGGTAATCCCGTCGCCGCTTACCTGCCAGGTGGACAGACCCGACTGGCGGGTGATTTCATCGGCGGTTCCCTGTGCGAGCAGGCGTCCGTACGCGATGTAGGCAAGCCGATGGCAGCGTTCCGCCTCGTCCATGTAGTGGGTCGACACGAGAATCGTGGTCCCCTGCCCGACCAGCCGGAACAGGCTCTCCCAGAAGTCACGGCGGCTCTGTGGGTCGACGGCACTCGTCGGTTCATCGAGCAAGAGCAATTCCGGTTCGTGCAGCGTGGCGGTAGCAAGAGCGAGGCGCTGCTTCTGTCCGCCGCTCAGCGTGCCCGCGCGCTGCTGCGTCCTGTCCGCCAAGTGATACTCAGCGAGCGCCGTCTCGATGCGCCGGCCGCGCTCAGCCGCCGGAATGCTGAAGATGTCGGCGATGAAGCGCAGGTTCTCGAGAACCGTGAGGTCCTCCCACAAGGAAAAGCGCTGCGTCATGTAGCCAATCTTTTGGCGCAGTTTCTCGGATTCGCGCGTCGCGTCGTGGCCGAGCACTTCGACCGCTCCGGCGGTTGGCACCAGCAATCCACACAGCATGCGGATGGTCGTTGATTTCCCCGAGCCGTTGGGACCCAGGAAGCCGTAGATCTGCGCACGTGGAATCGTGAGATCGACATGATCCACGGCCGTGAGCGCACCAAACTGGCGCGTCAGGCCGCGCGCCTGGATTGCCGGGTCGTCGTTCATTGCTTCGCCGCGGCTGCCCCACCGAACCGCACTTCGACCGGGATGCCGACCGGCAGCGTCGCCGCCTGTGGCCCCATGAGATCGACGTGAGCGAGGTAGCTCAGGCGGCTGCGGTCTTTCTGCGTGAGCGCGAAGTACGGCGTGAACGTTGCCTCGTTCGAGATGTAGCGCACGCGGCCTTCATAGGGTTGTGCCATCCCGTCGATGTGAACGCTCGCCGGTGCATCCGGACGCACCTGCGCACGGATCGGCTCGGGTACGTAAACGCGCGCATAGGTCGTGCCGTCCGCCAGCATCACGACCACCGGATCCCCGGCCGGCGGACGATCCCCCAGCTTGAACGGAAGCGCTTCGACGATGCCCGCGCGTGGCGCCTTCACCGTCAGGCGTTGGGCGCTGAGCTCCGCCTGCTGGAGCTGTGCCTGCGCCTGTGCCAGAGCGTCTCGTGCCTGGTCGAGTTCCTCGATGCGAGTGCCCTTCAGCAGCAGTGTGAGCTGCGCGTTGGCGGCCTTGCGTGAGGCCTCGGCGCTGTCACGCGCCGCACGCTGCCGGTCCAGGCTCGACTGGCTGGTGAGTTTGCGCGCCACCATCTCGCGGACGCGCTCGTACTCCTTGCTCTCGCTCTCGAGCTGCGCCTCGGCACCCGCGAGTCGTGCACGGGCCTCGAGGATGTCCTCCGCACGGGGTCCGCGGATCAGCTCATCCAGCCGGTGCTGCGCACCACTCGCCTGGGCCTTCAGACTGGCCACCTGCGCGGTGCCATTGGCATCGTCGAGCCTGAGCAACACCTGGCCCGCGGTCACGTGATCGCCTTCGCGCGCGTGCACTTCCACGATCGGTTCGTGAGCCTCAGCCGGAAGTTCCAGCCGATCGCGTTCGAGCGTTCCCAGGGCGACGTCGGGAGTCTGGCTGCCGTTGCAACCGACGAGGGCCAGCAACGAGATCGCACCAAGGCTGGCAAGCTCACGCATGGACAGGTTCCTTTGCCGCCACGCCGCGCAGGAACACCGCCAGCGTGTGGGAGATCAGCCGGTCGATTCCAGCGTCGGTCGTTTCGAGCCCGAGCACGCGCGTCGTGATCGGCAGGGAGATGAAGGGAAACAGCGCCAGGCTCATCAGGGAGATGCAGGTGAGTGATGCATCGAGGTCGTTGCGCAGGTGGCCGACTTCGATTTCGCGGCCGATCACCGTGCGCAGCATCGGCGCGAAGCGGCCCGCGAAGTCGCGGATGAACACCTGGCGGAAGGAGCCGTCCGGTGACAGCACTTCACGCACGATCAGCCCCGGTATCCAGGGATTGGCCGCGAGCACGCGCATATAGGTCCGGGCCAGTGCCTCGATGTCGACACTCTCCTGCTGGCCCAGCATCGCCATCAGGCGTGTCAGTACCGGCGCGATCGCGGTCTCGAGCATGGCGCGGTACAAGCCGCCCTTGCCGTCGAAGTAGTAATGAATCATGGCTGGATTGACGCGCGCTGCTGCCGCAATCTGGCGGCTGGATACGGCGCGAAAGCCATGGCGCAGGAACAAGGTGCGCGCGGCATCCAGCAGGGCTTCGCGAACCTGCGGGTCGTCGCCACCGCGCGGGCGCCCGGGGCGACGCGCGATGGCCAGGCGCAGCGTACGGCTCATGGATCACTCCGCCGTGTTAAACAGGTGATTAATTTATGACGTTCGCAGCACGCGGGCAATCCGCGCAACTCATGAAGTGATTAATTTTCTCCGCTGGCATAATCGCGGCGGCCATGGACTCCAGCCTTACCGCTTTGCTCGCCTTTCTCGAATCGCGACGCCCTGGCCGTCAGCCGCTGGTTCTCGCAACGATCGTCGCGACCGCCGGCTCCACCTACCGCAAGCCCGGTGCCCGGATGCTGATCGACAGCGAAGGCACGGCATGTGGGCTGCTGTCGGGAGGCTGCCTGGAGTCGGACCTGAGGGAGCACGCGCGCGCGGTCATTGCGAATGGCAACGCGCAGCTGGTGGAGTACGACCTGCGAGCAACCGATGACCCGATCTGGGGGTTGGGGCTCGGCTGCGAAGGGTCGATGAGCATCCTGCTGCAAAGGGTGAGCGCGGCAGACGGCTATCGGCCGCTGGATCGTATCCAGGAACTGGCGCGCTTGCGCCAGCCGTCACGATTCGCAACCGTGGTGCGTTCGACCAGCAGCGCCTGGCCGGCAGGCAGCTGCCTTTTCGAGGAGGATCCGGTTACCGAAGCTTTAGGCCACGCCTTGCACCAGCAGTTGCTCAGTGCGGATGGGCCGGGGTCGCCGGTAGGACTCTCCCACGTGAGCGCGGACGACGCGGCCATCAGCCTCTTTTTGGGGAGGGTCGATCCCCCGCCCCACGTCCTGATTCTCGGTGGCGGCCCGGATGCAGTGCCCGTGGTTCGCGCCGCAACTGACCTTGGCTGGCACGTCAGCGTGTACGACCATCGCCCGGCGTACGCCACCTCAGAGCACTTTGCTGGCGCTGCGCAAGTCATCGCGGCGCCGACCGATCAACTTGCGTCGCGTGTCGATCTCTCACGCTACGAGGCGGTCGTCGTCATGAGCCATCACCTGCCGAGCGATCTTGACTACCTGCGGCAGTTGGCGAGTTCTGCCATCCGCTACATCGGATTGCTGGGTCCGCACGAGCGGCGGCGGCGCCTCGCCGCCGAGCTCGGATCGCTCGCTGCCGGGCTCGAGGGGCGGCTCCGTGGTCCGACGGGCCTCGATATCGGCGCGCGCACACCCGAGGCTATTGCGCTCGCCATCGTGGCGGAAATCCACGCCGTGCTGGCGGGCCGAGACGGACAGCCCTTTTCCAGCCTCCAAAACGACCGCGGGCCGAGGACTTGAGTCCCCGGCCCGCGATGCATTGCGCTGAAATCCGGCTTCAGGACTGCGAAGCGTAGATCCCGTACAGCTCGGCAACGCGCGCCAGCTTTGAATCGTCGGGCACGGCCTTGAAAGCCTTGCGGGCGGCGTCCTTCTGATTGAGCCTGAGATAAGCGCGGCCGAGTGCAATCTGCGCTTCGTCCGCACGCTTGCCCGGGTTCTTCTGCAGCGCTCTCTGCAGGGCTTCCACGGCCTTGTCGTACTGGGCAAACCCGGTATAGGTGATTCCCAGGTTGATGTCGGCGTCCGCGGTCTTCGAGGCCCGCGCCTCCTGCTCGAGCTGTGGCAGTTTCTTCTGCACCTCCTGCGCCTGGGTGCGTGCATTGTTCAACAGGCGCGTGTAGCGCTCCTTGTCCTTGGTATCGAGCACCTTGTTGGCAAAGCCCTTGTTCATGACCACCAGCGCCTCGCCCGGAACGCCGGCACTGATGTCCATTTCCGCCATTTCCTTGTAGTAGTTCGGCTTCTTGAGCACGTCGAGATCGAGCATCAGGCGGTAATAGTTCAGCGTCGTGAGATCGTCGTTTTCTTGCTGGCTGTAGATGGTCGTGAGCAGCGCGTCCCAATGCTCGTGGCTGGGGTAGTTGCGCACCAGTTGCAGACGGGTATCGATCATCCCCTGCTTGTCAGCCAGCTTGTCCTGGCAGAAGAGCTTCATGTCCAGCCAGTTCTGCTTGACGGGCTGATCGGCCTTGCGCGCCGCATCCATGCCGGCCTGCAGGAGCTTGCTGGCGTTCTTGCAGTCCTGCTGTTGCATATAGGACTGCGCGACCAGCAGGTAGGCGTCGCTGTCATTGGGACTGTTCTTGAGCCAGCGATTGCCATACTCGATGGCCTTGGGATAGTTCTTGAGGTCGAAGTACAGCTGCGCGAGTTGCTTGACTCGCGCTGGCACCTGGGACGCCGGCACCTGCGGCGAGTTGAGATTGAGCTCGTAGTACTTGGCGGCGCCGGCCCGGTCGCGCGTGTTGTACAGCACGTACGCCATCAGGTCGTTGATCGCGTACTCCTCATAGGGCGACTTCTTCGGCTGCGAGTCCGCCTCCTTGAGCTTCGCCATCGCTTCGTCCCAATGCTTCTTCGCGATCGCATCCTGCGCGGCCTTGAGTGGCTTGCCCACTTCCTTGCTCACCGTCTCCGCCTGCACCGCCATTGGAATGACGAGGCTTGCCACGCCCACAGCACTTGCCTGGACGGCGAGCAGCCACGCTACGAGATACTTCCGCATCACTCATACACCTCGGAATTGATACGCCGTGAGCGCGTTGTTGTTTCAGGCGGCCGGCGTTCCTGCGCCTTTCTGCGCGTAGATTGCCCAAAGATTCGCCACCTCGGCAAGCTTTGAGTCCTTGGGGATGGCCGAGAACGCCTTGATCGCATCCGGGCCGCGATTGAGTTTGAGCAGCGCGCGACCCAGCATCAGTTGTGCTTCATCGGTTCGCTTGACCCCGCCCTTCTGCAACCCGCGCTGCAGCGCCTCGACCGCCTTGTCGTATTGGTCATAGCTCAGGTACGCGATCCCGAGCACGGCATCCGCGTCGCCGGTCTTGGCCGCCATCGCTTCCTTCTCGAGCGTCGGCAGCGACTTCTGATCGTTCTGCGCCTGCTTCTCGGCGTCGGCCAGGAACTGGCGTGTCCGCTGCTCATCCTTGCCGGTCAGCAGCTTCTGCTCGAAGGCGCGCTTCAGAACCTTCACCGCTTCGCCCGGGATGCCCGCGTCGTAGGTGTACTGGGCCAGTTCCACATAATCATCCGGGCGCTTGAGCTGGCCAACGTCGAACATCAGCCGGTACAGGTTCATCGTGGTGCGATCGTCGCTTTCGCGCCGGTTCTGGACCAGCGTGAACATCTGGTCCCAGTATTTCGGCGACGGGTATTCGCTCAGCAGCTGCCCGAGCGCCTTCTTGAGACCCGCGTTATCGTCCATCTCTGCGTAGCTGCTGAGCTCGAGCTGCAGCCACTGTTCCGACAGCGGCTTGCCGCTGCGCCGCGCGAGATCGATTCCGGTTTCGATCTGCTTCACCGCGTTGGCATAGTCGTTCTGGACGTAGTAGCTCTGCCCGAGGAGCACGTAAGGCTCGGGCTTCGACCCGCCACTCACCTCGACCCAGCGCTTGGAGTACTCGACCGCCTTGGGGTAGTTCTTGAGCTGGAAATTGAGAGTCGCCGCCACGCGCACGCGGTCCTCGAGCTGATCAGCGGGCAGGTACTCGCTGGCCAGGATGGTGTCGTAGGCGGGCGCGGCGTTGGCGTAGTCGTTCTTCTTCAAGTACAGGAACGACAGGAATTCGGCGATCTGGTACTGATCGTATGGCGTCAGATCCGGCATCCCCTTGGCTTCCAGGGTCTTGGCCAGGGCCGTGTCCCAGTCCTCCTTCTGCATGGCTTCCTGCGCCGCCTTGAGCGGCTTGACCAGCTTGGCGCTGACGTGTTGAGCGGGCGGCTTGTCCGCAGCCAGCGCGGATTCGATCGCGAGCGGCGCCGACAGCAACACCGCAGTCACCAGCAGGAACACAAAGCGATGGATCCGAAGCTTCATGAATCTTCCTCGCATGCAAATGGCCGACGGGCAGCCAAAACAAATACGCCGGGACTCATCATCCCGGCGTGTCAGTAATCTGAGGGCGTTAGACTGAACGGCGACTGAATACTTGCGCAGCCGCCGCTACTCCATGAACTCTTCATTGCCCACGAAGCCGATCTTCCTGATCCCAAGCCGTTGCGCATCCGCCAGGACCCGCGCGACAAAATCGTATTTCACGCGCTTGTTCGGACGCAGGTGAATCTCCGGCTGCGGATCCTTCGCGGCTTCGGTCTGCAGATAACTCAGCAACGTCGGCTCGTCCGGCACCGGCGTGCTGTTCCAGAGCACCGTACCATCGAAGTCCACTTCGATGTCGATCACTTCGGGCTGCACCAGCTGGTCCGGAGGCACGCCGCGCGGCATGTCGAGCTTGACCGCGTGTGTCATCACCGGAATGGTGATGATGAACATGATGAGCAGCACCAGCATCACGTCGATGAGCGGCGTGGTGTTGATATCCACCATGCTCTGATCCTCGGTGCCGCCAACCTGCATTGCCATGAGTCGTGTCCCCCGCTCAGCGTGCCCGCATGCCGCGGATTCCGCGGTCGGGTTCAGTGATGAAACCTACCTTGAGAATCCCCGCACGCTGCGTGAGCACCACCACGCGACCCACGTATTCGTAGCGGACATTCTTGTCGGCACGCACATGCACCTCGGGTTGCGGCTTCATGACCGCGATGGTCTTCAGCCGCTCGAGCAGCGCATCCTGGCCGCCGGACGCTGGCACTTCCCGGTCGTTCCAGTAGTAGCGCCCGTTGGCGTCGACCGCGATGGTGATGTTCTCCGGCTTGGTCTCGGTCGGTATGTTGACCGCATGCGGCAGCTGCAGGTTGATGGTCTTGGTAATCACGGGAACCGTGATCAGAAAGATGATCAGCAGCACCAGCATCACGTCCACGAGTGGCGTGGTGTTGATCTCTGCCATCATTGCACCCTCTTCGCTGCCCCCGACACTCATCGCCATGGCGACTTACCTCTGTTGCCCGTGCGGCAGTCCGTCTACGAACGTGCCGCAGCGGTGGCGCCCACCGGGCGCCCACCGGCCTTGACCGTCACATCACCCGAGCCGACGCGTGCGCCGCTCAGCAGGTACGCAAGCATGTCGGTTGCGAAGTACTTGAGTTTCTCGATGATGATCTTGTTCCGGCGCAGCAGGATGTTGTAGCCGAGCACCGCAGGCACCGCCACGGCGAGACCCAGGGCGGTCATGATCAACGCTTCACCGACCGGACCGGCGACCTTGTCGATACTCGCCTGGCCGGCGATGCCGATGTTGATCAGGGCGTGGTAGATGCCCCACACGGTGCCGAACAGTCCCACGAACGGCGCCGTGGAACCGACGGTGGCGAGAATCGGCAGACCGCCCTGCAGATAGTTGGTGATGCTGTCGAGCGAACGCTGCAGTCCCTGGCTGATCCACTCGTGCAGGTCGACCTGGTCCGTCAGCCGCCCTTCGTGGTGCTGAGTCGCGCGCATGCCGTCTTCAGCGATGGCGCGAAACGCGTTGTCCTTGCCCTTGAGCGTCTCGATGGCCTGCTTGAGGCTCCCGGCACCCCAGAAATCGCGTTCGGCCTGTTTGGCCTGCGCCTTCAGTCGGCGCTGATCCCAGGCCTTGGTGATCATGACCCACCAGGACAGGGCTGACATGATCAGCAGCAGGATCAAGGTTCCCCTGGCTACGAAGTCGCCCTGTGCCCAGAGCTGTTCGAGACCATATGGGTTGTCCGTGGTGAGTGGTGTGGTGGGTGTTGCCATAAACGGATTGTCCTCTTCAGAGAGTTATCAGCCTTGAATCGATTTGATCACTGATCGGTGAGCCGGAAAGTCACGGCGAACTGTCCCCATTCGGCCACCGGGTTGTTTCCTTCCTTGGCCGGAATGAAGCGCCAGGAACGCTTGGCCTCGCGCACTGCAGCTTCATCGAGCTTGTCGAAGCCGCTGCTCTTGTGAATCTTGACGTCGCCGACCTTGCCATCCGGCTGCACATAGATCAGCAGCACGACCGTGCCTTCCTGTCCCAGGCGACGGGCAGTCGGCGGGTATTCCGGTTGGGCCAGCGGGTGTCGCGGGTCTGAGCGCGGCGGACTACGCGTGGCAGCCGGCGGAGCCATCGGCGGCGGTGCCGCAGGCCGCGTGGTCTGGACCGCCACGATCGCGTTGCTGGGCGCATCCGCGGGTATATCAATAGAGAGTTCCGGCGGCGGTACGAAGGGCGGCGGTGTTTCGAGCTTGGGCGGCGGCGGCGGCGGTTCTTTATCTTCCGGAATGGTCTCGTCGATCATCTTGACTTCGACCGGACCGGTGATGAGCTCGAGCGCGTGACGCGCCAAGCCGTTCTTCAAGCCATACAGGAGGAAGATGTGCAGGGCGACGACCATGAAGATCGCCACCATGCGACGCGATGAAAAAAGTGATTCCGGCGCGTATGCCATTGTTGAATTTACCGTTGAGGTCCGGGCCGGCGCCGTGCAGGCACCGACGTGTTCGGTTCAATCTTCAGCTGTCTCTACAAGAGAAGAGTTTTTTGCCTCGAAGGGAGTTCCCAGTTTGCGAGGCCAATTCACAGTGACTTCGCATTCGCTTGTGACCTGGGCCCGCCAGCTCTTTCCAGGCCGCTCCCCTACGGCCTTCGGTCGATCGCGCCCTGATTTTGGATGGAATCCCCCGGCGCGTCGCGGGGCGCAACTCTACCCGGACAATTCGTCCAAGACAACCGGTTCGCTGTGCGTCGAATCAAGGTTATGGACGTGTTTTTGCATGTTTTTCACCTCGGTCGCGGATCAGCTCCGACAGTCGGGCGCAACTTGAAAACAACGCGCGCACTCGGTCGCGTTTCGATCCGGTTGTGGAAGTGTGCGCCCAGCCTAAGGGTTGATGGTGCGAAGCAACAACTGGTCTGCTTATTTTTCCAGCGCCCGCGTCAGGCTGTTGCACAAAGTTCGAGGGTTTTCGTAGTCAGCGCCGGGGCGCCGCGAGCGGCTCAGTCACCGCACCAGATGACGCACTGCTGACATTTGCCGCGTACTTGGCGAGCACTCCCCGCGTCGCTTTCGGCCGCGGTGCCCGCCACGCCCTCTTTCTTCGGGCGAGTTCGCGTGTGTCCACGCTCAGGATCAAGGTCCGCTTGCGAGCGTCGATCAGGATGCGATCGCCGGTGCGCACCAGTGCGATCGGCCCGCCGACGGCAGCCTCGGGCGATATGTGACCCACGACGAAACCGTGGCTTCCTCCGGAAAAGCGCCCGTCAGTAATGAGGGCCACCTTGTGCCCCAGCCCCTTACCCACGAGCGCGCCAGTGGGGCTGAGCATTTCTCTCATCCCCGGCCCGCCCTTCGGGCCCTCGTAACGGATCACGACCACGTCGCCCCCGATCACGGTTCCGTCGAGGATCGCTTGCAGGGCTTGTTCTTCGGAATCGAACACCCTTGCCCGGCCTGCGAACGTGGAGCCCTCCTTGCCGCTGATCTTGGCGACCGCACCCTCCGGAGCGAGGTTGCCGCGCATGATCACCAAGTGGCTGTCCTTCTTGAGTGGGGCGTCGAATGGCCGGACGACCTCCTGTCCTCGAGGGTACGGAGTCACGTCGGCTAGGTTCTGCGCCATCGTGCGCCCGCTGACCGTCATGCAGTCGCCATGCAGCAGGCCGCGCTCCAGCAGCGTCTTCAGTAACGGGCGAATGCCGCCGATCGCGATCAACTCGGACATGAGATGGCGGCCGCTGGGCTTGAGGTCCGCCAGCACCGGTACGCGCTTGCCGATACGAGTGAAGTCATCGAGCGCCAGGCGCACTTGCGCCGCCTGCGCGATCGCCAGCAAGTGCAACACGGCGTTGGTCGATCCGCCGAGCGCGATCACTGCGGTGATCGCGTTCTCAAAAGCTCGCCGGGTGAGGATGTCCGAGGGACGAATGTCAGCACGGATGAGTTCGACGACCGCCTCGCCCGCCATCTTGCAATCCGCGCGCTTGTTCTCCGACTCGGCCTCCTGCGCTGAGCTGTTTGGCAGGCTCATGCCGAGCGCCTCGATCGCCGATGCCATGGTGTTTGCCGTGTACATGCCGCCGCAGCTCCCCGGTCCCGGGATCGCAGTGCGCTCGACTTCGAGTAACTCGGCATCCGAGACACGGCCGCTCGCATGCCCTCCCACTGCCTCGAAGACGGCCACGATGTCACGGCGCTGCGCGCCCGGACGGATAGTCCCGCCGTAAACGAACACCGCCGGGCGATCCAGGCGTGCGAGGGCCATCAGGCACCCGGGCATGTTCTTGTCACAACCGCCGATCGCGACCACGCCGTCGAAACCCTCGGCGCCGACGGCGGTTTCAATGGAGTCGGCGATGACTTCGCGCGACACCAGCGAATAGCGCATTCCCGGGGTGCCCATCGAGATGCCGTCCGAGACCGTGATCGTGTTGAACAGGACGCTCTTGCCGCCGGCGCCGTCGACCGCTTGTGCCGCGATGCGCGCCAGGACGTCGATGTGCACGTTGCACGGGGTCATCGTGCTCCAGGTCGAGGCGATGCCGACCTGCGGCTTGTGAAAGTCCGCGTCCTCGAATCCGACAGCACGCAACATCGCACGCGCCGGCGCCTGCTTCACGCCCTCGACCACCAGACGCGAATAGCGGCGGGCGTCGCGCGCCTCACCTGCCCTGCCGCCCGGCGTCTTCCTTTTCGTCTTGCGCTGCACGCTCTTCACAACCTCCGCTCACGAGCCCGTGTCCGCAATCTGCTTCTCACGCAAGGCGATGATGAACACACCGGTCAAGGTCATTGCGCCGCCGGCGATGATTCTCGCGGTCAAATGATCGCCGAGCAGTGTTACCGCGAAGAATACCCCGAACAGGGGCGATAGCACCGTCAGCGGGGAAACGCTGGTCACCGGGTAGCGATGCACCAGGTAGAAATAACCGGTATGTGCCAGCAGGCTCGCACCGAGGACGTTGAAGGCGAGCGCTCCCCACGCGGTCCACGCCGCGTCATGGATTGCGGTGAGCTGGTGGGATTCGAAGATGAGACTGAAGATGAGTACGAGGGGCGCGCTGATGAGTGCGAACCATGCCTGCAGCTCGAGCGGACGGATCTCATCCAGGCGCTTGATCGCCATGAGGCCGAGCGAGCCGAACAGCGCCGACAAGAGCACGCACGCGAGTCCCTGCCAGAAGCGGAACACGGCCGGGTCGAGACCCATCACCATCACCCCGGTGAATGCCAGCAGGATGCCGAGCCAGCGGCGCCAGCGCACCACCTCGCCCAGTACCACTATCGACATCAGCGTTGCAAAAGGGACGCCGAGCTGACTCGCGATGGCGACGGTTGAGACCGTGTCCGCCATCCCCAACCCGACCAGCAACAACGAAAAGTGCAGTCCGCCCGCGAACACGGCCGCTACGAGCAGCGGACCCATCTTCCCGCGGTGCCAGCGGATGAAGGGGGCGAGGATCAAGGCCAGGCAGGTGAAGCGCAGGGTGGTGAAGATCAGCGGCGGGACCTGGCTCACGCCGATCTTGCTGGGGATGTAGTTCAGTCCCCAGATCAGATTGATGAGAATCAGGAACGCGAGATCACGCCGGGTGAGAACCAGCATGCGCTCAGTTGCCAGGCAGACAGCGTTGCTTGATCAGGGCAAACAGTGCGCGCACGGTCTGCGCTTCCGCGCCCACCGGTCTGCCCGGACGTTCCTTGGGATTCCACGCATAGAGATCTGCATGCAGCCACGGCGTGCGTTCCGAAACGAAGCGCTTCAGAAACAGGGCACCAATGACGGAACCAGCGAACGTCGATGCCGACGCATTGCCGAGATCCGCGACCTTGCTGGCGAGATCTTCTTCATACGGCGTCCATAGCGGCATCGGCCAGAGCGGATCGTGCTGCTCTCGCCCATGACGCAGCAACTCGGTGCACAGGGATTCATCGTTGCTGTAAAGGGCCGGCAGCTCCGGGCCGAGAGCGACGCGGGCCGCACCGGTGAGTGTGGCGAGATCGATCAAGAGATCGGGCTCGCTGGCATCTGCTTCCGCGATGGCGTCGGCGAGGACCAGCCGTCCCTCGGCATCGGTGTTGCCGATCTCCACGGTGCAACCCTTGCGCGTTGCGAGCACGTCGCCCGGACGATAGGCATCGCCGCCCACACTGTTCTCCACCGCGGGGATCAGCACGCGAAGCTGCACTGGCAGCTGCGCCTCCATGATCAGGCGCGCCAAAGCGAGTACACAGGCCGCGCCGCCCATGTCCTTCTTCATCAGCAGCATCCCCTGGGCGTTCTTCAGGTCGAGGCCGCCGCTGTCGAAGCACACTCCCTTGCCGACAAGAGCGATGCGCTTGCCGCGGCTCCCCCACGACAGATCGATCAGGCAGGGAGGCTTGCTGCTCGCTCGACCGACCGCGTGGATCATCGGGAAGTTCTGATCCAGAAGCTCCTGGCCCTCGAGCACGCGATGACGAGCGTCGAACTGCTTCGCGAGACCCACAGCCTCAGCTGTCAGTTCGCGCGGTCCCAGGTCACTGGCCGGTGTATTGATCAGGTCACGCGCCCAGGAAAGCGCGCGGTGTGTCGCTTCAACGTACGCCGCGTCGCAGTTTGCGGGCGCTACCAGGCGAGCGGTTCGCGCCGCCGACGCGGGCCGCCGATAGCGCTCGAAGCGGTATTGTCCGTAGAGGAAGCCGAGTGCGAATTGATTCGCCGCATCGGGCGACAGGTTGCCTACACAACGAAAATCGGCTGGTGGCAGTCGATCTGCGAGTCCCGATACATGCCACAGGCTGAGTTCGGAAAGGTCGGACAGTCGACCGAGACCGAGTGCCGCTCCTGCGACGGCCCCTTTGCCATCTGGCAGCAACAGGACCCGATGGCGTTCGGCCTTGAAGCCGCTCTCGGCCGCCCACTTGGCAACGGAAGAGGGTTGAGCAGCCAGCCACGCTTCCAGCTTGCCTTCGATCACCGGCCACAGTGGCAGGGCGGCCGATTCGGGCGTCGAATGCGTGAGCAGCACAGCCATTAGAGGAGCTTACAGAATTCGACCGACTGCATCGAACCGCATCCGCGCAGGGTCTGCGAGCGGTTGACAACGCCACGATTCCTATGCTCCCATCGACCGCACCTCGATTTTCTCAGCGCCAAATGACCAGCAGAAGCCTGACCGCCGCCACACTCATCACGCACCGGGGAACGTCCGTGTCGCGTGACGTCGGGCGCCTGGACCTGTCCCTGATTGGCCTGCTGCTGGCACGGAGGTGCGGGGCCCTGGCCTGAGGATCGATCCAAAGGCGAATACCAAGGAACCCCGCACCGGCAGCGCCGAGGCGGGGTTTCTTTTTTTCTGACGCGGGAGTGAGCTCATGCGGTTGTATTCGGGCAAAGACGTCAACAAGCGGGCGCTGAAGGCTGCGCGCATCGCGATTCTCGGTTACGGCAGCCAGGGGCGCGCGCACGCCCTCAATCTCAAGGACAGCGGCCACGACGTGACCGTTGGCGTGCGCAAGGCCGGACCGAGTTGGAAAAGAGCCAAGAAGGACGGCCTCAAGGTCGCAGCTCCAGTCGATGCCGTGCGTGAGGCGCACCTGGTCGCGATGCTCGTGCCGGACCTCGCGCAGCATGATCTTTACAACGACGTCAAACGTGTCCTGAAGAGCGGTGCAACGCTGCTCTTTGCGCATGGGTTCAACATCCACTTCCGGCAGATCAAACCGCGCAAGGATCTGGACGTGGTGCTGATCGCGCCCAAGGGTCCCGGCGATCTCGTGCGACGACAGTATCAGCAGGGGCGCGGTGTTCCGTGCCTGCTCGCCGTGGCCCAGGACGCGAGCGGCAAGGCGAAGGAGACCGCGCTCGCTTACGCGCACGGGATTGGGGGCACGCGCGGCGGCGTGCTCGAAACCACCTTTGCCGAGGAAACAGAGACCGACCTCTTCGGTGAGCAATCGGTGCTGTGCGGCGGCGCTACTGAGCTCGTCCTCAAGGGGTTCGAGACGCTGGTGGAAGCCGGCTATCAGCCCGAGGTTGCGTATTACGAGTGCCTGCACGAGCTCAAGCTGATCGTGGATCTCCTGCACGAAGGCGGCCTCGAAAAAATGCACCGCTACATCAGCGAGACCGCCAAGTACGGCGACCTGACGCGTGGCCCGCGCATCGTCAACGACCGCGTCAAGAAGGAGATGCAGAAGGTGCTCAAGGAGATCCGCAGTGGCCGGTTCGCGCGCCAGTGGATCGCCGAGAACCGCGCCGGCCGCGCAACGTACCAGCGCATGCTGCAGGCGGACCTCGATCATCCCATCGAGAAAGTCGGCGCGGTCTTGCGGGCTCGCATGCCGTGGCTGAACCAGGCGCGTGCCTGAGACGCCCATGCCCGTCAGTTCCACGCGTAATGTCTCGATGCCGGCGACGGACCGTCATACCGGCGCCGTGCATTTCGACGACATCGTCGTGGCAAGGACCAGGCTGCGCAAGAAGCTCACGCCAACCCCGGTGGTCACCCATCCGTTGCTCGCCCAGCGTCTCGGCTGCGTCCCGTACGTGAAGCTCGAGAACGCGCAGCTACTGGGCTCTTTCAAGATTCGGGGCGGCCTGAACCTCCTCACGGCACTGACCGACAACGAACGTCGCCAGGGCCTCGTGACCGCTACCCGCGGCAACCACGGCCAGTCGCTCGCACACGCCTCCCAGCTGCACGAGGTGAAGTGCACGATCTTCGTGCCGGAGGGGAACAATCCCGACAAGAACGCAGCCATGACGGCGCTGGGCGCGCAGGTGGTCGTCGCGGGTCACGATTTCGATTCGGCGTGGTTGGCGGCTGTGCGCCACGCCCAGCAAAGCGGCGCCCTGGCAATCCATCCTTCGCGTGCTCCGGCGCTCATCGCCGGCTACGCGACCGTGGCGCTCGAGATGCTCGAGCAGGTGACGCAGCCCTTCGACACGGTGTTCGTGCCGGTGGGCGGCGGAAGTCTTGCTGCCGGAATGGGCCTGGCCTTCAAAGCCCTTAGCCCGCATACGCGCCTCATCGGCGTGCAAGCGGCGAGCGCCCCTGCCTTGGCGCGTGCCTTCCACAGCGGCGAAATGAAAGAGGTTCCGATCGACGCGACCATCGCCGATGGACTCGCGACCCGCGTGCCTTCACGCGATACCGTCGCGATCCTGCGCGACACCCTCGAAGACATCGTCGTCGTGGACGAGTCCGAGATACACGCCGCGATTCGCTGTTACGCCGACACGCTCCATCAGCTCGCCGAGGGCGCCGGAGCAGCGGCGCTGGCCGGGGCAACGCGCCTCAAGCGCCGCATCGCCGGCCAGCGAGTCGGAATCGTGTTGAGCGGCGGCAACATCACATCCAGCACGCTGCTGAGCGTCCTGCATGGAGATCCAGTCGGCGCTGCAGATCTTGCACCGAACCAGGCTCTCGAGAGCATGGACTATGACCCGCGGCCGGTCCGCGGCCGTCACGAGTTCTGAGCTCACCCATTCACAGCGGAGCAGTCATGGCCAATCGCGACCCGAACCGTGTGCTGATCTTCGACACCACGTTGCGTGACGGCGAGCAGTCGCCCGGATGCAGCATGAACCTCGCCGAAAAACTGCGGGTGGCACGTGCGCTCGCGGAACTCGGCGTCGATGTGATCGAAGCCGGTTTCCCGGCCGCCTCGCGTGGCGATTGGGAATCCGTGCAGGCAGTCGCGCGAGAGATCCACGGACCAATCATTGCCGGTCTCGCACGCTGCAACCGTGACGACATCGAGCGCTCCGCCAAGGCGCTGCGCGAAGCCCCGCGACGGCGGCTCCATGTGTTTCTTGCCACGAGTGCCATCCATCGCCAGCACAAGCTCAAGATGGCCAAGGACGAGATCGTGCGCACGGCGGTCGAGGGCGTCCGCATCGCTCGCGAGCTGTGCGAGGATGTCGAGTTCTCTCCGGAAGACGCGGCGCGCACCGAGCCGGAGTACCTCGCCGAAGTGGTTCAGGCGGTCATCGACGCGGGTGCAACCACGGTCAACATTCCCGACACGGTCGGTTACACCGTGCCGGAGGAGTTCGGCCAGTTGTTTCGTTACCTGCGTGAGCACGTGCGCGGCATCGACGACGTCGTACTCAGCGTTCACTGCCACAACGACCTGGGTATGGCCGTCGCCAACAGTCTCACTGCCGTGCTCGCGGGCGCCCGGCAGATCGAATGCACGGTCAATGGCATCGGTGAGCGCGCTGGCAACTGCTCCCTCGAGGAAGTCGTCATGGCGTTGAAGACGCGCGAAGCCTACTTCCGCCTTCAGACCGGCATCGAGACCACGCGGCTCTATCCCGCGTGTCGTCTCGTATCCAGCATCACCGGCATGCCCATACCGCGCAACAAGGCTGTCGTCGGTGAAAACGCCTTCGCCCACGAATCGGGCATTCACCAGCACGGCATGCTGCGCCATCACTCGACCTACGAAATCATGCGGCCCGAGGATGTCGGTCTCACGCGCACGCATCTCGTGCTCGGCAAGCACAGCGGACGTCATGCGCTGCGTGAACGGGTGCAGCAGCTCGGCTTCGAGCTCGACGAGCAGGAATTCGCGCGCCTGTTCGAGGAGTTCAAGGCGTTGGCGGACCATAAGAAAGAGTTGTTCGACGGCGACATCGAGGCGCTGGTGTTACGGGCCGAGGGTGCGTCGACCGGCCCGTGGTCCCTGAATTCCCTGGCAACGCAGACGGGCGCAGGCGCCACAGGCACGGCCACGGTGTGCCTCAAGCATGACGACGGCCGCTCGATCGAGAAGCAGGCTGACGGAGACGGTCCGGTCGATGCGTGCTTCAAGGCCATGGAGCAGGCTGCGGGTTTCACGGTCAACCTGCGCAAGTACGAAGTGCGCAGCGTGTCCGAAGGTGAGGACGCGCAAGGCGAAGCGCTGGTTTACGTGGAGTACAATGGCCGCACGTATCGGGGTTCCAGCGTGAGCACCAACATCATCGAGTCGAGCGCCCGCGCGTTCCTCGAGGTGATCAACCGTGTCGAGCTCAGCCGCAGTACCGGTGCGCGACCCCTGCGCGAGCGCCGCAAAGATGCGCGCCCGGCGCCGGCTGTAGTTTGATCATAGTAGTTTGTTCGTCGAGTTCGGCGGGAGTCGTTCATGCCCATCAAGGCCACGCAGTCGATCTGGTTCAACGGCAAGCTCGTGCTGTGGGAAAAGGCCACCGTGCATGTCATGGCCCATGCGCTGCACTACGGGTCATCGGTCTTCGAAGGCATTCGCGCCTATGCGACGACTCATCAGGGCGTGTGCATCTTCCGTCTGACCGAACACATCCAGCGCCTGTTCGACTCCGCCAAGATCTATGCGATTGAAATGCCGTTTTCAGAGGCGCAACTCATAGAAGCCTGCAAGACCGTGGTTACAGCGAATGGGCTGACCAAAGGCGCATACCTGCGGCCGATCGTGTTTCGCGGTTACGGAGAAATCGGCGTGACCCCCAAGGTCGATCCGCCGACGGAAGTGGCCGTTGCCGCGATCGAATGGGGTGCCTACCTCGGCGCAGACGGCCTGCAGAACGGCGTCGATGTGTGTGTCTCCTCGTGGCAGCGCGTTGCGCCCAACACCATCCCCTCCCTCGCGAAAGCCGGCGGTAACTACCTCTCGAGCCAGCTCATCGGTCTGGAAGCGCGCCGCCTCGGCTTCGCGGAAGGTATCGGGCTCAGTCCCGGCGGACTCGTGAGCGAAGGCGCGGGCGAGAATCTGTTCCTGGTCAAGAAGGGTGTCATCTACACGCCGGCGATTGCCTACTCGCTCCTGGGCGGCATCACGCGTGATTCCGTGATGCGCCTGGCGCGCGAACGCAATATCGAAGTGCGCGAGATGGCGATTCCACGCGAGATGCTGTACCTGGCGGACGAACTCTTCTTTACCGGTACCGCGGTCGAGATCACGCCGATTCGCTCGGTGGATCGCATCGAGATCGGCACCGGCAAGCGCGGGCCGATCACCCAGGCGCTGCAGAACGCCTTTTTTGGGCTGTTCGAGGGACGCACCCCGGACAAATGGGGCTGGCTCGATCCGGTCGACTCCAAGGGTGTGAAGGCAGCAGCGACCGGATGAAGCCACGCACGCTGTTCGAGAAGATCTGGGAGCAGCACCTCGTCACCGCCGAGACGGCCGATACTCCGGCGGTCCTGTACATCGACCTGCACCTGATTCACGAGGTCACCTCGCCGCAGGCTTTCGAGGTGCTGCGCGTCAATGGGCTCAAAGTCAGGCGTCCGGACCGTACCCTAGGCACGCTCGACCATTCCACGCCGACCCGGACCGAGCAGATCTTTGGCAACGCCCCCATCACCATCGAATCTGCGGCCAGGCAGATTCAGGTCCTGGAACAGAACAGCGTTGAGTTCGGCGTGGAACTGTTCGGCCTGCGTAGCGACGGGCGTGGCATCGTCCACGTGATCGGGCCAGAGCTCGGGGCGACGCAGCCGGGCAGCACTATCGTCTGCGGCGACAGCCATACGAGTACGCATGGCGCTTTCGGCGCCCTCGCCTTCGGCATCGGCACGACTGAAGTCGGACACGTTCTCGCGACTCAGTGTCTCCTGCAACGACGTCCTCGCACGTTTGCCGTCGAGGTTTCCGGTCAACTGCACCCCGCAGTCACAGCCAAAGACCTGATTCTCGCCATCATCGGCAGGATCGGTGTGGCCGGCGGCACGGGTCACGTGATCGAGTATCGCGGTGAAACGATCCGCGCGCTGTCGATGGACGAGCGCATGACCGTCTGCAACATGTCGATAGAAGCCGGCGCGCGCGCCGGAATGGTCGCGCCCGACGCGACCACATTTTCCTATCTCAAGGGCCGCCCGCGCGCGCCTCAGGCCAGGGATTGGGAGCGCGCGCTCGAGCAGTGGCAAGAGTTGCCCTCGGATCCCGGTGCGCAGTTCGACCGGACGACCACTATCGATGCTGCATCGCTCGAGCCCATGATCACCTACGGCACCAATCCGGGGATGGTGATCCCGATCTCCAGTCCGATACCTGCCATACAGGGCGACACCGTTCACGCACGAGCGCTCGATTACATGGGCTTCTCGCCCGGCGAGCCGATTCGCGACAAACCAGTCAACGTCGTCTTCGTCGGTAGCTGCACCAACTCGCGCCTGTCGGATCTGCGCCAGGCGGCCGAAGTTCTCAAGGGACGCCATGTCGCTCGCGGCGTGCGCATGCTGGTCGTTCCGGGCTCGCAGCAGGTGAAACGGGATGCGGAAGCGGAAGGTCTGCATCGCGTCTTCATCGATGCCGGCGCCGAGTGGCGCGAATCGGGCTGCTCGATGTGCATCGGGATGAACGGCGATACCGTGTCCAGCGGTCAATACAGCGTGAGCACCAGCAATCGCAATTTCGAAGGCCGACAAGGGAAAGGCGCGAGGACGCTGCTTGCCAGCCCGGCCACCGCCGCTGCTTCGGCGGTGCGCGGCAAAATCACCGACCCGCGCGAGTTGTTGTCGTGAACCCCCCGGCGCGCGCGCCCATTCGCGGCATTCGTTCGCGCACGGTCGTGATGCCCGGCGCAAACATCGACACCGACCAGATCATTCCCGCGCGCTTCCTTACCACCACCACGCGCGAGGGCCTGGGCTCAAAGCTCTTCAACGATTGGCGCTATCGGCCGGACGGTGCGCCGCGGACCGAGTTCATTCTCAATCAGCCGCAAACACAGGGCTGCCGCATCCTGGTAGCCGGACGCAACTTCGGCTGCGGCTCCTCGCGCGAGCACGCGCCATGGGCGCTGCTCGACTATGGGATCGGCGCGGTCATCAGCACCGAGATTGCCGATATCTTTCGCAGCAACTCGCTCAAGAACGGCTTGCTCCCCATCGTGGTCGAAGAAGCCACCAGCCGCTGGCTCATCGATCATCCCGGTGAGGAGCTCGATATCGATCTCGAGAAGATGACCCTGACCCTCCCCGACGGGCGCGCCATCTCGATTCAGCTCGAGGCCTTTGCGCGCTATTGCCTGCTCAATGGCATCGACGAGCTTGGCTACCTGCTTGCCCAGCAGGAGCGCATCGCCCTGTACGAGCGCACGCGAGCGTGAAAGCGCTGATCGCCGTTCTCCCGGGTGACGGCGTGGGGCCGGAAGTCACCGCCGAAGGCGTGCGGTGCCTGCAAGCCATCGGCAGGCGCTTCGAGCACCAGTTCGAATTGCGCGAGGCGCTTTTGGGCGGTGCCGCCATCGACGTCCATTCCAATCCTCTGCCGCAAGCCACGCTCAGTCTTTGCAAGAGCGCGGACGCCGTGTTGCTGGGCGCGATCGGCGGTCCCAAGTGGTCGGATCCGAATGCCAGCGTGCGACCGGAGCAGGGACTGCTCGGCTTGCGACGCGAACTGGGGTTGTACGCGAACCTGCGTCCGGTAGCGCCGCACCCTGCCCTGCTCGACGCCTCGCCACTGAAGGCCGAACTGCTGCGCGGCGTCGACATCATGGTGGTGCGCGAGCTGACTGGGGGGATCTATTTTGGGAAGAAGACACGCACGCCTTCTTCGGCGACCGACCTGTGCGAGTACACCGAGTCCGAGATCGAACGCATCATCCGCGTCGCCGGACGCCTGGCTGCGAGCCGCAAGCATCGCGTGGTCTCGGTCGACAAGGCGAACGTGCTCGAAACCTCCCGCTTGTGGCGCACGGTGGCCGAGCGAGTGTTGCGGACCGAATTTCCCGAGATCACGTTCGAACACATGCTGGTCGATGCCGCAGCGATGCATCTGCTGCGGCGCCCGACCGACTTCGACGTGCTGGTCACCGAGAACATGTTCGGCGACATCCTCACGGACGAGGCGTCGATGCTCGCCGGATCGATGGGCCTGCTGCCGTCGGCCTCGCTCGGGGAAGGCAGGCGCGGACTATATGAACCTATCCATGGCTCCGCTCCCGACATCGCCGGGCGCGGTATCGCCAATCCTTTTGCAAGCATCCTCAGCGTGGCGCTGCTCCTGAGGCATTCGCTCGGGCTCGAACGCGAAGCGCAGCTGCTCGAATCCGCCGTCAGTCGTGCGATCGATGCGGGAGCGCGCACCCGCGATATCGCGTTGCCCGGCGAATCGTCACTCGGCACAACGGCAGCGGCCGACGCAGTACTTGCCGCGCTCGGCTAAGCCGGCGGGATCGCTCAGCACGCAGCGCGAGCCCGACCGCCCGGAGTAGCGCTTAGCGCCAGGGATGCAACGCGCGCCAGTCCGGCTGTGATATCAGCACGCAGATCCTGTGCCGCCTCGATGCCGACGGAGATTCTCAGCAGCGCATCGGAGATGCCCGCCACGCGGCGCGCCTCGGGATCCATCGCCGCGTGAGTCATCGATGCCGGGTGTGCGATCAGGCTTTCTACGCCGCCGAGCGATTCCGCCAGCGAGAAACACTGCAAGCCCGTGAGGAAGGGTCCCACCGCCTCCGCCCCTCCCTTGAGCTCGAAGCTGACCATCGCGCCGTAGCCGGACTGCTGCGCGGTCGCCACGCTGTGACCAGGATGAGTCGCGATGCCGGGATAGTGCACGCAGGAGACCACCGGACTGGCGAGCAGCAGATCCACCAGCGAGCGAGCGTTTTGTTCGTGAACCGCCAGGCGCGCCTGTAACGTTCGCAATCCGCGCAGCGTCAGGAAGCTGTCGAACGGTGCGCCGGTAAGCCCGAGGCAGTTGGCCCACCACACGAGCCGTTCGTGCAGCTCGGAAGTGCGCGCGATCACGGCGCCGCCCACGACGTCGCTGTGACCGTTGAGATACTTCGTGGTCGAGTGCACCACGAGATCCGCGCCCAAGCCGATCGGTTGCTGCCAGGCTGGCGAGAGGAAGGTGTTGTCGACGACCAGGATCGCCTTGTGCGTCTGGGCAAGCCGGGCGGCCGCGCGGATGTCGACGATGCGCAGCAGCGGATTGCTGGGCGTCTCCACCCAGATGATTCCGGGCTTGCGCACGCATGCACTACGCAAGGCCTCGGCATCCGTCTGGTCGATGAACTCGACGTTGAAGTGCTGCTTACGAGCGAGCGCACTGAACAGGCGGTAGGTGCCGCCGTAGCAGTCATGGGGCGCGATCATCAACTCGCCGGGCTCGAGGAGGTGGCAGACCGCCGTGATCGCGGCCATGCCCGAACTCGTCACTATCGCGCCGGCACCGCCCTCGAGCGCTGCCAGCGCGTCGCCCAGCGCATCGCGGGTGGGATTTCCGGAGCGCGTGTAGTCGTACGGGCCTTTCTCACCGAAACTGCGAAACGCAAAGGTCGAGCTCAGGTGAATCGGTGGGACCACCGCTCCCGTTGCCGAGTCGGATTCAATGGCGGCGCGCACGGCGCGCGTCGCGGCTTGCCACTTCTCACTCATGGGCAGTCTCCAGGCAATTGCGAAACACGGGCTCGAGCCGCCCGGCTTCCTTCAGAAATGCATCGTGACCATAGATGGACGAGATCTCGATCAGCCGCGCGTGCGGCTGCAAGCGTGCACAGAGCGCGCGCAGGTCGCTGAGCGGCACGAGTTGATCCTCGCGCACGCCGACGACGGTGACCGGAACGTGGATGCGAGTCGCATCGACGCTATGCAGGTCGATGGACTCGGACAGGCAAAGGAATGACTGGGCGCGGTACTGGTTGGCATAGTCCGCACCGCGCGCGAACAAATAGCGTTCCACCGCGAACTCGAATCCATCTCTGGTCGGTTCGGGAGCGGCGCGAAAACGCGCGGCGAACTCTTCCGGACTGCGATACGTCGCCATGGCGAGCGCGCGGGCGAGTTCCAGGCCGCGCGCACCTTCGCCGTGAGTGAGCGCGTAGCGCACCAGGCGACGTTGCACCGAACGCCAGGCCGTCGCCATCGGATGCGTCGTATCGCTCGCGCCGATCACCAGCAGCCGCTCGACGCGATCCGCGAACCGCTCCGCAAAGGCGAGCGCCACCATCCCGCCGTATGACGCACCCACGATCGCGTGCAGGCGCGTGAGGCCAAGATGGTTGACGAGACGCAGCAGCAGTTCGGCCTGGTCATAACTGCTCAGGCTCGGGAAGCTCTCGCCGTCGCGAGGTCCACTGGTAGCGCCGCTGCCACCGAGATAGTCGATTCCAAGGATGCGAAAGCGGCTGGCATCCAGTGCCCGGCCGGGGCCGACGAGACCGTCCCACCAGCCGTGTCGCGCCTGCCCTTCCGAGTACACAACGCGATGCGCTGAGATGCCCCCGAGCGCTGCAACTACGTGGGCGCCGGCGGGGCCCGTCAGTCGCCAGGCCAGCCGCACACCCTCCAGCGATCCCCCGTGATGCAGCTGAAGCTGGCCCGGGACTTCCAGAATTCCTTCTCGCGCCGCTGCGCAGGCGTCGGCGGCCTCGATGAGGACCCGAGTGTCAGCGGATTCTGCAATCGACTTCATTTCAGACCTTCGCGCACGGCAAACAGCCGCATGGGGGCTCCGCTCATCGGAACCCCTGCGCAAGATCCGCGTGGGGGGAGTTGCCGCGACCAACAACCTTGCCGGAGCAAGGGAGCCTCGCTGCATCTCATCTGCCGGAACCCTTGGGGCGGCTCCGCAGGAGTTGGCACCTTTTCGCAGGGGTTAGCTGCGACGGTTGCCCCGGCTTCCAAGGGCCTTGTCCCTCAGCCGGTCTCGATGAGTGGCGGTCAGTCTACGGGCGCCCGGACAGCTACGTCAAGAAAATCCCTGAAAACCAGTTGTCGGAGGGCTTGCTAATGTACTAATGTATTAGCACATTATTACACCTGTGGTCCGCCCCGGATGAAACTGCACCGCGATATCAGCCAGCGCCAGGAACAGCTCGCCGAGCGCGCCCTGTATGCCGCAATCCTGACGCTGCGCTCGGTGGAGGAATGCCGCGAGTTCTTCCGCGACCTGTGCACGCCGGCGGAGCTGCAAGCCATGGCCGATCGCTGGTCGGTGGTCGAGTATCTGCAGCGCGACACGCCCTATCGTGAAATCCATCGCCTCACCGGCGTGAGCGTCACCACCATCGGGCGTGTGGCGCGATATCTCAACGCCGGCAACGGTGGCTACGCCACCGCGGTGTCGCGCCTGAAGAGCCGCTGACATGGACAAGCGCCAGCGCTTGAAGGTGGCCGTGCAGAAATCCGGCCGCCTCACCGATAACTCTCTCGATCTGCTGGTGCGCTGCGGACTCAAGTACAGCCGCGGCAAGGACCAGCTCATGTGCTACGGCGAGAACATGCCCCTCGACGTCCTGTTCGTGCGCGATGACGACATCCCGGACCTGGTGCAGGAAGACGTCTGCGACCTCGGCATCGTGGGTCTCAACGTCGTCGAGGAGAAGCGCCTTGCCCTGCAGGCGCGCGGCAATGCGGCGCTGTTCGAACAGATACAGCTCCTGGATTTCGGCCGTTGCCGGCTGGCGATCGCGGCTCCGGACGAGGCCAGCTACGCCAGTTGCAGCGACTTGCAGGGCAAGCGCATCGCGACCACCTACCCGCACACGCTGACGAGATTTCTGCGCGAGCGCCAGGTGCAAGCGGAAGTCGTCACGCTCTCAGGCGCCGTCGAGATCGCACCTCGCCTCGGCCGCGCCGACTACATCTGTGACCTGGTGTCGAGCGGCTCGACGCTCCTCGCCAATCGCCTGCGCGAAGTCGAAACCGTCCTGGAATCGCAGGCGATGATCATTCGCACACCGGTGCCACTGCCGGACGAGAAGCAGGAGTGGGTGCGACGCCTGTCGTTGCGTATCGACGGCGTGCAGCAGGTCAAGGAGAGCAAATACATCATGCTCCACGCGCCCCGCTCGGCCCTCGCGGAGATCAAGCGGCTCCTGCCCGGCAGCGAATCGCCGACAGTCATTCCACTGGAGAGCTGCGAGGACAAAGTGGCCGTCCATGCCGTGTGCCGGGAGACCGTCTTCTGGGAAACGCTCGAGAGCCTCAAGAGCGCCGGTGCCAGCGCAGTGTTGGTGCTGCCGGTCGAAAAGATGTTGGCGTGAAGGAGCGGCTCGCCATGCTTCCCCTCCTCGACTGGAACCGACTGACCGAATCCGAACGGGCTGCAGCTCTGCAGCGCCCGGCCAACGCCGTGCAGGGAGCGGTGTTTGCAACGGCGCAGACACTCATCGACCGGGTCCGCAGCGGCGGCGACGGCGCTGCCCGTGACATCACCCGCGAGCTCGATGGCGTCGCGCTCGATTCATTGCGAGTCAGTCCGGCGGAGGTGAATTCAGCCAACGCCGACCTGCCCGCAGCAGCCCGCACTGCATTGGACCGAGCCATCGCGAACGTGCGCTGCTTTCATGCGGCGCAGCTGCCGGCCGCGCTTGCCATCGAAACCCTGCCCGGCGTCTTGTGCGAGCGGCGCAGCGTGCCGCTGAACAAAGTCGGTCTGTATGTTCCCGCGGGCAGTGCGCCATTGCCTTCCACCGCGATCATGCTGGGGGTGCCAGCCCAGATCGCCGGTTGCCCACTGCGCGTGCTCTGCACGCCACCGCGTCCCGATGGGCGCGCAGACCCTGCAACACTCCATGTCGCCCGCCAATGCGGCATTGAGCACATCTACAAGATCGGCGGCGCGCAGGCCATCGCCGCGATGGCGTATGGCACCGAGTCCATTCCAAAAACCGACAAGGTGTTTGGCCCGGGCAATGTGTGGGTGACGGCCGCCAAGCTTCTCGTGTCGCGCGATCCCGGCGGGGCTGCGTGCGATCTGCCGGCGGGGCCTTCGGAGGTGCTCGTCATCGCTGATGAGACAGCGCGCGCCGATTTCGTCGCTGCAGATCTTCTGGCCCAGGCCGAGCACAGCCCCGACGCCCAGGCAGTACTGGTAACGACTTCGGCTGCGCTAGCACGAGAAACGTCGACGCAGGTCGAAGCCCAGATGCAGCGGCTCTCGCGCCGCGAGATCCTGCGCCGGTCACTGGCGAGCGCACGAATCATCCTGGTCGACGATCTCGCTACCGCGATTGCGGTGAGCAATGCCTACGCGCCCGAGCATCTCATTCTGCAAGTGCGGCAGCCGCGACAGTGGCTCGAACAGGTTCGCTGTGCAGGCTCGGTGTTTCTCGGCCCCTGGTCGCCCGAACCAATGGGCGACTATTGCACCGGAACCAATCATGTCCTGCCGACCGGCGGGTATGCGCGCGCCTATAGCGGCCTTTCGCTGATGGATTTCCTGCGCCACCTCACCGTGCAGGAACTCACGCAGGCGGGGCTGGCTGATCTCGGTCCAACGGCGCAAACGCTGGCGAACCTCGAGGGGCTGGATGCGCACGCGAGCGCGGTAGCGATTCGACTGAAGGCGTTGGCGGAGCGTGGCGTCGCATGAGCACAGCACTGCACCTTGCCCGGCCGGAGTTGATCGACCTCGTGCCATACAGTCACGCCGAGTGGGAACCGACGCTCGAGCGGCTGCACGCGAACGAACTGCCCTGGCGCACGCCGGGCGATAATTCGCCCGCGGGGCTCAATCGCTATCCCGAACCTCAGCCGCAGCGGCTGGTGGCGCGACTCGCCGAACTCTACGACGTCGCTCCAGACCAGGTGCTGATCGGCCGCGGGAGCGATGAAGCCATCGACCTGCTGGTCAGAGCGTTCTGCCGTGCGCAGCAGGATCGAATCATGGTGTTCCCGCCGACATTCGGGATGTATGAAGTAGCGGCTCGTATCCAGGGCGCGGCCGTGGCCGAGCTGCCGCTGGATCGCGCGCGCGGCTTCGCCCTCGATGAAAGCGCGATCCTGGACAGCTGGCAGCCCGGGACCAAGCTGCTGTTCTTCTGCTCGCCCAACAATCCCACCGGCAACCTGCTCGACTCAGCGGTGATCGAGCGCATCGTTGCGCGCTTCGCCAGCGAGGCGATCGTGGTCATCGACGAAGCCTACGCGGAGTTCTCCGGTGTCGAGAGCTTCTCGACGCTTCTCGAACATCACGTCAACCTGGTCGTGCTGCGCACCCTGTCCAAAGCCTACGCGCTCGCGGGCGCCCGCTGCGGCGCCTTGCTCGGCGATCCACCGATCGTCGAGCTGCTGCGCCGCTTGATTCCTCCCTACGCGGTCCCGTCATTGACGCTGGATGCGGCCCTGACGGCCCTGGAAGCGCCTCACCGGGCAATGGCGCGAGCGAAAGTGGATCTCGTCGTTGCCGAGCGCGAGCGCATGACTGCGGCCTTGGGCTCGTGTCGCCTGATTGCGGAGGTCTGGCCGAGCGCAGCCAATTTCCTGTTGGTACGTTGCACGGATGCGCAACGCGCTTTCCGCGCGGCGGTCGACCACGGCCTGCTGGTTCGCGACTTGCGTGGGCGCGCGGCACTGGCAGATTGCCTGCGCATCACGATCGGGACTCCGGAGCAGAACGACCGACTGCTCAACGCCCTGGGCGCTGCATGAGCATTCCTCTGAAAGTCGCGTTCGTCGATCGTGACGGCACGCTGGTCGAAGAGCCTGCGGATCAACAGGTCGATCGCGTGGACAAGATTCGACTCATGCCGGATGTCATCCCTTCACTGCTCGAGCTGCAACGCGCCGGCTTCGCGCTGGTGATGGTGACCAACCAGGACGGGCTTGGCACCAGCAGCATGCCCGAGGCCGACTTTCGCCAGGCGCATGATTTTCTGCTGGAGCTGTTCGCCTCGCAGGGCGTGCGCTTCGAGCAAATCTTCATTTGCCCGCACTTCGCCGCGGATGGCTGTGAGTGCCGCAAGCCCAAGCTCGGTCTCCTGAAGGACTGGCTGAGCCAGCATGAACTCGATCGCACCAGCAGCGTGATGATCGGCGATCGCGACACCGACCTCGAGTTCGCGCGCAACCTCGGCATCATCGGCGTACGGACACGTCGGCTCGGCTCGCCGGCAGAATCCTGGTCTGCGATCGCCAGACGTCTGGCGCGGCCGGAACGGCGCGCGCAGATCTCGCGCCGCACGCGCGAGACGGAGGTGGTTGCCACTCTGGACCTTGGCCAGGAATCCCCGGTGCACATTGAAAGCGGCATCGGGTTCTTCGATCACATGCTCGAGCAGATCGCCCGGCACGGCGGCTTCTCTCTCGAGCTCAGGGCCAAGGGCGACCTGCGCATCGATGAACATCACACGGTAGAGGATTGCGCGCTCACGCTTGGACAGGCGCTCCGGCAGGCGCTCGGCGACAAGCGCGGCATCGGCCGTTACGGTTTCTTGCTACCGATGGACGAAGCTCAGGCGCGCATCGCGCTCGACTTGTCCGGGCGTCCCTACTTCGTCTTCGACGGGCGCTTCAACCGCGAGCGCGTCGGCGAGCTGCCCACTGAGCTGGTGCCGCATTTCTTCCGCTCGCTGGCGGACTCGCTGGGCGCCGCGATTCATATCTCGGTCCACGGTGAGAACAGTCATCACATGATCGAGGCCTGCTTCAAAGGCGTTGGACGTGCACTGCGCCAGGCGATCCACCAGCAAGGGTCGGAACTGCCGAGCAGCAAGGGCGTGCTATGAAGCGACGTGTCGTCATCATCGAAAACGGTGGCGCCAACACCGCATCGCTCCGGCACGCACTCGAACGACTCGAGGTGGAGCCGGAAGTCACGCGCAACGAAGCCACTATCCTCGCTGCCAGCCACGTAATACTCCCTGGAGTCGGCGCTGCGAGAGACGCGATGTCGCGGCTGCATAGCCACGGCCTCGACGAGCTCATACCGCGCCTGACACAACCGCTGCTCGGCATCTGCCTCGGGATGCAGCTGCTCTACGAAGCGTCCGAGGAAGGATGCGCGCATTGTCTGGGCGCAATTCCGGGTGCGGCGCGACGACTCGCGGCCCTGCCCGGACGTCCTGTGCCTCACATGGGATGGAACCGACTGGCCCCGATGGTCGCCACGCCGCTGCTCGATGGAATCGAGGCCGGTGAGCGCGCTTACTTCGTGCACAGCTACGCCCTCCCCATCGGCCCGGAGACCATCGCCGCCACTGACCATGGCGAACTGTTCTCGGCAGTCGTGGCGCATCGCAATTTCTTCGGCACCCAGTTCCATCCCGAGCGTTCAGCGCACACGGGTGCGCGCATCCTGGGAAACTTCCTGGCGCTCACCTGATGCTGCTGATCCCGGCGATCGACCTGCGGGATGGGCACTGCGTGCGTTTGCTGCGTGGTGACTTCGCCGCCGAGACCCGCTATGCAGTCGAGCCCTCGGTCTTGCTCGACCGGTTTCACAAGCTCGGCGCGCGTTGGCTGCATGTCGTCGATCTCGACGGCGCCCGCGATGGCAGACCGAGCAATCGCGAGATCATCCTCAACCTGGCGGCGACCGCCGGGGTGCACTTGCAGGTTGGCGGCGGGATACGTGATTCGAGCTCGATCGAACTGCTGTTGCGGGCCGGTGTGTCGCGCACCG
>Ga0137409_10001071_pt1 | contig 29612 bp, 27 predicted proteins | sample CZODoug1_16funga_FD_122059 | JGI IMG/M metagenome (GOLD analysis project Ga0137409, IMG submission 122059) | Vadose zone soil fungal communities from Angelo Coast Range Reserve, California, USA - CZODoug1_16fungal (Hybrid Assembly) | ecosystem: Environmental > Terrestrial > Soil > Vadose zone...
GATGAAAGTCATGGCGGCGTTCATCAGCGGGTTGCTCAACATCGCCTTCATCTTCTCCATCTCCACTTTCTTCGCGGCGATGGCGGCGTCGGTTGCGCCTTTCGTGCGCATCGCGGCAATCTCATGCGCGGCCCACTTGTCGATGTGGCCGGGCATCATGTTGCTGAAGTAGATGATCTCCCACGAGGCTACATAGAAGACGCACGAGATCAGCGTGATGAGGATGCCTACGCTGAAGGCGCGGCCGAACGAGACGGTGCCGCCGGCGTTCTCGCGGTACGAGCGGATCCCGAAGAAGACCAGCAGGAACGACAGGACGATGGCGGTGTAGCCGAAGACCAGGCCGTTGTCGAAGTTGATGGTGCCATTGTTGATGAGCGGGAGGGTTAGGAACATCATGGCCGAGGAGATGACGCCGGAGATGAGACCGAAAATGATGACGATTCTTTTCATGTGAGTTTCCTTTCGCGGCGCAAGGTACGGCCGGGCGAGGCATCGCGCAGTCGTCCGTTCAGGTGATTTTCGGGTCAACCAAAGTATGAATCAGGGGATCAGGCCGAATTCTTTGCCTTTCTGCACCGCCTGGACGCGGCGATTGACCTGCATCTTCTCGAAGAGCCGCGACGAGTGCGTCTTCACCGTATTCTCGGAGACGAAGAGCTTCTCGCCGATCTCGCGGTTGCTCAGCCCCTGCGCGATCAGGCCGAGGATCTCGTGCTCGCGCGCGGTGAGGCCCACTTCCTTCAGCTTCCCGGCGTTGAGGACAAACGGTCCGTCGAAGCGCACCGGCACTTCGCGGATGACCACGACCTCCCTGGCGCGCGTCCATCGCAGTCCGAAGTAGATGCCGAGGACGGTGAAGATCGCTCCGCGGAGGATGAACTGAACCGGATCGCCGGCGGCGTTGCGCGTCGCGCCACTCTCGAACGTCTGAACGGTCTCTGCCATCATTCCCCCTCTTCAATCAAGATTGACACTGGTCGAAATTCGTGCTGACTGAAGTACGTCTCCGGTTCCCAGACCGTCCCGTCCGTGTCGAAGATCAGTCCAAACTTAAGCAAGACGAGATGCTGCTCGAACTCGTCTTTTTCCTTATGGAGACGTTCGACGGTCAGCAGTCCCGTCGAGTTCTCAAGATCCCAGGTTCTGAGCAAACGCAGTACCACTTGGAACTTCTTCGCGACCCTCACGATATCCCGTGTCTTCATACCCGACAGGTGCGGCGTCGGACAGGACTTGGAGACGGTCTTGGCGAAGATGTCCTCGTAGGAATGGCCGATCAGCATGGCGAGCGCTTCGAGCCCTATATTGCGGGCCATGCTCAAATCGGCATCGCCACACATGCGCACTGCCATCTTGGATTGAGCGACGGCGCGAGGACCGAGCAATCTGAAACGGCCTGCCAACTCCATCGCCGCAGGCATCAGGTCCACCGCTAAATGGACAGCTGTCACTAGCCCATGGCTCAGCGCTTCCGTGGCTGTGACGTGACTGCCAAGCAATATCCATTCGAGTGCTTTGCCTCGGCTGACCAACCGATGCAGCTTTTGAACGGCTCCGGCGCCGGCCAATGCTCCGATCCTCACCTCGGGCACTCCGATCCTGGTGCGGTACGCCCCAGATGATCAGCGAATATACATCGCGCATATCAACGTCGCCCCCCTCCGCCCATTCCTCCGCCTCCGGGACCGCCGCCAAGTCCGCCTCCGGGACCGGGAAAACCGCCGGGTCCGCCGCCGGGTGATCCGAAGCCACCTTCCCGGCCGGGCGCCGCCGGATTGCCACCAGGTCCGGAACCTTGGCCGCCGCCACCACCGGGAACACCAGGACGGCCGCCGGGCCCCTGTGGCCCACCAGGGGAACCGGGCGCTGACCCGGAAGCCCGCCCGGGCGCCCCCGGACTTTGTATTGAAGACCCCGGAAACTTGTTGACCGACTGCACAGACTCGACCCGCAAACCGCGGGCGCCGTCGAAGACGGCGTTCACGACCACGCGCGCCTCGCCGGCCCGCGGCTCAAAGCGAGACATATCTCGCGCGACATTGCCCGAGCCGAATTGCAGGTTGGCGCCCGCGCGCCGCACATAGGCTTCGATCGACAAGCGGCTCGCGCCGGCTAGATCAGAGAAATCGTCAAGCTTTGCGCGCGCAACCCGCATCACGCCTTGCGTGACGGGGCCCTCGGCATGGACCCGCTGTCCGACCACCGCCGCATTGGCGCCGTCGAGTCGCAGGCCGCCAATTAGAAGGCCGTCACGATCCCGTTCCAGCAATCCTGTGACCTGGGTGGCGGCATCGCGGCGCTGCTCGACCAAGCTTGCGACAATCACGCCGTCGGTCCGGCGCAGGCCCGAGACGGCCACATGCGCGCCGGGACGACGCCAGCTCTCGCGTCCCGCCCACAGCACCTTCTGACCAAGCACCGTCATCTCACCGGGCTGAGCGCTTTCGATCGGCCCGATCACCTCGCTGACCGTTTCGATGCGGTTGGTGGTCAGGATGCCGTTGGCCTGCGGCCGCGCCAACACGCGCGCGACATGTCCTATCCGCAGCGCCTTCACCGATGCTGCCTCGCCGTTGATCCGCACCGGCACGTCAGCCGCGTAGCTTACGCGCTCTCCGTTGACGAAGATGCTGCCGAAGCGCTGGATGACGCCGACGATACCGGTGCCGCCGATGCCATGGTCATCGCCGCGCGAGATCCCAGTTCCGCCAATGCCATGATCGTTGCCGCGCTTGACTTGCGCCCACGCTGCGGACGTTCCAGCAAGCCAGAATGCCGTCAACAGCAGGCGACGCGAGATGATCGGTGGCTTTGTCATGACGGACCGCTTTCGCTAGCGTCGTCGGGCGCGCCGTCCGAGTCCTCGTAGTAGATGTAGACGCCGAAGTTCCACCGGCTGTTGCCACCCTTGTCCTTGGCGAGCGCGCGGTTGGCTTCACGGTTCGCAACCTTCAATGCCTCCATCGCAAGTTCGCGCGAGCGCGCCTCCAGCCGCTTTGCCAATTTCGGCGAGAGGCCGTCGTAATGCACCGCGCGCTCGAGGAAGCGCGGCGCCGGCCCGGAAACATTCTCCGCGGCCGCTGCGACGTGATCATGCAGGTTACGGCCGAGATAGTGCCACTTGCGATCGTCGTCGCCGCGCGGAACGAAGCCGGTGTCGATCAGCACGATCTCGTCGTCGCCATTGATGGTGACGAGCTTGCGGTCCAGCCATTCGTCAAGCACTGCGCGCGGGCGCACGTCCTTTGTGATCGACTCGACCAGCTGCTCGAACGACGGCGCATCGCCTTCTGTCGTGCGCGGCAGCGCCAGCGGCTCGCCTTTCGCATCGGTGAATTCAGGCGCGGCGAGCCAGCGTGCAATGATCGCGCTGGTGCGCGACAGCGTGGCCGGCACCTCATGGACCGGCGCGCCGGCGCCGCGCAGCCGTGCCACCTCCTTGCGATGGATCCCGGTGAGCAGGCTGACGCGGCTGTCGGTCTGCTCCTTTCCCTCCAGCGCGAAGTCGTGCTCGGCGACATTGACGAAGAGCTCGCGCAACAGCTGCGCCAGCGCCGGAAACGTCATGCCGCTGCGGATGCAGAGCCGGACCAGCGGCCGCAACAGCCGCGCCAGCGGCGCGTGCAGCTTCGCCGCGGCATTCGGCTGGTGCGAGGCCGGCTTCGAGGTCCGGGATTTGGCATTCATGGCAAAGTTGTAGCGGCGCCCGGCGTGGGAGACAATCCCACTTTTTACCGATCGTGCTTGACGTGTGAAATCTTCCCACGTATTAGGGAACCGTCAACCACGGGGAAAACGACACATGTCTGTCCATTCGGTCCGCGTTTCCGCTCCTTTCGCCACCAGAAATGCTTTGACCGAGCGCGACAGGCGCACGGCCATCCCGCCCATGCTGACGCCGCTGCTTCGCGGCGTAATCTTCCTCGCCGGACTCGCGGCGCCGTTCGTCGTGGCACTGCTCGCCGGCTGACAGGCTCCCGATACTTCCGCGGGGGCGGATCAAGGACCGATGAGGTACCAATCCATGGGCATCGAGTTGGCGATAGCGGATGCGTGCAGGACGGCGGACGTCTCCTATGACGACCTCGCCTTGACGATCGCAGCAGGCAGTTACCCCTGTCTACCGGGCGCTGCCCCTGGTTCTCCCCGCACTTTCGACGAAACCGATCTGCTCGCGCTCTACGTCTACGGTCGGCTGCTTGCGTTCGGCTTCAACGCCTTGCACGCAGGCGAATATGCTTGTCGGGTGCATTATGCGCTGAGGGCGAACCTAGACACGAAATCCGTCGCGATCATCCTGACGCCACACGGAGGCAAACGTGTGGTGGTCGAGCGCGAGCCACCTCCACCCTCGCGTCTAGCGCGGGCTGAGAAGATCGAGTTCAACATCTCCACGATTCAGCAACTCCTGAACAAGCGGGTCGAACACCGCTGCGCAGAGCAAACCCAAGATCAATGAGCTGTCCATGATCCCTGCGCACAATTCCGCCCGGCGCCTGTCGGTGCTCCACATCTTCAAGGTTTATTACCCCGACCTTTTCGGCGGCACGCTTTCAGTGATCCGCGACATCTGCGCGGGCCTGAAGGACATCTTCGCGGCCAGCGTACTGGTTTGCTCCAAGTTCGGCGGGCAGCGGCGGATCGTCGTCAACGACGTTGCGGTAGAGCGGGTGCGCTCGTTCGGCGACGTGCTGTCGCTTCCGGCTGCGCCGACCTATCCATTGCGATTGTGGCGCCGGATCGCCGAGCACGATCTGCTGGCGCTCCATGCGCCCTTCCCGCTCGCCGATCTCGTGTTCGCCCTTGGCCTCGGCCGCAGCCGGCCGCTGGTCGTGCACTGGCATGCGGACATCGTTTCGCACGCCACCCTGCGACGCTTCGTGGAGCCGTTGATGCGGCGGACGCTGCGGCGGGCCGAAGCCATCATTGTTTCTGACGCCGTGCTTATCGAGAATACCCCGCTGCTGCGGGAATTCGCCAACAAATGCCACGCCGTCCCGTTTGGCGTCGACGTGTCGAAATATGATCGGCCTGATCGTGTCAACGCGCGCGGACGGCTGGTGCTCGCCTGCGGCCGGCTCGTTGCCTACAAGGGTTTTGACGTTCTGGCCCGCGCCGCGGTCGGTCGAAATTTCGAGGTTTGGATCGTCGGCGAGGGCCGCGAGCACGAGCGCCTGGAACAGTTGATCAAGGAACTCGGCGTCGAGGATCGCGTGCGCCTGCTCGGCTCAGTGCCCGACAGCGAACGCGTCAGGCTGATGTGCATCGCCGACGTGTTCGCGATGCCGTCGGTGACCAATGCGGAGACCTTTGGGCTGGCGCAGCTCGAAGCGATGGCGGCGGGCCGCCCGATCGTCAACACTACGCTTGACACCGCCGTTCCGCGTGTTGCGCGCCACGGCATGGAAGCCGTTACAGTGCCTCCCGGCGATTCCGAACAGCTCGGCGAAGCAATCGACAGCCTGATTGCCGATCCGGAACGGCGCCGCCACATGGGCGAAGCCGCGCGCCACCGCGCGATGACCAAGTATTCGACCGCCGCCTTCGGCAAGGGGATCGAGATTATCTATCGCGAAGCCGCCGCCGCGACAGCCCCGACGGTGCGCGTCTCGCGAGCCGCCGCGATCGGATGGCTCCCGGCCATCCAGATCGCGGCGGCGCTCGCCTGGTCCGACATGCGCCACCGCTATGTGCGCTCGCTCCTCGGACCGTTCTGGATGTCGATCCAGATGGCGATCATGGTGGCGGTGCTGGGCTCCGTGATCGGCCACTTCTCCAATGCGAGCGCGATCGCCCATCTGCCGATGCTGGCGCTCAGCCTGACGGCGTGGACCTTCCTCAACAGCGTCGTTCTGGACGCCACCACCGCGCTGCAGAATTCGGCGAGTCTGATCAAGGACCGCGCGCTGCCGCCCGTCATCTTCCTGCTGCAATGCGTTTTCCGGCAGGGGCTATTCGCGCTCCACAATGCCTGCGTGCCGCTGGTCCTCTGGCTCATCCTGGCGCCTAAGGAATTCGGTGGCGCCGTCGCGGCGTTGCCGGGGCTTGCGGTTTTCATCGTCTGCACGCTCGGTCTCAGTCTCGTGCTCGGCGCGATGGCGACGCGATTCCGCGACCTCAAACCGATCATCGAATCGAGCCTGACGCTGGCCTTCCTGTCGTCTCCAATCATCTGGTCGCCGGAAATGATCAATCAGGCTTCGAGCGTGATGCGCCTCAATCCGCTGACGCACTTGTTCGCGATCTGGCGCGAGCCGCTCGCGACCGGTCATGTAGCGATGCCGAGCGTCACCTATGTGCTGGCCGGCCTTTCCGTGCTGGCGGTCGCGAGCGTCGTTACCATCGCGCGCCTGCGCAAAGCCGCTTTCTGGATCTGACACATGGCCAGCATCAGTCTGCGCGACGTCTGCCTCGATTATCCGCTGTACGGCGCCTACGACTTCTCGCTCAAGCGCCGCCTGCTCGGGCGGCTGGCCGGGCAATCCGGCCCGACGCGAACGATCCGTGCGATCGACAATATATCGATCGAAGCTTGCGCCGGCGCGCGCATCGGTCTCGCCGGCCCCAACGGCTCCGGCAAATCGACACTGCTGCGGCTGATCGCCGGGGTCTATCCAGCAACCAGCGGACACATCGAGATCACCGGCAACGTGATGCCGCTGCTCGGCCTGAACGCGGGCGCCAATCTGGACTTCGTCGCGGCCGACAATATCAGCCTGCTGCTGCGGATCAGCGGCCGAAAACCGACGCGGGCGATTGTCGACGAGATCTGGGCGTTCACGGAGCTCGATGAGCGCATGCAGCGGCTGCCGCTGCGCGTGTTCTCCTCGGGCATGCTGATGCGCGTGCTGTTTGCGACCGCCACCGCCTTTCCGGCGGACATCCTCCTGCTCGACGAGTGGCTCAGCGTGGTCGACGAGAATTTCTCGGCGAAAGCCGAGCAACGGCTGCTCAAGCTGGTCTCGCAGGCCGCGATCGTGATCATCGCGTCCCACGATCAGGAACTGTTGCGCCGCACCTGCACCAGCATCATCAATCTCGACCGTGGCCGCGTCGTCAACACGGTCTCACTCGAAGCCCATTCCCCCCACTCTTTTGAATTGCGAGAGAAACGAGCATGAAGAAGATACTGGTCGTCAGCGAATCTCTCGGCGAACCCAACCACAGGCGCGGCATCTTTCATTTCACGCGTGAGCTGATCCGCTCGCTCGCCGCTGATGGCCACCAACTGACGCTGGTCGTCGAAACCACGCGCCGCTATCGCAAATTGCGCAGGCGGCAGCGGCGGACACCGCTATTGCCTCCGGATTCGCGCCTGATCGAGCTACTCGCCCTCTACCGCTTCCTGGATGAAACCGACATGAACGAGTCGATGACGCGCGGCATCGTCCGCCGCACGATCGACTGGTTCAAGCATCGTATCAGCATGTGCACCTCGTGGGAGTTCGGCCAGTGCTTCCTCCGCGCGATCGGCATGTTACCGTCGCGCGTCAAGCTGATCGAGAACAAGTCCGGCGGATTCGAATATATCCCGACCGACCTCCGACATCTCGAGCTGTTCCGGCACTTTCTGCTCGAGCCGGGATTTTACAGCTATCAGGACACTTCCGCACTGATCAGGCTACCGCCGCCGCGAATCGACGCGCGTGACTACGACATCATCCTGATCGACACGCCTACACGTGTCGCGATCAGGCGCCGGCCGAACGCCAGGGTGGTTTGCGTGGTTCACGACCTGTTGCCGCTTACTGACCTTCGGCTCAGCGACGTCGCGACACGGCTATTCCTGTCCCGCCTCTTTACCAGCCTGCATCAGGCAGACGAACTGGCATTCGTCTCAAATTATAGCATGAACCGCTTCAAGGACCTGCTGCCGCAATTTTCTCACCTGCCGGCGCGGGTGGTCTACCCGCGCACGCACTTCGATTCGCCTGACCTGGCGTCGAATCCAGTGGCGCCCGCCGCTCCCGTTCGACCGACCTTCGTCGTCATCGTTTCGGCGGAGCCGCGCAAGAACCTCAACGCCGTGATCCGCGCCTTCAGGAAAATGCCGCAGGCTGACCTCATCGTGATCGGTTACGCCGGCGGAGCGAGCCAGATACGCGGCCTTCCGCCCAACATCCGCTTCGCGGGCTATGTCGAAGACCATGACAAGGCGTCCCTGATCGCCGAGGCGCATGGCCTGATCATGCCGAGCTTTGCCGAGGGGTTTGGCGTGCCGATCATCGAGGCGCTGGCCGCCAACACGCCCGTGCTGTGCTCCGACATCCCGGTGTTTCGCGAAGTGGCCGGCGAGCTTGCTGACTACTTTGATCCGTTCTCGACCGAGTCGATCTGCGCCTCCGTCGCCCGGGTGTTGGCACGGCAGGAAGAATGGCGCAGCAAGATCCGGGAGCGGCGCGAGGAGCTTACGGAGCGGTTCGGCTACCACACGCAGGCCCGCGACTTTCTCGCCCACCAGCCTCCCGCGGAAGCCCTGGTGTCCGCGCAAAAGATGACCGTCGCCGCGCCCGCGTTCGACGGCCTCGCCGCCCACGGAACGTGAATTCTCGAAGCAAACCACCATGACTTTCGAATCCACCGCACTGTGCGCGCCTTCGAGATGGACGCCTTGGCTTGATCGGTTCCACGCATGGCGCTACTCGGCAGCCTGGCTCCTTGCCGTTGACATCCTCGCCGTGCTGACAGCGGCTTCGCTACCGTGGTCGACCTCGGCAACCACTGCCTTCATCGTTCTCTGGCTAATCGTTGTCGCACCCACCATCGATTGGGAGACCTTCGTTCTCGATCTGGCACAGCCAGCCCGCGCATGGCCGGTCCTGTTGTTTGCTCTCGCTGTCATGGGCACCCTCTGGTCCGACGCCCCCTGGGCGGCGCGCCTGCAAGGCATCAAGCCGACGGCAAAGCTGCTGCTGATCCCTTTTCTGCTCTATCACTTCCAGCGAACACAGCGCGGCTCGTGGAGCTTTATCGCTTTCATCGCCTCATGCACGCTGTTGATGATCTGCTCCTGGATCGTACTGTTCGCTCCTCATTTAACCTTCGCACACACCGTTTCCGCGGGCGTACCCGTCAAGAACTATATCGACCAGAGCCAGGAATTTGCGCTGTGCGCGTTCACGCTCGCCCTGCCGGCACTGATTGCGTTTCGCTGGAAGAAATGGACGACCGCTGGCGGTTTCCTGGCGTTGATCCTCGCCTTCGTCGCGAACATGCTGTTCGTCGCCTCCTCACGAACCGCGCTGATCTATATGCCAGCGTTGATGGAACTGTTTGCTTCACGGTATCTCAGTCGGCGTTCGAGGTTCGCGCTACTTGCGGGCGCAATACTTGCCAGCGTGCTGGCCTGGACAACGTCGCCCTACCTGCGTCAGCGCATCGCCGATATCAGCATCGAGTATCAGGCGCACGACATCTCAGGGATCGCCTCGACGGCGCAGCGGCTGACCTATTGGCGCAAGTCGATCAAATTCTTTGCCGAAGCTCCCCTGCTTGGCCACGGCACCGGCTCGATCAAGGCGCAGTTCGAACGCGACGCGATCGGGCAGACGGGCCTCCAGGCTGAAATCGTCAATAACCCCCACAACCAGACGCTGAACGTCGCGGTGCAATGGGGGCTCCTCGGCATCATCTTGCTCTACGCCACGTGGCTCAGCCACCTACACCTCTTCACCGGACGAGATCTCGCGGGGTGGATCGGGCTTGTCGTGGTCGTGCAAAACGTCGTCAGTTCACTCCTGAATTCGCATCTGTTCGATTTCCATGAGGGCTGGATGTACGTGCTCGGCGTCGGCGTTGCCGGCGGCATGTCGCTGCGCGCGGCCGCCCGGCGACGGGCACGGTCGCCCAGAGGTGGTGCAGCCTGATCGGCGGCCGACCCAGCATTCTCAATCCGCAGTACATCCTCGAGCGAACGCGGTTCGTTGCGGGTATCGTGCGCGTCAATGACATCAGGTCGCGGACGCCGCCAATTCTGGCTCGAATCCAGAAGTGAACTGCGAGAATAATGTCGAGCCGATGTCGACGATGACGGCGAGCGTCTTTTCGACAAGGAATCGCATCCTCGGCTGGTTGGCCAGCCTGTCGCCGGTCGAGCGCAAGACCTAGTGCAGGTAACTCGCCAGGTTCAGGCTTTGCACCTTCGCTATTGCCGCATATGACGCGGTCAACTGCGCTTGATAGGTCGACAGCTGCGCCGTGACTGCGGCAACATCGACACTCGTGAGATCACTGCCTAGAGTGTTGGCAAACGACTGATATTCGGTCTGATACGCGCTCGCCTTCTCGATCGACGATGATGCATTCGAAATCTTGCTTTGCACCACACCGACGGCATCTACTGCGTTGGTTGCCAGATCGAGTGCCTCGTTCAAGGTCGAGGTCGAAAGCGAGGAATTGTTGGCAACTAGATTCAACGCGCGCAACGCCTGTTCGAACGCCGTATTGTCGGCTGCGACTCCGTATGAAACGGTTCGACTATCTGACACGCGTACGGACGCGAGTTCGTGATCGCCCTGATAGTAACTGATGTCCGCGGAAGACGGCGACGTCGCCGCCGCATAGGTCGAACTGGAAATATCGACGGGTGCTTGACCGGTCCGTGCGCCACCGAACAAGTATCCACCATCGTATTGCGTGTTCAGCAGTGATGCCATTTGCTGCAGCATATCCTGCGCCGACTGAGTGACGCTGGTCGAATCCGTGCTCGCGGCATTCGTCGCGCTTGTCAGCAGGCTCCTAAACTGTGTGATCAGATCCGCAACGGAATTCACCGTCGAGTACATCACTTGGATCTTGCTGTCTGCCTGGGTCGCGGCGTCAATGTACGACTGCGAACGCGTCACCGACACCTGAAGGTTGAGGATCTGCTGCGTCGAAGATCCATATCCTCCGAAATCCGACGAGACAACTCCCGAGGCTTCCTGAATCTGTGCGTTCGCCATCGTGCTTTGCGTGCGCAAGGCGGCGGCGATCATTTGTTCGCTGGTTCCGAAGGTGGCGACACGCATTGCCATTGGTCAACGTTCCTATGAGCCGACGCTCTGAACAGCCGTCATCAGCGATGAAAACATCTCGTTGATGACCTGTATTAACTGCGACGCGGCCGTATACTGATTCTGCAGAGTGCTGATGCGCGCGGTCTCCTCATCGAGGTTGACGCCTGATTGCGATGACATCGCGCTCGAGAACGTCGATTGCGTCGTCTGCTTTGTAGTATAGTCAGTGGACGCCTGCGATGCCTTCGATGCGACGTTCGATACGATGCTGGCGGCATAGTCTGCAAAAGAACTCGTCGTCGAGCCAAGGCCGCCTACCGCGCTGAAGCTCGTCGATCCGGTCAGCGCCGTGTAGATGTTGTTCGCCACCGTGGTCGAGCCTGAACTGAGCGCCTGATTGCCGGTCGTCAACGACGAGGAAGAATCCAGCGAAGAAATCGCCAGCAAGCCCGAATTTGACAGAATATCGCTGCGTACCTCGAAATCCGACGCCCCGGTCGCAGTCACAAGGTCATTGAGGCCAAGCCAGTCTGACAGGCCCGCACCGCTTGAGCCGACCGAACTGGACATTTCGTTGATCGAAACGCCGTTGCTGCTGCTGGTGCTGGAAATGACGACGTTCCCGTTCGAATTGATCGAGGCAGTCAGTCCGGAAATACCATTGATGGCCGAAACCAGATCGCCGACCGTCGAATAGCTCGACAAATCGAGATCCTGATACGATACAAGACTGCCGCTTTGGTCGGCGACGGCGATACGAGCTGTGCCCGTTGCCGAGAGCTGCGTCGAAGAGGTTACGGCAGCAGTACCCGTCAGCGTCGATGGCGGCGGCAGCGATGTCCCCGTGTTGTGGACCGCATTCAAACTGTCGGCCAGTTGTGTGGCAAGTTGATCGAGCTGGGATTGTGCGGCCGGCAGCACGGTATCGCGAAGCCCGATAAGGGCGCCGATATCTCCAGATGTGATCTGCGCGGTAATATCCACCCCATTGACCGTGATGCCGCTGAATCCGCTCGATGAGGTCGAACTGTAGGTCGTAGCCCCCGTCACCGATGATACCGTCGAGTAGCTCAGCTCGTGGGCGGAACTATCGACCAGCGTCTGACCGGAGGCCGTGTAGACCTGCATGTCGCCAGCGGATGAAATGAAATAGTTGACGTTCATCTTGGAAGCGACATCTTGAAGGGCGGTGTTCCGCTGGTCTTCGAGGTCGCCCGTCGGTTGGCCAGACGCAGCCGCCTGCTTGATCTGGGCGTTTAGGCTTGCGATCGTCTTCAGCTGCTGATTGACGTCGCTGACTGACGACGCAATATCCTGATCCGCGCTGCTGCGCAGTTTCTGTATCCCGGTCGATGTTTCGCGCAACTGGGATGCCAGGTCGTCCAGAGCGCTGACAGCGTTGGCTTGCAACGCAGCGCTACTCGACGTGCCGGCCAGCGACGAAACCGCAGCTTCAAGGGAAGCGATGGTATTGGCCAGCGAAGTCCCAGAGCTGTCCGATCCGCTTGAGCTGCCGTACAAATCCTGGAGCTGAGTGAGATAGGTGTTGCTGGTATCGGCGGCACCGAGCGAAGATGATGCCTGCATCAGCGATTTCAGCAGCAGCTTATCCACATTGCTGGTAATGCCCGTTATGACCGCGCCGGTGCCCGCGCCTCCGCTGGTGGTGGCCGTCTGATTGGCGGTTTTCGCCGTGTAGCCCGTGGTGTCCGCGTTCGAGATATTCGCCGAGGCGACGCTGATCTGAACCTGCGTCACCATCAAGCTACGGACGGCGATACTGCGTGCGATGTCGAGTGACACGGCGACCTCGTTGTCTTGGGCGATCAGGCTCGGATGCTTCTTCCACAGGACACCGACTGCCCGTGTACGCGGCCGTTGGAATTATATGGCGAACTATCCGAGATCTGCTCGCGGATTGCGGCCATGACCGCGTCGATCCGGCGTTGACTGGCCTCGATCGCGGCGCGCAACCGGATCATGTTCTCGGCCATCGAGGTGCGAAGGCACTCAATGCGGCGCACGACGTTTTCCTGCAGCGCCCGGTCGGGTGTGCAGAGCAAAAGTCGTCGCATGGAAACGTCCGCGACCCATTGCTCAAACTCGTCAGCCAGCGCTACCTTGCGCTGGGTATGCAATTGAGACGCGGGAAGCCCCATTGCGAGAGAAATGTTTTCCTCGACCACGACGTTAACGAGCGCATCGATCAGCTCAACAAGGCACTCGATGCGGTCGCCGCTTCCGGCTCTCGGTTGCAATGACGGTCTTTCTGGGATCATTGGAATCACTCCGTTGCCTTGCTGTTCGTCCGGACGTAAGATGAGTCACGCCGAAGGGATGCACAGCGAGCGTAGGCCGAGACCGCGCTCAACTGTTCGCCCGCCGCATTCATTTTCTTTGCTAGTAGACTGCAGCGCTCGTTCAGGACGGACCGAAGCGATCGAAGATCGTTCTCCAGAGCAAGCAGACGACGTCGATCATCGTGAGGCCTGGCAGTCTTCGCAGCCATTACGATCCGGCGAAGCCGGAAAAGCAATTTTTCATCACTCTCGCTGTCGATCATGCTCGCGTTACCTTACGGCCGAGATCAATGTGTCGAACATCTTGTTGACGGCGGTGATGACCTGCGACGCGGCTGAATAGGCCTGCTGGGCCGATATCATGGAGCTGAATTCGGTATTGGTGTCGGTCGTGCTCGACTCCAGTTCGCTGCCATAAATCGTTCCCGCCCCGTTTGTGCCCGAGGTCTGAACCACTGCACTTCCCGACGCGGCAGTGGCCGCATACAAGCCGTCGCTCTTTGCCTGCAAACCGTCAGGTGCCGTGAACGTGGCAACTGGAATCTTGTAGATCGCGATCGTCTGGCCGTTTGAATAGGTCGCGTTGACGGTGCCATTATTACCAACCGCGACACTGCTGAGTTTGCCATAGGCCGGGCCGTCCGACGCAATGCTGGTCACATCGACGGCCGGCGTCGTCGCTCCCGAAGCATATTGCGAGAGGCCGTCAGTCTTGCCGACCGTTCCCAGATCCATCGTAATGGTGCTGTCGGCAGCACCATCGGTCCATCCCGATATGCTGATCGTTGCCGGGCTCGGACTGGTGCTCGCCAGCGATCCATCGCTGTTGAACGTGATCGATATCGATCCCGATGTCGTTCCGGTTGTGGTGCTCGAGTCGGAGGACAGCGTGGGGTTTCCAAAGCTGGCTGTCCAAGTGTTGTCTGCCGTTTTGTCCCATGTGATCTGAACCGTGTTCGCGGTCCCGAGAGAGTCATAGACGGACATCGAACTGGTGAACGTGGTCCCGGTGGTAGCGTCCGCCGGAAGGTTTGCGGCGATGGTCGTTTTGGCGGTCGCGCTACCGCTCGTCGCCGCGATACTGGTATCAATGGGCACCAAACCGTCGCTGCCTGTGCTGCCGACGATTGCACCTGAGGCGTCAGTACGCCAGCCGAGCAGGTAAGCGCCATTGCTGACAAGGTAGCCGCTGCTGTCGATCGAAAACGCGCCGGATCTCGTATAAAGGGTGGAACCGCCCGTCAGCGCTGTCGTCACCGGAAAGAATCCGTTGCCTTGAATGGCGATGTCGGTGGCGTTGGTCGTCGTCGTCAGAAGGCCCTGCTGAGAAATGTTCGCCCTCGCGCTGGTCGTTACGCCACCTGACGAATACGACGACGTGCTCGACGAACTTGTCACCAGCGACTCAAACAGCGCCGAGTTTGTCTTGTACCCGGTGGTCTGCGAGTTGGCGATGTTGTCGCTGATCATCGCAAGCGCCTGGCTCTGCGAATTCAATGCGGAGATTGCCGACGATAGTGCTCCCGAGAGACTCATTGCCTAGCTCCAAACCGATTCAGGATGTGACGCCAATAATGCTGCTGGTGCTGACGGAGGTCTTGCCGATCGTGAGCATCGTCGTGCCGCTCGAACTATCGACCGCGGTCACCGTGCCGGAGACGGTGGTATAGCCGTAGACCGAATTGCCGCTCGAATCCTCGGCGCTCACGGACAACGTGTATTGGCCACCATCGCTGAGCTGCGTTCCGTCGGCGGTCTTTCCGTCCCAGGTGAAGCTGTTGCTGCCGGCAGTGGTCGTACCGCTACCGGTCCACACCGCATTTCCCGAGGAGTCGCTGACGGTAAGCGTTACGCTTGATGCAGCGGAATTCAGTGAATAGCTGAATGCCACCTGACCATTCTCCAGCGTCGCTGTATCGCCTTTGGCTTCGACGGTGTGCCCGATGTAGTTGGACGAATTCAGTGTCAAAAGACTGTTGAAAGATGTTGCGAGCGAATTCAGATTTGTATTGAGCGTCTGCTGCTGATCAAAGTTCGCATAGGATGTCAGCTGATTGATGAAATCCGTCGAATTGGTTGGCTCCAGCGGATTTTGATTCTGCAGTTCGCTGACAAGCAGGTTCAGAAAGTCGCTTGAGGTAAGCGCCGAGGATGTTGTCGATGACGAGGAAGAACTCGTCGCTGTGGATGCGACGGACGAGGCGGTGGTTGCAACAACACTCATGTCAGGCTCCAGCTGCTTGCAGGCGCAGCGCACTTTCGGGAATTCGTCGGTTAGTGCTCTGGTCGTGAATTCCGCTCGTTATTGAAACGGACGACTTCGCGAATTCAGGCAGGATTTTTGCACGGCGATGCCGCCACGCCTCCGCTTCAAGAAACGCGTCGGATTTCATCAAGGATTTTGGCTTGTTCAAAAGATCTCGCCGCGTGAGCTGACGAGTAGACGCCATCCACCGGGCAAAAACTGCCCAGCAGGATCACACGATCTTGCAGTAGCGATCGAATGAGTTGAACTATTTCGTTGAAATTTTAGGTGATGGGTCCTTCAGGAGACCACCATCGATTCCAGGCTTGAGCTCTAGCGTCGTGGTCCCCGGAAATTCGTTCCGGGCAGATAGCGCAGGATACCGCCGCCGAAGCCATTACCTGACCTCATCTCTGACAGGCGCAGCCGGTCCCCCGGCGACAATTTCTCGATGGCGTCAGCGATTTGCTCGGCGACTTCGCCACGGTCAGCCGCCTGCTCGGCGCCGAGCTCGCGCGCGGCGATCAAAAACCCCGCACGATCGAACGATTCCCCGGTGAGGGCCTTCTCCATGCGTTCGCCAAGTTCCTCGAACCTACGGGAGTGCTGGATGCCGCGATCCTGGAGGCTGCGGATTACCGAATCCATGATCCTGACCCCCGCCGGGCTCAGCCTGCTTTCCAGGGAGTCAAGAAACGGTTGCATTGATCCCGGCGGCGGTGGACCAAATCTGGCTGCACGGTCGCCTACCAACCAGCCCGCCACAAACAAATTAGCGCCGAGGGAGACAATGAGGGCCAGTGGAAGCAGGCCAATTTGCGGAATCCGCATTGCAAAAATTCCAATATCCGCAGCGACCCCTAGTCAGTCACGTGCGAGATATCCATAGCGTAAGCAATGAAGCGGGGGAAATCGATTTCGGAGAATCCATCGGACAGCAGGTGTGGGTAAATGCCGACAAAGATCCCGACGAAAAAACAAAATGCAAGGATAAATCCTGGCGAACGCAGCGAAATCAAAAATGCTAAACCACGATTCCGGCTGCGTGCCGGCTCGGCGGAGATTGCGGCAGGCGCGGGTGCTTGACTGACTCCCCGCATAATCCGATCAGTAAGTTCGCCCCTCGCTCGAATCGGAGCGACGGAGAGAGCCCGTCGCAGGAGCCTCGCCTCCTCCAAAGCCAAGCGCGCTTCGTCCGACGAGCGCAGCAAAATGACGGCAGCATGTTGCTGCGGCCCAGGCCAGGTGGAGACGTCGTCCCCGAGCCGCTCAAGCAGATCTTCGAAATCTGCAACATTCATTGTCCGCGAACCTGTCCGGTCAAACCACTGTATTTCTTGTGCTTTTAACCAACTAACGGTATTTCGGCAACCATAACATGCCGTCTTGGCTTTCCGATCCGCCTTCCCGCCATAAGCAGGCATCGGGAGGCTTTTTCCACCTCGAAATGGGCAAACAGGCGATCGGTCGGGATGCTCGCCCAGCGCGACTTTCCGCGGGATGCGACGCAAATCAGCGGTCGAGCGCGTTCCCCGAAGGTGCGCGGCCGCCAACGCACAGAATCTATCGGGTCTCGGCAGATTTTGCCGTCGTGGCCGCAACGAATTTCCACGCGTCACGCAGCTCGGTCAGGCTAGCGATAATCCGATCGTAGCACACGGAAGCATCCGGGCGACCGAACGATCGCAGGCAAGCCATAATGAGCGCGTGGTAGGTTTTGTACAAGCGTTCGGCCACAGCGCCGCCGCGATCAAAGTCCAGATTGTGGCTGAGACCCCGCAAAATTACAGTCGCGCGAATCATGTAGTCATGGCTTTCTTCGAACTGCCCCGCTTTAGCCGACTCAACTGCCTTCTGAAGAAACATGATGGCTCCATCGTAGAGCATAACCAGCGCTTTCAGCGGCGGGACCGCAATGGATGCCGTACGATAGGCCTGCGTCGCCTGGCGGCTCGTCGATCTCTGCATCATTAGTTACTGTTCCCTGAATTGAGGAGTGCTGAAAGATAGTCTAGCGTCGAATTCGCGGTTGAGATTGCCGACTGGTATTTCGCATACTGATTTGTCAGCATCGTCTTGTAGAGCGCCGCCCGCGAATTGATGTCGTCGATCTGCTGCTGCATGCTGTCGTCTTGCGTCTGCAGATTGGTGATCAGCGCTTGCAGCGACCCGGTACTGGTATTGGAACTACTCTTTGCAAGATTGTAGATCTGCGCCGCGATGCCGAAAGTCGAGGTGACCGTAATGGATTGCGAGGTCGACCCGGTATAGATGAACGCCATGCCGGAATAGGCCGTATTGGCCTTGCCGACGATCGAGTTTCCGCTGACCGTGAATAACGAACTGTCACCACCGACGGAGGCAGACGTCAGACTGCCGGTGTCATCGACGACGAGGTCAAGCGTAAATGACGCCGGCTGTGAGGAGCCGGTATTGGCCACCGAAAGACTGCTGGACGAAGCCGTCACCTGGGTGGCCAGCAAGGATATTACGCTAGCGAGATCGTTGGTCAGCGTCGTTGTCAATGTACTGGTATCCAGCTCCAGATCGTTGGTCTCGTTGAACGACAATCCGAGATCGCTGAGCGACAGCCCGCCGATCGAGGTGTTCAGCGCCGACTGAATCTGGTTCATTATATCGCGCATCGTGCCGTCGCCAAACAGCACCGGATTATTCTCACCGTCACTCGTGCTGAGCTGCTGCTGGGCGTAGACAACATCGCGAAAGGCGTTGTAGTCGGTAACGAATGTCTCCAGCGCTGTCTGGATCGCGCTGGTGTCGGTCTCGATGCTGATGTTCAGTGTGGCTCCGGTCGGTGTGGTCTGCAACAGATTGAAGGTCACGCCACTCAGCACGTCGCTGATGTCGTTGCTGTCACGCGTGATCTCGATGTCGTCGAGCTTGAAGAGCGCGGCTTGCGCGGTTTGCAGGACGGTGGCGAAATCGCCGGAGGAATCGGTGACGCCGAGCTTGTTCATGATATCGTCGCCGGATACGCTGCTGGTGACGATTTCGGCATTGTCTTCGGTTGCCGACAACACCATTTCGAATTGCGTGCTCGATACCTGGATGATCGAGGCCTGAACGTTGGTCGTCGATGTCTGGGCGTTGATCGCATCGACGATATCCTCCAGCGACATGCCGCTGGCCACCGAAATGTCGACGTCGCTGCCGTCCTCCAGGCCGATCGAAAATGTTCCGGCATAGCCGAGGTCCGCGGTCTTATCCGACACCGCGTCCCCCAACACCTTCTCTGCTGTCGCGATCTGGCTGATGGTCAGGGTATGGTCGCCGGTCGCGGCGCCGCTACTGATCGACATCGACAGCGCTGAACTGGCGCTGACATCCCCGGTGGTGGTGATGGTGGCCGCTCTGGTGCCGAACACGCTCGACGACAGCGAATTGACGATTGAGCTGCTCAGCGACTTGGTGCCGGTGGCGAGCGTGCTGAGCAGGCTCTGAAGGTTCTGGTAGGCCGCGATCTTCGCCTCGTTGGCGGTGATCTTGGTGTCAATTGTCGTTGCCCTGGCAAGCTTAGCATTGACCTGCGCCGTGATCAGCGCATCCCAGTCGACGCTGGTTGTGGTCTTGGTTCCCGACGTGGTCGTCGTGCTTGCGGAGCTTGTGGTCGAAGTCGACGTCGTCGCCGCGGTCGAGGTCGTACTGCTAACCGACGTCATGGCCGATATCCCTGATTGGAAAAAATGACGGGCCGGCAATCAGGCCGGCCCGTCACCGTCGTTCGCTTAGCTGAGCAGCTTTAGCAGATATTGCGGCATCTGGTTCGCCGCGGATTCGGCGGAGACCGCCGCCTGGGTCTTGACTTCGGCCGAGGACAGTTTCGCCTGCTCGGCCGCGATATCAACGTCCGTGATGGCCGAATTAGCGGACTGCAGATTCTCCGTTTGCGTCGAGATCGAGCTGGCGCTGAAATTGAAGCGAGACTCCTGGGCGCCGATCGTCGCCCGCGCCGACGATACGGTATCGATCGCGGTATCGATCGTAGTGAGAGCCGACGTAGCGCCGGATTGTGTGCTGATATCCAGCGAGCCGATACCGAGCGAGCTAGCCGTCAGACTGGATAGCGTGACCGTGATGGTGTCCGACGCCGACGATCCGACCAGAACCGAGACGCCGGAGGCGAACGCACTGGTTCCATCCAACAGGCTCTGGCCGCTATAGCGCGTGCCGCTCGCGATGCTGTCGATTTCACTCGTCAGCTGGGAGAATTCCGAGTTGATATAGGCTCGGCTACTGTCGGTCACGGTGCCCGAGGACGATTCCGACGCCAGCGACTTCATGCGGGCAAGGATGTCGCTGATGTTGGACGCGCCGCCATCGGCAGTCTGCAGGATGGACGTTGCCTGCGAGGCGTTGGTCGCGGCCTGCTGCAAAGTAGTGACGTCCGATGAAATGCGCGTCGAAATCGCAAGGCCTGCGGCGTCGTCGGATGCCTTGGTGATTTTCGATCCGCTCGAAAGCTTAGCCAGCGAACTCGACTCCTGGGCGGCGTTGATATTCAGATAGCGGACAGCGGAGTTCGCCGCGGTATTTGTAGAAATGACGGGCATTCTGTTGCTCCTTGGTGTGTGGCGGCATCGGCCGCATCATCGGGATATGGATCCCAGACGTAGGCCAGCCCCCGTCCACCCGGTACAACGGATCGGCAGGCAAAAGTCAGGCGGGGTTTTCGCGGCGGTCGCTTGATTATGGTTAGCAATCGGTAAACAAGTGACGGATATCCCGCTCGTGCCGACGGAGCAAATCCTTGAGTTGCTGACGCCCGCGCTTGAGGAGCGACTCGACGGCCGCGACCGTCGTATCCATCACTTCTGCGATTTCGCCATTGCTCATATTTTCGTGATACGAGAGAATCACCGCAACACGCTGCTGCTCGGGCAGTCGCTGCATGGCATTTTCCAGCATCTGCGTGACTTCATTGCGCTGCATTGTGCTGACGACGTCCGGCTGTGCATCCGCTGGCTCCGGAACCGCATCGACGTTGTCGGCACGAGGCAAGCGATGCAGATCGATGCACCTGTTGGTGACGACACGGAAGAGCCATGTCGAGAACTTCGCGCGCCCGTGCTGCCATTTCCCGCGATGCGTCCACACCTTGAGCAAGGTATCCTGGACGACATCTTCCGCATCAGCACGACTGCCGACGATGCGAAGGGCAATCGCGAACGCGCGATCGATATGACGTTCGACCAGAAGTCGGAATGCAGCTTCGTCATTTGACGCAAGTCGGTTGAGAAGCTCCTCGTCGTCATCCTTCAGCGGCACGCATGTCATTTCTTCGCGCGTCACTTTCGCGGCTGCATTTGGCGAGCCGGATTCCGGCTTCGGAATCGCCGCCGGCGCTACATCGACCGGAGCCCAGATATCGAGCGCGTAGGCCATTCCCATCTCCCGACCCGCTATGCCAGCGGACGAATGATCCACTTGGCTTCCGAGTGTTGAACGCACGAGCGCAGAGAACCGGGCGGACAGTTTCAATTTATTTTACAATGCCTTACTGGGCATTTCCTGCCTGCCGCTCGGCAAAACATACCCACCCCGACCGATCCGATCCGGCCGCGTGAAGACACGGCAAGATCGATGAATACTTCCATTCGCAACGCCACAGATCGCGACGACTGACACTGGTCGAGGCCACAACTCATTTCCGTTTCCGCAAGAAATACGACGCGTCGCAGGAAGGCGCGATGTATCGTCCGACTACTCATGGACGGTGCGCACGATTCGAAATTCCATTGCGCAATTGAGCGGCGATAACCGGCGGATCACTCGGCAAATCCTTCCGAATCAGTTTTCCAAAGCTAGCGCAATTCTGAATTATGTGAACAGTAACGATCCAAATCTCTGTTGCGCGCATTCCTTTTGCGCCTGATTTCACGTCGGCCATCGTTTATCAAACAGCACGACAGGGGTTTTGTAGTGAACATACACAATTCAGAAACACACAGTTACAATTCGCAATCAAATGAAACGCGAACATATTCGTTCGATGTCTTCGACACATTCCTACTGCGCGCCTGCATGACTCCGGCAGGTGTGTTTGAGCGGGCCTTTCAACTTTCACCCGTCTCCAAGTCATTTCCAGATGCAGCTACAGCCTATGTGCAGCATCGTCGTCAGGCAGAAGCGCGCGCTCGCAAAGCGGCGGAAGAGGATACCGGATCCGTCGAAGTCGGTATCGCGGACATCTACAGCTATTTTCCTTTTCGACTCTTTGGGCTTGACCGCAAGGCCTTGCAAAGTCTTGTGCGAGCGGAATTTGAAGCCGAGCTTGATCTCTGTCGAGCCAACGCAGAAATAGTTCGGCAATATTCGGAAATACGCGCAAGCGGAGCACGTACCGGCTTTATCTCGGACACCTACTGGAGTCGTGCGCAGCTGGCCAAGCTGCTGCGATGCTGTCACCCCGGACTCACGTGGGATTTCCTTTACGCTTCGTGCGAGAGCGGGACAAACAAGGGCGAAGGGCTTTTTGCAACCTACCTATCGGAGCAGGCGATTGCCCCGTCACAGGCGCTTCATATCGGCGACAACGAGAACGCAGACATCAAGGGCGCGCGCCGTCATGGCATTGGCACCAGATATTACCCGCAAGCGAGTGCGGCTCTTACTTCGATATTTCACAGGGAGACTTCGGTCTGTCAGTCTCTGTGCTCGAATGAAGTGACCGAGCTCGATCACGGCTTGCGAACGTTGCGGCGGGTCGTCGCGTCGCGGACACCCGAAAGGTCGCCCCTGTTCGAACTTGGCGTCACCGTGCTCGGACCCGTGATGCAAGCATTCAACGAATTTATCGCCAACCGCGTGGAGCGACTTGATCTGCGAGGCAGGAAAACTGCTGTGGCTTTTCTCGGCCGCGATGGCTTTCTGTCGCATCAGGTCTGGGAAACCACGCAAAATAAGCCGGCATCGTACATCGCGTTGAACCGCCGCGTCAGCATGGTCGGTTCCGCCACGACACTCGATCCCTTGATTGAATTGCTCAGTAAGGTTCACAAGATTGACGCCAAGACTTTTGCGGACATCGTCAAGATCCTGCCGCATCCGGCCATCGATTTTTTTGCACAGTATCCTGATGGCATCGCCACCGGCGAGGAGCTGGCTGCTGCGCTGCCCGGATTAATCGAGAATGATGAGATCGGCGCACTCGCGGCCGACATGAGAACGGAACTACTCCGGTATTTGCGCCGGGAGATTCCGAATTTTGATGATTGCGACGATCTCGCCCTGATCGATCTTGGTTACTCGGGCAGTATCCAGAAAGCCTTGCGACGCATTCTCGACATCGAAGGCATCGGAATAGGTTTGCACGGCTTGTATCTGTTGACCATGGATGACGCGTTTGACGACCTTGCCGATTGTGACACCGCCGAGGGTTTTATCTCCGATCTCGTTGTCAACCCCCACGCAAAACGAATGTTGATGCGTAACGTCGCGCTGTTGGAGCAAATGTGCTGCGCGCCAACTGGATCCGTGCGCGGTTATCGCGGAGGCGACGTATTGTACGAGGATAATCCCCAATCGCCACAGCAGCTCGCGTTCGGGCGAGAGGTACAAACAGGCGTCCTCGCCTATGTTGGAGCCGCCCGCCAATATTCACCTGCCTACGCGCTTGCGCCGTTCGCCAATCTGAACGTGGCAGCCCAATCGGTAGCGGCCATTCTGGGGCGACTGTTGCTGCTACCGACCGACAATGAGCTGGTATTGCTTGGGTCGCTCAAGCACGACGTCAATCTCGGCACTCATGCGCTGGCACCTCTGCTCGATGGCGACTTCGCCAGCCGATTGCAGGTCGCCCAATCGCTCCCGGTTGCCTGCACGGCAGCGGCTCCCCCGATGTGGCTTGCGGGCAGCTTCGCGGCGTTGTCGCCGCTCAACAACTTCCTGTATATGCTGTTTGGATCCAATCAGCTGCCGCCGGATATTTTTAGCGACCTAAAATGCGGCGGGCTCGAGGTCTGTTTCTTCGGTGCCGACGGGTCATCGAACCTTGTACAAGCAAACTGCTATCGCACCGGCCTCGGAGACATCCGTGTGCGGATCCCGATCGCCCGCAGTATGGGCATTCAGCTGATCATGGTGCCGATTGCCAAGCTGGCAAGAGAAGGGCTGATAGCCGGCCCGTTTCTGCAATGCGGGTTGGACGTCAAGGAGATCTTAAAAAGCACTGATGTTGTGAGAGTGCCTGACCAGCACCTGCGTCACTCCGGTCTTGAGCGGTATGGTCGATACTATCGCGCTACCCAGGATGACGGAGCACTGATCATCGACGCTTCGACTCAGAAGTCGCCGGTTGTGATCGTGAGCATCGGCTTGACGCCTTTGAACGGCGAGCGCGTGATGGCGCTTTAGTTGCCATGGAAGGCTTCCAATTCGCCTGAATTCGGCATGCCGACCGTATCAGTCATGACTCCCTCGCATGATAGGTCGGCCGAGCATGAGCGATGCCATCGACAAGTTACTAAAGCAAGGCGAACCCGGCGCACTTCGCCTGGGCGACGTACAACGCCACCGCCTCCAGCAATTGGTTCGACGTCATTGCGGAACCGCTGTGTGGGACGGTTGCGGCCTCGTCGAGACGCCTGACATGACGGTCATCGTGCTGAATTCGGCGACCGCGCCACGTGTCGAAACGCTCATCCGTTCGCTGCATGAAAATTCAATTGTAATCGTTCCGTTCGGCGAGAACCCGGCGTTCGATTTTCTGAAATCGAAACTTCATGGATACGGATCGATCGGATCTCAGGGTACCATCGCTCCCCATCACATATGGTGGGGCGGTGTTAAGCCTCTGTCCGTCCCTACGGGTCTCTACCGTAGGGAGGATACGCTTTTCGTCTCATCGTTTGAGCGCCGGTTTCCCATTGATGAGAGGGCCGCCCAATTGGCAACCGCTCTGGAGCGGCTGGGTCTCAACAGCGTCATCGAGGGAGCAACCACGGATATTACGGCCACGGCGAGCGGCGTTTCCAAGATCGGGTTCATCATTCGACAATGGGAGCGGGCAAATCGTCCGATTTTTTGGATCGCCCCCGATGCGAATGTTTGTCAACATCCCCTGCTGCCCCAATCTCTCGGATGCGACTTCGCGATCCACAAGAAGCGTTCGGGCGCAATCGATGCCGGTGCAGTATTCTTCCATCAGACGGAGCCCGCCCGTGCCCTGCTGGACATTTGGTATCGCCTCAGCCGTGATTACCCGGACCTTCCGGAAGCCTTCCTGCTCGACCAGGCATGGACACTCGTCTCATCGCAAAGGCAGATCGAAACCGCGTGGCTGCCGGACAGCTACTGGCAGTCGGGAGATCTACAAACCGGGGATCGCGCCACCGTCATTCAATGCGACCGTTATAAAGAGCCCCAGATACCGGATGAATACCTTGCGTTACGCATCCAGCACGCCCGCCGATTCGGCCGGCATCAGGCACCGGAAGCTCACTTGATCATGCAAGGGCCGGTGCAGACCCGCGGGCCGATCACGGTGCTCATCCGTGATGTATTGGCTGGCAATGCCCGAAGCGTCAGCGGCGCTATCGAGGCTGCAGCTCAGGCATTCGTGACGGACCCAGGAGGTTTCTCTCAGATGGAGGTGGTGCTCTGCGCTTGGGACAATGATGTCGACTCCGTCATGCAAATTGAGGACGACAGCTGGGTGCTTGTCACCGACCCATCCGAGCGATTGCAACCCCACGCTTTCAGCAAGCTGGGCGATAGCAAGCTTGGCTCGGCACGCCCGATCTATTCCGCCGCGACGGCTCAGAATTCAGCATCGATATTCAGGCTGGCAGATCCCTCGCTTGGCGTTAGATTGAAACGAAGCGGCAAGTATCACGAATCATTTCTGAAGCGTCCGCCATGGCCCACACACAGCGAATGAAAAATCGGCAGGCCGGACGTGAACTTGGGCGGGTCAAGGGACCGCGGCTGACCGACGCGCCCCGGCTCATGCGGCGCTGGTGAGCTTCGGCTTTGCGGTCACCTGTGCGGACCGTGAAACGTAGCGCGGGAACCTGATGTCTTGCCGTAGACCCCGGATTGCTCTGTTTGTAAGAATGATCTCACCATCGTAGCGCCCAATAATCTCCTTGGCGATCGCAAGTCCGAGACCGGCACCCGGAATGGACTGTTTTCGAGCCGGGTCAATACGAAAAAAGGGTTCAAACACCCGGTCCATCACCGCCTCGGGATCGGCCAGCTTGACCTCGGCCAGCATCGCGAGCGCGCGAGCGCGCGCCGTCCCCGCGGCCACGCCCTCGTGGGTCATCGGCGCTTCCATGAGCTGACGGCCGACCGTCATGACCGGGTTCAGGCTCGCCATCGGGTCCTGGTAGACCATGGCGATGCGGCGGCCGCGGATCGCGCGAAGGCCGGCCTCGTCCAGCGTCGTCAGATCGCGTCCCTCGAAACGGATGCGGCCGCCGGTGATCCGGCCGGCGCGTCCGAGATAGCGCACGATGGACAGCGCGACGGTCGACTTGCCGCAGCCGGACTCGCCGACGAGCCCGAGCACTTCGCCGGCGCCGACCTGGAGGCTGACGCCGTCGACGAGCATCCATCGGCCGGCGCCCGCTGCGATCGAGATCCGCAAGTCCGATACGCTGAGGAGCGGCGCGGCCGCGGCCATCGTCAACGCCCGCGCCGCAGCCGGTCGGCGACGCCGTCGCCGAGCAGGCTGAAGCCGAGGCCCGTGAGCACGATCGCGATACCCGGAAAGAACGAGATCCACCATCCCGTATTGAGGAAGTTCTTGCCGTCAGCGACCAGCACACCCCATTCGGCGGTCGGCGGCTGGGCGCCGAGGCCGAGATAACCCAGGCTCGATCCCAGGAGGATGCCGAGCGCCATGTCGGTCATCCAATAGACGATGATGGAGCCGATGCAGTTGGGCAGCAGGTGGCGGAAGATGATGCGCAGCTCGCCATAGCCGAGCACGTGGCCGGCGGCCGCGTAGTCGGCCTGCTTCTGCGTCAACACCTCGGCCCGCATCAGGCGGGCGTAGAATACCCAGCCGACGACGCTCACCGCGATGCACATGTTGAGGAGGCCGGGACCGAGCACGGACACGATGGTGATGACGATGACCAGGAACGGAAAGGTGACGACGAGATCGACGACGCGGCCGAAGAGCATGTCGAGCCAGCCGCCGTAGTAGCCGACGAAGGCGCCGACGATCGTGCCGAAGACGACGGGAAAGATGGTCGTGAATATTGCGATCGCCAGGTCGATGTTCGCCGCCCAGATGACGCGCGAGAGGATGTCGCGGCCGAAGTTGTCGGTGCCGAACGGATGGGCAAGGCTGGGCCGATGCAGGATCGCCGACATGTCGAAGGCGAGGGGATCATAGGGCGCGATCCACCCAGGAGCCGCGGAGACAACGAGGAAGAGCCCAGTCAGAACAATGCCGATGACGAGGGAGCCGCGCAGTCGCAGTGTGCGACGGCGAACGTTCATCGTCTCCGCTCTCGCACTCATGCCCCGACCCTCGGATCGAGCGCGGCCTGCACGAGGTCGGTCACGAGAAACACGAGAGAGACGACGATCGCGAACGCCAGCGTCAAGCCCTGGATGACCGGGTAGTCCCGGCCGTAGATGGAATCGATCATCAGGCGGCCGGCCCCGGGCACCGCAAAGACGGTCTCCGTGATCACGGCGCCGCCGATGAGCGTGCCGATATTGAGGCCGAGCAGGGTCACCGTGGGGATCGCGGCGTTGCGCAGCACGTGCTTGCCGAGCACCACCCGGGCCTTGAGGCCCTTGGCGCGGGCAAAATCGACATACTCGGCCTCCAGCACGTCGACGATGCTGTTGCGCAGGTTGCGCATGAGCACGGCGGACAGGCTGAGGGCGAGGGTGAGCGCCGGCAGGAACAGGTGATAGAGCTTGTCGCCGAAGGTCTCGCCGTAGCCGCCCACGGGAAACCATCGCAAATGGGCGGCGAACAGCGTCAGCAGCAGGATGCCGAGGTAGAACACGGGCGTCGAGAGCCCGACCTGGAAGGCGGTCCGAATGGTGCCGTCGACCCCGCTGTTATGGCGCAGGGCGGCCACGAAGGCGAGCGGCACGGCCATGAACACCGCCAGCAGGGCTGCAAAGGCGGTCAGGAAGAGCGTGGCCGGCAGGCGATGGGCGATGAGGCCGAGCACCGACGTCCTGTTGACGATGGAGTCGCCGAGTTCGCCCTGAAAGAACTGTTCGACGAATATTCCGAACTGGACGACGATGGGCCGGTCGAGGCCGAGCTGCGCATTGATGCGCGCCACGTCCGCGTCGGTCGCGCGGTCGCCGATCATCGTGCTCGTGGGATCGCCGGGCAGCAGGTGCACGAGCACGAACACCACCACCATGATCAAGAGGAAGGTGGGGACGATCTGCAGCAGCCTGAGGACGACGTACCTGAGACTGATCGGCATCGCCAACGGTCGTCGTGGACAAAAGAAAAGGGCGCGGCGTCAAGGTTAGCGAACGCCGCGCCCGGGTTCAATCCGGCGCTCGGATCGGAGCGGCTACTTCTCCACGGAGGCGCCGACGAAGATATTGTTGCCGAGCGGGATCTGCACGAAGCCTTTCACCGCCTTGCGGAACGCCACCGGATAGGGCGACTCGTAGAGCGGAATGATCGGCGGCGCCGCCATGTAGATGTCCTGGATCTCCTTGTATTGCGCCGCCCGCTTTCCCGCGTCCATCTCCTTCAGGCTGGCGTCGAACAGGTCGCTGACCTTCTTGTCCTGCCAGCCCGTATGCATCGATTCGATGTTCTTGAAGTCCGCGAAGTAGGAGACGATCTCGTTGGGATCGGCGATGTCGTCGGTCCAGAGCGAGACCCGCATCTGGAAGTCGCCGCCGCGATAGCGTGCCGTGCGCGTGGCGTTGTCGACCTGCTCGATCTTCAGGCGGATGCCGACCTGCGACCACATCTGCTGCACCGTCGACAGGATGGCCGTATCGTCCGCGCTGCCGGCGAGGGCCAGGCTGGTGACGTCGAGCCCGTCGCCATAGCCGGCGTCGGCCAGCAGCGCCTTCGCCTTGGCCTGGTCATAGGGAAAGGCCGGGCCGTTGCCGGAAACGTAAGGGGTCGACGACGACATAAAGGAGATCATCGGCTTGGCCACGTCGAAGGTGACGAGCTTGATGAGCGCGTCCTTGTCGATGGCGTAGTACATCGCCTGCCGGACCCGCGGATCGGCCATCGGATTCTTGGAGCCGTCCTTGAGCGTCGGGCGAACGTTCAGGGTGAGGAAGTTCACCTTGGTCGAGGGCCAGAGCTGCATGTCGAGGTTCGGATCGGCCTTCAGCTCGGCGACGCGGGCATAGGGAATGAACTCGGAGCCGTCGACCTCGCCGGCCTGCAGCTTCAGGATGCGCGTGGCGTCGTCGGGAATGGTGACGAACTCCATCGCGTCGAGATAGGGCAGCTGCTTGCCCTCGGCATCCTTGCGCCAGTAGTTCTCGTTGCGCGCCAGCTTCATGGAGACGTTGCGCTCCCAGCTGACGAACTTGAAGGGGCCGGTGCCGAGCGGATGCTCGGCGAAGGACTTCGCCTTCTCCTCGTCGGTGGCGCCGGGCGACGCCTCGTAGGCCTTCTGCGGCAGGATCGCCGTGTTGAAGGTGGCGAGCGCCTTGATCAGCACGGGATCGGGCTGCTTCAGCTTGATCGTGATGGTGTCGGGCGCGCTCACGGCGACGGTGTCGACCGACGCCAGCAGGAAGTTTCAGATGCCGTTCTTCGGATTGGCGGCGCGATCGAGCGACCATTTGACGTCGTCTGCCGTCAGCGGCGTGCCGTCGGCGAACTTGACGCCCTGCCGCAGCGTGATCGTGTAGGTCAGGCCGTCATCCGCCGCCTGCCAGGCGGTGGCCAGGCCCGGCTGCACGTCCTTGCCGTCATCGGTCGGCAGGAACAGCGTGTCGTAGAGATTGGTCGTGATCCAGATGTCGACGTTGGCGTCGTTGAAGACGGGATCGAGCAGCAGCGAATCGGCGTAACGGGCATAAGTGAGCTTGCCCCCCTTCGTCGCCGCTGCGGCCGGAAGCGTCACGGCCAGGGCG
>Ga0137409_10001072_pt1 | contig 29607 bp, 23 predicted proteins | sample CZODoug1_16funga_FD_122059 | JGI IMG/M metagenome (GOLD analysis project Ga0137409, IMG submission 122059) | Vadose zone soil fungal communities from Angelo Coast Range Reserve, California, USA - CZODoug1_16fungal (Hybrid Assembly) | ecosystem: Environmental > Terrestrial > Soil > Vadose zone...
TGACCCCGTTGACGGCATTCGCTCCCCAAATCGTTCCACCGGGTCCGCGGATAACCTCAATGCGTTCGATGTCCTCGAGGGGGGTGGCCTCAACCTGCCAATAAACGCCTGCGAATAGTGGCGTGTAAACGCTACGCCCGTCGATGAGGACGAGCATTTTGCTGGCTAGCACTGACCCAAAACCACGAATGGCCACGGACCAGTGATCGGAGTCGACTTGCGCGACCTCAACTCCCGGCGCCAAACGCAAGACTTCAGGGATGCTGGTCGCTCCGGACCGCCGGATGTCCTCCTGCGTGATTACGAAAATTGCTGCCGGGGTTCTCCAAACCTCTTCCGGCTCTTTCGAGGCCGTCGTCACTTCAATGTTGCCAAGCTGTGCCAGACTCAGTTGTTTCAGGGGATCATCAAGACCCTGGCCTTCTGGCGACGCACTGGCCCAACTCTGGCCGATGAGTAGCGGCAACAGGAGCAGGATTAACGATAAATGCGCCTTACCCCGGACTCCGGTCGTGGCGTGATTCGCACAAGTGACAGGGCCCAGGTAAGTGTTCATAGTCAACATCCCCTTAACGAAACGTTCTTTCTACTAGCTCTGGGTGCTTGCGGCCGAGGCGCGGCGAGACAAAAACTCCGCTGTGCCGCTCCGCATGAGCTTTTCAAACTCATCAAAGATTTGCGGGTCCCACCATCCCTTGGCCACCTCGAGCTTCATGGTTTGAAGCGCGTCCGTGATAGAGAAGGCAGCCTTGTACGGCCTTACCGTAGTCAGTGCGTCGTATACATCGACAATCTGCAGAACTCTGGCTGTGATTGGAATGTGCTCTCCCTTAAGACCGTCCGGATACCCTGACCCGTCGAATTTTTCGTGATGGTGGCGGATGATTGGCAAGACCAAACGAAAAGACTTCAGCGGTTCGCAGATTCGCTCTCCGACAACTGGGTGCTCCCGCATCAACTTCCATTCCTCGGGGGACAGACTGCTTGGCTTCAAGATGATCGAATCCGGAACCGCAATCTTCCCGATGTCGTGGACCACGCCCGCGCGCCGGAGTGCGGTGAGCACATCCTCTGGAAGGCCGAGGTGCTTTCCCAAAGAGGCGGAATACTCAGACAAACGCTCACAATGGCCGTGCGTGTAGGGATCTTTGCCTTCGATACTCCGTGCAAGCGTGAACAAGACCGACTCTGCCCGCTCGAGCTCATCCGTTCGCTGTTTCAGTTTCAAGAGGGAACGCACGCGGGCCAGGAGTTCGGTGCGGTCGACCGGGCGGCTCAGAAAATCGTCGGCCCCAACTCGGATACCTTCAATACGATCCTGCTTGTCGGAGAGCGCTGTTACCAAAATGACCGGGGTCAGGTAGGTCTCCGGGTCCGCCTTGATCTGTTTGCAGGTGTCAAACCCATTCAGCCTCGGCATCATCACATCCAAAAGCACCAGGTCGATAGGGCCTTTGGCCATCTGCTGCAACGCTTCGGCACCATCCGCCGCCGTGATGACCTTGAATCCCTCTGCCGAGAGAAGCTCGTCCATCAATTCCCGATTTGGTATTTTGTCATCGGCAACAAGAATGGTGCCGGTAACCCCATGATTCGACCGAGACAACATAGTCCACCACCTAACTCTGTCGAGTTGAAGTTAGGGTTTCATACCAAAGATGGAAACGGGTAATTACGGAAGTTACCTACCGCCTCAGCTTGTTTCGAGTCTGCTATGGCCTCTCGGCCCGCACGATAAACTGCCGGATTTCCTCTTGCTGCTGGGGGCCGATACGGGAGAATAGGGCGCCTTGCCGGTCGTCCTTAACCCAAACCACAGTCGCGGACGCGTCGATGACAACCGGGGAACTCGGAAGCCGGAACGACACCCGAACAGCCTCCCCCGCCTTGAGACCCTCTACCTCCAGTTGCATCCCACCTAGGCTCAGGTTCCAGGTTCTGCCGCGTAGCGTTCGTGGTCCCACGGTGCAACTGACTTCCGTTTGCATAGAAACGCGGGCGGATCTGCGGCGATTCTCGAGCAGCGTGCCGCGGACGGTGCGGAGCAAGCTGTTCAGCTTTTGCCGATCCACCGGTTTTTGCAGGAAGAAAGTAGCTCCTATCGCAAATGCTTTCTGCATCGTGTCCCGATCCTCGCGACCGGTTACGACGACGATCGGGGTCAGCTTGTTCCACGAGCTTTCGCGGATCTTCTGCGCTAGTTCGAAACCGTTCAGCTTGGGCATCTCCAGGTCCAGAAATATACCGTCGAATTTTTCCTGGGCGACCACTCTTGCGGCGCTCTCACTGTCGCTGATGGGGCGGACTTCTGCCTCCAAAGTCTTGAAGACCTCGGTCATCAATTCCAGGTTCGCAATATCGTCTTCCACCACTAGGAGCTTCAGTGAAGCCATGCGACCTCCAAACTTCTCGTGGCCCTAACGGGTGTTCTAGTACGCCAGGCGCCGAATAGCAAGAGACCCACGGTCACATAACCGATGCTGCACGAGCATTGTAAGGACGAGCAAGCTTCCAGCTGGCGTATCCAGCTCCAGATGGAAGAGGCAATCACAATTGGTGATAGGAATCTCGGTATCGGCGGTCTGCTTCGGACTCGCATCGCAACCTGCAAGATAGACAAGCTGTCACGCATTTTGTGGAGGAGCCACGGTCACGACATCTCGGCCGCGGGCTTTGGATTCATAGAGGCACTGGTCCGCGATTTTGAGCAACTCTTGGGATGTTGAACCATGCTCCGGAAACGCGGCTACGCCGATCGAAACGGTGAGAGGACCCAGAGACTGCTTCTTATATTGCAGCCGTAGGCTTTTTACTTCTGCGCGCAGGACGTCTGCGCGGATAACCGCATCCTTTGAAGAGGACTCCGGCAGGATAATGGCGAATTCCTCGCCCCCATAGCGGCAGCATATGTCGGTGGTGCGAAAGAACTTGCGAAACAGATCGGCAAGGGATTGAAGCACCGCGTCGCCTGCATCATGACCGAAAGCATCATTGAACTTCTTGAAGTGGTCTAGGTCGAGGAAAAGAACGGCGATAGAGAGGTGATTGCGGCCAGCTAATTGCAATTCTCGGGATAACGATTCCTCCAGGAAGCGGCGGTTGAACAGGCGAGTGAGCGGATCGCGGATCGACTGTTCACGCAGGGTTTCGCGCAACTGTAGACTTGCCAGCGAAAGCGCGATGTGCGAGGCAGCACTTACGGCAAGACGCTCACGCGAACCTCTGCTCCCTGCGCCAGACTCGCGTGGAAGTTCCGGTGCGCTCTCGAATTCCAGATGCAAGACACCAACTGTGTTCCCCTGCGCGACCATCGGAAGGCACAGAGACTCGGCGCCCGAACTCTTTGTTTGATGTTGGCAGACAATGTCATCGCCTGAATGCCCACTCCAGTGAGGCAGGCCACGGCGGAGAGCCCAGCACGCGTCGGGTGGAAAAGTCGGTGCCAATGAGTCCCTTTTCCCCCACCGAACCGCTGCCTCGACGAGGTCTCGCGACGACCTGAACAAATAAAGCGCTCCGGAGGGAGCGTCGGGGAAGAGTTTATGCACTGAGTTGGCGGCGACGTCGGCGGCTTCCTTGACCGTTCCACTACAGGCGAGCAGAGACCCCATTTCGTTTAGAGTAGTGGTTTGCTTCGTGCGAAGCTCCAACTCTTTCACCAACCGGTCCAGCGACTCCGCATGTTGCCGCTGCGCCTCATTGGCCTTGGTCTGTTCCGAAACGTCCTCGTAGATCAGGTACGCACCCCTGACTTCGCCTTGTACCAGTAGTGGGACTCCATGCAGTGAGAGATCAAGAATCTTCCCATCCCTTCTCCGCCGACGGATAGTTCTGCGGAAGGCGCTCCCGGCAAAGATCTGACGTATCTGCAGGGTGGAATCGGATTCCGGATCGCCGAGTATCCCAGGGAGCCCGGAGGCCAGCTCATGGCGGTCGCACTGAAAAAGCCTTTCGAAAGCCGAATTTGCCAGCTCGACCGCGCCTCGCTGGTCAAGAACGATAATCCCAAGCGGGCTGTTTTGTATCAACGAATCCAAGTATGTGGTTTGTCTGTTTAGATCAATGGCTAGACGGTGTCGTTCGCTGACCTCGGATCCCACGATCAGTCCTACCGCAGACAGCACCATCATCAGAAGCGCGACTTTGTTGAACGCGGCTGTATCTGGCGGAAACAGATGCATAGCGACCACGATGCCAAAATTCATGACGAGCAAGCCGATGACGACTCGCTGAATCCCCTGGCGCATCGCAATCCAGATGATCGGAATGAAACTCAGATAAAAATGATCGTAGCGCCTGTCCTTGGATCCGAACATCACCAGAATAACGGCGAATATCGTCAGTATTTGGCCGGAGGCCTCCACAATCGGACCAAGAGAGAATCTCCAAGTGGTGAAACGCGGCTCGGCGGAGGGAGGCTGGGAGGGCGCTGATTCCAGCCACCTGCGGACAAACGGAAAGACATGAACAAGAAGAAATGGGGCGATACCCACCAAACCGATGGCGTCGCCCAGAAACCACCCTAGGGCAGACGACTTATATTCACTCCAGAGGATGCTGTGATCTGCGATCAAGCACGCGACGCCAAAGACGGTTGCTCCTGCTGCCGCAGTCGCGGTCGCGAAGACGTAGCTTACAACGTCGCGCCGCCGACGCAGCCCAAGATCGATTTGCAGAGGGCCACGCAGTATACAGGCCGCCGCGCCATAACAAAGCGCACTTCCTGCGCTACCAACCGTGCTGCTGTAGGACATGAGTGCTTGGCCGTAAATGACCCTTGCGGCAAGAGCGTCGGCGAAACAGACCAAGAGTGCATACCACGGGCTGACACCTAACAAGAGCGCTATGACCAGGCCTACGGCTGGATACCAGGCAACGAATCCAATACGAGAAATGAAAATGACTTCCGGGCGGTTCAGCAGTAAGTACAGCAGAACGAAAAAAAGGGACAGAAGCGAGTAACGAACAATCTGGCGGTGCCAATGCATGAATACGGCCCCAGCGAAAGTACGGCAGGCGGCTTTAAAGTTAGAAGGAGGTCCTCTGCCGACTATTTCGTGTTCAGAAGCCCACGTAGTATTCTTTCGTGTTTTTGAGGAAGTGGCGATGCACAGGCTGGTTCCAACAGTACAAATAGCCAGCCGCTACTCCGGTGAAAAACAGCATTTCCTACCGCGCCCCACGGGCTTGTGACGCCACAGTGGCCGAATCGCCTCACAACCAAAAGACTTGAAAAGCTTGGCCCGTGGAAGGAACACTGTCGACACAGTAGCGCAAGAGATTCAGGGAATCAAGGGGTTTGTTGGCGTGCTGAAACAGTCGCTCTTGCTCGACGCTAGTCAGCAAACGAACATGCCGAGAAGTCGTTTCACGTCGTCGATTGGTTGCTTGAAGCGAAAGTAGCTCGGTGGGCGTTCCCGTCAGTTCTATCCGCCTGAGTTCGCCTGTAGCCCCGAAAGGTGGTGTTCCAGGCGCAGAGCCAAACGCGTCGCGGACCTCCTGCCCGAAGCCGGGCAATTGCACCTAATAATCGGCAGGCGGGCACTCATGACGAACTTGTCACCGTCTTTGGGATTGGTGCCGCTTGTTCCCGGGCCAGTCCAGACAATCGAAATTTGCGAGAGTCTTCGGGTCGGTGATTTCGATCGGGGCTTTGAGATGTGCGCCTCTGACCGTGATTTTGGATATTTCCGCTTTTGCGAACACCCGGACAGGGATTGCCAGCGAGAGGAAGGCAACCGAAACACCAAGTTTTCGCATCATTGTCCACCTCCTGTTCCTCCAGCATTGGCTCTGGAAGCTATCGATAAGGTCTTGGACGCAACAAAAGAACAAGTACCCCAACCGCAGTACACAGTTTCATCCGCTAACGGAATTGTAGTACTGAAATCAAATTACGATCTGCGGTTATTTCAGATACTTCCAGTTCTTGAGGAACTGGACAAACAAAAGGCTTACGCAGAGACGTTTGCCGAGATGCTTCAGTTGACCCAAACGGCGGGCGGTCAAATTAGCGGCGTACTCAGCCCTGATCCCGAATCCCCGATGCCCATGTCCCAGACCTGTTGTACTTGAATATTCAACCTGATCCCAGCTATATCGGCTTGCGTTACTGCAACTGCGATTTGGGATTTGGCAACGGGTCAAGCGTCGGCGAGATAATCGAGGATGTCAAAGGACGCGACCGTCTTGTTGTCATGGAACAATGCTGACGAAACCACCTTCGCGCCAAGCGTCGCCCTACGAAGAGTATCTGGGATAAATGAAAGACTGCAACAGTCAGGCGGCGTATGTTTCATCATCGGGCCGCACCGCATAGAGGAATTCGTGACATTCACGGTGCACAGTTTTGCCGAGCGCGTCCCTTTCGGCACTGATTAAATCCACTTGCTTACCGCAAATTGCACAGAACTGTCTCGGGTTCAGCTTAGGATGATCCATTTTGCGAACCTCCCTCAGGTTTACCCTGCCTTACGTAGGCGCTGGGTGTTTGCAGAAAGCAAAGGCAGGACTTTCCCATAACAGTCCTCATGCATAGGCCCATTTCTCGCGTCTACTACCGCACTGCGCAAGTTCACGGGCTTGCCGCAGACCACGCAATTCAGGTGCGTGATTTTGTCTTTTTCCACGGGTTCACCTCCCATAGAGCAGATTAGAAGGACAGTAGTTTGCCCTACCGATGACCACCGGGAAATACCATGAATACCGTAGTCGTCGAGGGCGCAACCCCTATTGACAACTCTATTACGGTGCTGGGTTGGGGTGTTCGACGGAAATAGCCGCAAATATTGTGGGGTAGGCAAGACTACTGTGGAGCGAGATACACCTGCGGAGGCGCAGGATGACAGCACCCAAAGAATCACGCCTTGCAATCTGTTGCTCCGGGGAGGCTGCGCAGGTTCGAGTCCTACCTGAGGAGCCATTCTTTTCATGGGCTTACATGCTCTTCGTACACTTCTGTGAGCAATGGAAAATTTCTAACCGGAACCCTCCGACCCCGTGGTCCTCACGGAATCTCAAAAGCGAACGAATCCGAATAACGTGGAAGCAAGAGGTTCGTTGCTGCCGCCAGCCCTAGCGCTACCGCGAGGAGAACCAGCAAAGAGGCATAGGAGCCAGTCGCATCAAATGCGCGTCCCAGGATCACCGGCCCAATGGCTCCCGCAGCGGCATAGAACGTCCAGGTGAGACCGTAAAGGGTGGAAAAGGCACGCAGGCCAAAATAGCGTGTTAGCAGATAAGGTGTAATCGCGGCTTCGCCGCCCGCCCCGATGCCAATGAGCGCAGCAGCAAGGCAACCCGCCGGGAAGCTGTTCGCCCGAGCGAGGAGAAAAATCCCGAGTGCGGTAATGAGGTTGATTACCAATGCGACACGCGGACCGAAAAATCGGTCCAGCAGCCATCCCACCACGACCCTGCCCAGCAGGCTGGATCCACCGAGTATGGAGGCGCACAGTGCAGCACTTCCGGCTGTGAGACCTCGATCGGTCAGCAACGCGGACAGGTGAGTGATCGCTCCGTTCATACTGATCGAGCTCACGAAGAGGATGGCAGTGAGAATCCAGAAAGGAAAGGAACGCAAGCCTTGCTGCCATGTCATTCCAGAGTGGGGGATAGGAGCGGACTCGTGGCCGACGGCCCCGCGCTCGCGGATGTAGCGCCAACTGAGGGGCAAGCCCAGTAACAATGCAAGGGCGCCGAGTGACGCATACGCTGCGCGCCAACCAGACCGGCTGATGATGGATTGAGCGACGACGGGTAAAATCATGGCGCCCAAACCCGCTCCCACCATCACCAACGCCAACGCTATCCCCAAACGCCGCTGAAACCATGTGGAAATGGACCGCGAATAAGCCAGGTGCGCTGCACCGTTCCCAACCACACCCAGCACGAAGCAAGTCACGTAAAACTGCCACAACCCAGAACGTGACAGCGACAATGAGGCAATGGCGCACCCATACACTGTCATGCAAATAAGAATGATGCGGCGAGGACCATAACGATCGATCCAGCGGCCGAGGAGCGGGGAGCACAGCCCCAGCGTGACGGCGGCGATGGCGAAGCCACTGGAGATGGCTTCACGACTCCAGCCGAATTCCGCAGCCAACGGCTTTACAAAAACGGAAAAGGTGTAGACGAAGAGCGAGCCAAATCCCGCCATCACGCCGAGACACGCCGCCAACACCACGCGCCAGCCGTAATAACCGGGATCGAACTCACTCGGGCCGGACGCCATTTCGGCGGGTTGCGCTGAAGCTATTTCAACTCCGACACTTCCTGGGACGGACTCATCGCTCATTGGCTGAATCTCAGTGGCTGGATCTCTGGGGCCAGATCTCCGTTCCCTAACAGGAGTCGAATCATACACAACTCCCTCGACGACCATCACTAGCCTTTTTCTAGTATTGCCGCGCTTCAGCAATCGCTGGTAAAGTTTGCCTCATTCAAAATCGCTTGCCCGTTGGTTCGCACTTGCCCATTCCGACCGAACCCGTTGGCAGCAGGCAGAACCCTGCACGGAATTGGGATTCAACAAGGCCGCGTGCCTGCAAAGCAAGGCCTCGTCTTGTGGCGGGACAAGTGTGTATGTATTCTTTTCTTCTTCAAGGGGCGAACTCATGAATCGACGAAACTTTCTCGAATCAGCCGGCGCAGTCTGCGCTGGTTTGGCAGTCACAAAATCAATTCCAGCCTTTGCCGACGCGGTTCAGTCGGGCGCCGGGTGGCGGACCTTCGAAGTCACCAGCAGGGTAGAAGTCCTGAAGCCAAGTGGGGTGACTCACATCTGGCTGCCCTCGGCGCTGATCCGAGATACGCTCTTTCAGCGGACGCATGCCAACAAGTTCAGCGCTGAGGGCGGATCGGCCAAGTTCACCAAGGATAAGCAGAACGCGCTTGGGATCATATCCGCGACATATCCCGCCAACGGGAAACCCGTGCTGACGCTGACCAGCCATGTCTCGTTGAAGAACTACGCCGTCGATCTCTCGGCGCCCGGCAAAGCGCCGCACGTGCCAAAAGAAGAACTGGACTATTTTCTTCAGCCCAGCCGTTATGTGCCTACCGACGGCATTGTGAAACAGACTGCGCTCAAGGCGACCGCGGGTGCGACCACGGACCTGGAGAAGGCCCGCGCTATTTACGACTGGGTGGTGGACAACACCTTCCGCGATCCGAAGGTGCGCGGTTGTGGACGCGGCGACATCCGCGCAATGCTGGAAACTGGCGACATGGGCGGAAAATGTGCCGACTTGAATGCCCTTTACGTTGGCTTGGCACGCTCCGCGGGCCTGCCGGCGCGGCATGTGTATGGTTTGCGGATTGCCAAATCCGAGTTGGGCTACAAAAGCCTTGGACTAGCGACGGACAAAGCCACAAAAGGCCAGCACTGCCGCACGGAGGTCTACCTTCGCGAACACGGCTGGGTTCCGGTGGACCCGGCAGACGTGCGCAAGGTAGTTCTGGAGGAGCCTCCTGGGAATCGTCCACTGAGCGATGAGATGGTGTCGAAGGCCCGCACGCGACTGTTCGGCTCATGGGAGATGAACTGGATGGCATATAACTACGCTCACGACATAGCGCTGCCCGGTTCCGCAAAACAGCCGCTGGTGTATTTCATGTATCCGCAGGCGGAAACAGCCGAGGGACGAGTGGATCCCTTCGATCCGGACAACTTCAAGTATGAAATCACGGTGAAGGAGGTGAGCTAGCAGGCTCGCCGCTCCGGATCTTCCGTTACCTCGAGAAAATCTGCGTCAATTTTGAAAGCATGGCAGTGTCTTTTTCCTAGTTGGATGTCAGCGATCGAAACTTGATACGCGTTCTAGAATGCTCCCCGCCGCGCCAAAATTCGCCCTACCCAGCGGGCGGCCTGCGGCAACCATCACCTGTATCACTTCTCAGAGCGGTTACCCGCGCCCTCATCCCATCGAATGGAATCAACGAGATACGTTGGGAAGGGAAAGTTCTGCGCCGCCCAAAGGCTGGTTCCTAAAGCTTTACTCAGGAAGGAGCAGATTCCTCCCGTTGGTCGGAATGACAAGCTTCCGTGTTGCAGATCCTCCCGCTACTGCCATCCTGCTACTGGAAGACAACCGTTTTGTTTCCGTAAAGGAGTACACGATTCTCCAGGTGCCAGCGGACGCCCCGCGAAAGCACCACTTTTTCCAGGTCGCGGCCCTTCTGCAGGAGATCGTCCAAGGCGTCCCGGTGCGAGATGCGGGCGACGTCCTGCTCGATGATGGGGCCGTCGTCCAGCACTTCCGTGACGTAGTGGCTGGTCGCGCCGATGAGTTTGACGCCGCGCTCGAAAGCCTGGTGGTAAGGCTTGGCGCCAACGAAGGCGGGGAGAAAAGAGTGGTGGATGTTGATGATGCGATTGGGATATTGGCGGATGAAGTCGGAACTCAAGACCTGCATGTAGCGCGCCAGGACGATGAGGTCGATTTTGTTGTCGCGCAAGAGGCGCAGTTGTTCGGCTTCGGCTTGAGGTTTGTTGTCTTTGGTGACGGGGATTTCGAAGAAGGGAATTTTGTAGAAGTCTGCGAGGCGCTGGCAATCCGCGTGATTGCTGACAATCAGGGGAATGTCGCAGGCGAGTTCTCCGCTTTGCTGGCGGTAGAGCAGATCGTTGAGGCAGTGGTCGTATTTGGAGACGAAGATGGCCATGCGCGGGCGCTCGGCGACGTTGGCGACGCGCCATTGCATCTGGAAGCGGTCGGCGATGGGGGCGAAGGCTGGCGGGAAGTTCTCTAACGTTAGATCGAAACCAGTGAGATTCCATTCGACGCGCATCAGGAAGCGGTCGAGTTCGTCGTCGGTGTGCTCGTCGGTGTGCACAATATTGCCGTTGTGCCGGAAGATGAAATCGCAGACGGTGGCGACGAGGCCTTTCTGGTCGGGGCAGGAAATTAAGAGGACGGCATTATTTTTCATATTGTTTGCTGCCTGGGACTCAATCTTGCCGGACGGCCGGGGGCGGCCGTCCCCACGCGAGCTTACTTCTTCAGGTCTTTCAAGATCTCTCTGGAGGCGTTGACGCCGGAGCCGCCGGTTAGGCCGTCGCCGGGATGGGTCCCAGACCCGCACAAATAGAGATTGAGCAGCGGCGTCCGGTAACGTCCCCAACTGAGCAGGGGGCGCATGGTGAAGAACTGGTCGAGCGAGAGTTCGCCGTGGAAGATGTGGCCGCCGGTCATGCCGTAAGTGTCTTCGAGGTCTTGCGGAGTGATGATCTGGTGCGTGAGGATTTGTGAGGGTAGCGTGGGCGCGTATTGGGCTAGCGTCTTGACGACCGTGTCGGCGAGGGCTACGCGCTGCTTGTCCCAGCTATCGCCTTTGAGCTTGTAGGGCGCGTACTGCATGTAGATGGACATGACGTGCTTGCCGTCGGGCGCTAGGGACGGGTCGGTTATGGTCGGGATGGTGATATCGAGATACGGCTGCTTCGAGAAGTTGCCGTACTTGGATTCGTCGTAGGAGCGCTCGATGTAGTCGATGCCGGGGCCGATGTGGATGCGGCCCGCTAAGGCGGCTTGGTCGGCATTGGCGAGGGCAGTGAAGGCTGGAACGCCCGAGAGAGCGAGATTGACTTTGGCGACTGTGCCTAAAGACCGGTAGTTGCGAAGTTTCTCCAGGAAGCTGGGGTCGAGGTGCATGGGATCGACCAGCTTTAGCAGAGTGCGCTTGGGGTCGGCGTTGGAAATAATTGCACGAGCGGAGATTTCCTCTCCGGTGCTAAGGACGACGCTGGTGGCGACGCCGTTCTTGACGCGGATTTCGATGACTTCGACGCCGGTGCGGATTTCCGCGCCCGCAGCTTGCGCGGATTTCGCCATTGCCTGCGTGATTGCGCCAGCCCCGCCTTGGGCAAGCCACGCGGAACCGGCAGGATGAGGATCGTTGGCGGCACGGAGCAACAGGACTAGCGTGCTGCCTGCGGACCAGGGACCTAAGCTTGTTCCAAAAACTCCTCGAGCGGCTACTGTGGCGCGAAGCAGATCGGTTTCGAACCACTCGCTGACGAAGTCGGCGACTGCCATGGGACCCCAGCGCAGGAGGCGGAACATGTCTTTCTTGCCCAGACCCTTGAGGGCTTTGCCTGTCTTCAGCAGCGCCCAGAGGTCGTTGGAGCCAGGGCGGTCGATGTCCGGAGGGGTGAGCGCGAGTGCTTGTTGTAGGACTTTACCGAGCTTCTCTAGCGTGGCGCGGAGTTCGGTGTATTTGGCGGCGTCTTTTCCGGAGAACTTGGCGACTTCCTGAGCGGCGCGTTGGACGTCGTTGTAGAGGAGTAGCGCTTGGCCTTCGGGCGAGAGCGCGGTGACGCCGATGTCCGGACGGATCATCTTGAGGCCGTGCTGTTCCAGATTCATGTCGCGCAGGACTTCGGCGCGCAGAGGGCCAGCGGCGTGCGCCAGCGTGGAGCAGCGGAAGCCCGGGTGGAATTCGTCGGTAATGGCCGCGCCTCCGACTTGGGGGCGGCGTTCGATGACGAGCGGCTTGTAGCCGGCTTTGGCCAGATAGAAGGCGGTGACCAGGCCGTTGTGGCCGCCTCCGAGGACTAGCGCGTCGAGGTTTTCGGGCATTGTTAGGCTACCTTCCCGGTGGTGTCTTTATCGGGATTGCCTTTGCCGGGAGAGTCCTTCAACACTTCCACAGCGGCGAGCCTGCCTGGGGCGCCCATGATGCCGCCGCCGGGATGCGCTGCGGAACCGCAGATGTATAGATTCTTGATGGGCGTGCGGAATTGGGCCCAGCCGGGGACGGGGCGAAGAAAAAACAGTTGTTCCAAAGAGAGTTCGCCCTGGAAGATGTTGCCTTCGCTCAATCCCCACTCGCGTTCGAGATCGAGTGGCGTAACGATCTGTCGGTGCAGAATGATGTCTTTGATATTCGGCGCGTGCTCGGCCAGCGTGTTGATGACGGTGTCGCCGAACTTTTCTTTTTCGGTGTCCCAATGCAGGCCGGGAGCTAGTTTGTAGGGTGCGTACTGCACGAAGCAGGACATAACGTGCTTGCCCGGAGGGGCCAAGCTCGGGTCGGTGAGACTGGGGATGACGCAATCGATGTAGGGGCGGCGTGAGAAGTTGCCGTACTTGGCGTCATCGTAGGCCCGTTCCATATACTCAACGCTCGGAGAGATTGAGATGGCTCCACGCAAGTGCAAGCCCTCGCCGGGGAGGCACTTGAAGTTCGGCAGCGCGTCCAAGGCCAGGTTTACTTTTCCGGACGACCCGCGGAACTTGTAGCGATTCACGTCTTCGAGAAAGTCGCCGGGAAGCTCGCTAGCCTCTAAGAACTTGGTGAATGTCAGCCGCGGATCGACACTCGACGAGACTACGTCGGCATAAATCTCGTCGCCGTTTTCGAGGGCTACGCCACTGGCCTTGCCGTTCTTCACCAGAATCTTGGAGATGCCAGCCTTGCAACGGATTTCCACGCCTAGCTCTCGTGCTGCGTCGGCGATCGCGTTCGAGATCGCTCCAGTGCCGCCGCGGGCGAACCCCCATGCACGGAACGCTCCGTCGATTTCTCCCATGTAATGATGCAGCAGCACGTACGCTGTTCCCGGCGAGCGCACGCCCAAGAACGTGCCGATGATGCCCGAGGCCGACATGGTGGCCTTGAGCACGTCAGTCTCAAACCACTGGTCGAGGAAGTCGATGGCGCTCATGGTCATGAGCTGGACCTGGTCGTATTTGGCCTGGCCGTCGAGACCCTGGAAGCGCTTGCCGAGGAAGAGGAGCTTCATGAGGTCGCGCGGGTTCAACGACGTGGGATCGGGCGGGACCATGGCGAGGATCGGCTTCACGAAGCGGCACATGGCTTGCATGGCCTTGCCAAATTCCTCGTAGGCTTCGGCGTCGAGCTTGGAGTGGCGGGCGATTTCTCGGCGGGATTTGCCGTGGTCATTAACTCGCCACAGGTAGTCGCCGTTAAGCATCGGTGTGAACGTGCCGTCGAGCGGCAGAATTTCGAGGCCGTGGCGTGGGAGGTCAAGGTCGCGAATGATTTCCGGGCGCAGCAGCGAGACGACGTAGGAGCAGACGGAGAACTTGAAGCCGGGGAAGACTTCCTCGGTGACGGCGGCTCCGCCAACGATGTGACGGCGTTCAAGGACCACCACCTTTTTGCCTGCGCGGGCTAGGTAGGCGGCGTGGGTAAGGCCGTTGTGGCCCCCGCCGATGACAATTGCGTCGTATTGATTTGTACTGGCCATAGGATTTGTGGTTTCAGGAGGGGGCGAAACAGAGGCGCACCGCTCATTCGGCAGAACCTGTCATTCTATGCGGGCAATAGGGGTTTTGTCTTGCGGGAGCGGACAGTATCTTGAGTGGGCTGGGCAGAGTTTCGTCCAGCCCGCCAAGGCCTATTGTCTTCACTTATGAACTCGCACTTACGAACTCGCGACTTATGAACTCGCGCTCGCTGACCGGCTGCTTGGACGACTTCCTCCGCCGCGGGGAAGAGTGCGCCTACGTGCAGAGGCGGGGCTATCGCGCAGACCGTTGGAGCTATCGGCGGGTGGCGGAGTCCTCGTTCCAATTCGCGCGCGAGTTGGAAGAGCGGGGTATTGGAAAGGGTGAGCGCGTTCTGCTATGGGGGCCGAATTCGGCGGAGTGGGTGGTGGCGTTTTTTGGTTGCGCGCTGCGGGGTGCGATTGTGGTGCCGATCGACGATGTATCTGCGCCGGATTTTGCTGCGCGGGTGCAGCAGGAGGCCGGTGCGAAATTGGCGGTGTGCTCTCGGGACCATGCGCAGATGACTGTGCCCGTCATCCTTTTCGAAGAACTTCCGAATTTTCTGGCACGGCATTCGTCCGCGACTTATTCAGCAGTTGACCTTGAACTCCAAGACACGCTGGAAATCGTTTTCACTTCCGGCACAACGGCCGAGCCGAAAGGCGTGGTCATCTCCCACGGCAACGTGCTCGCCAACATGGGTCCCCTAGAAACGGAGATTCGCAAGTACTTGAAGTATGAAAAGTACGTTCATCCGGTGCGGTTTCTCAATCTGCTGCCGCTGAGCCACGTTTTCGGGCAGTTCCTCGGGATCTTTCTGCCGCAGCTCATGGGCGGGACTGTGATCTTTCAAGAGTCCCTCACCCCTGCTGAGGTGACGCGCACGATTCGCCGCGAACGCGTGTCGGTGCTGGTGGCGGTGCCGCGGATGCTGCAATCGCTCAAGGAGAAGGTCGAGCGTGACCTGGAACAAGACGGCAGCTTGGAGGACTTTCGGCAGCGATTTCGAACCTCAGAAGGGAGGCACTTCCTACGGCGCTGGTGGATCTTCCGCCGTGTGCGGCGGATGTTTGGATGGAAGTTTTGGGCCTTTATTTGCGGCGGTGCGGCGCTGGATTCCGTGACGGAAGACTTCTGGCAGAGGCTCGGGTATGCCGCGGTTCAGGGCTACGGACTGACGGAGACTACGTCGATTGTCAGCGTGAATCATCCGTTCCGGCTGGGAAGGGGATCGATCGGCAAGGTGCTGCCGGGACGCGAGGTGAAGCTGGCCTCTGATGGAGAGATTTTGGTGCGTGGGGGCGGGGTTACAAGCGGGTATTGGAATCGCGAAGCGCAACCCGTGGCGGAAGATAGCGAAGGTTGGTATCGGACCGGGGATATTGGAGAGTTGGACACCTCCGGGAATCTGTATTTCAAGGGCAGAAAGAAAGACGTGATTGTAACGCCTGCCGGGATGAACATCTATCCCGAAGATTTGGAGCGAGCGCTTCGCGCCCAACCGCAAGTGAGAGATTGCACCGTGATCGCTCTGCCACGGAACGGGAACGCGGAGCCATGCGCAGTGCTGATTCCACGCGATCGCGGGGAAGCGGCCCAAGAGATTGTGCGACGGGCGAATGAGTCGCTGGCCGAGTATCAGCGAATGCACAAGTGGTTCGTCTGGCCGGATGAAGATTTTCCGCGCACGTCGACGCAAAAGCCGCGGGCGAATTTGATCCTTGGAGTCGTTCAGGCCAAACTTTTGGCGAAGCCCGGCACAACGCCCGATGCCGCTTCACCGTCAAGCCCACTGTTCGATCTAATCACACGGGTTACCGGGCGCACGCCTGGTGCTTTGGCCGAGAAAGCAAACCTGGAAGCCGACTTGGGACTTAGTTCCCTCGATCGCGTTGAGTTACTCGGCGCGTTGGAGGATCGCTACCAAGTCGATTTGAGCGAGACGCGTTTTTCCGCGATCAGCACGGTCGGCGACCTTCAGCGCTTGTTGCAGGGGCAAGCTTCTGAGCGAGCTGCTTATCACTACCCGCGCTGGGCGCAGCAGTGGCCGGTGACGTGGATTCGTCGGGTTACGGATTACTTGCTGCTGCTTCCGGCGGTTTACATCCTGGGATGGCCGCGCATTGAGGGTCGAGAAAATCTGCGGGGTGTGCGCGGGCCGGTGCTGGTGATTTGCAATCACGTAGGCGATGTCGACGGAGGTTTTGTGAAGGCGGCGTTGCCAGCACGTCTGCGGCACAAGCTGACAGTGGCGACAGGAGGCGAGGCGCTGGAAATTCTGCGGACGCCTCCTGCCTCACGCAATCTGTTGCTTCGTTTGTATGACCGGGCTCTGTGGGTGTTGGGCGTTTCGTTGCTCAACCTATTTCCGTTGCCGCGCGAAGCAGGATTTCGTGAGAGCTTTGCCTTTGCCGGGGAGACCACCGATCGGGGCTACAGCGTGCTGTTGTTTCCCGAGGGGCGGCACACGGAAGATGGAACCATGCGTCCCTTTCGCGTCGGAATTGGTTTGCTGGCGAATAATCTTCGCATTCCGGTTGTGCCCATGCGCATTGACGGGCTCTTCGAATTGAAGCGCGCTGGGAAGAAATTTGCGTGGCCGTACGCCATAAGCATCAAGATTGGTGTCCCAGTACAGTTCGAGCCGGGGCACGATCCGCAATGGATTGCCCGGGAACTGCTGAAGAGAGTAGAGAGTCTGTGAAGGCCAGTTCCCGGGCGGTCATTGCCCCATTGCCTCCACCGTCCATATAATCTGGCGTTCGGCCACATCACTCATCAAGGACGCTACTTTGCCCGTTGGAACCGCCTTTCACGAGAGAACCCTGCCGCTGTGCTACAGCCTGAGCTACCGCGAGTGGTCGGGCTACTACACGCCCAGCGTCTACGAGATGCATCATGAACACGAATACAACGCCATTCGGAATGCGGTGGCGGTGATCGACATTTCTCCTCTGTACAAATACCTGATCACAGGCAAGGATGCGGCGAAGTTTGTGAATCGCGTGATTACGCGCGACGTGAACAAGGTGAAAGTTGGACAGGTGATTTACTGCTGCTGGTGCGACGAGCAAGGCAAGGTAATCGACGACGGGACCGTCTCGCGCCTAACGGAGAATACCTTCCGCTGGACGGCGGCCGATGCGAGTTTGCGCTGGTTCCGGCAGAATGCGATTGGCATGGATGTGCAGATTGAAGATATTTCCGAGAAGACGGCGGCGCTCGCGTTGCAGGGGCCGACTTCGGCGAGTCTGCTGAAGGCTGTGGCTGAGGCGGATATTGCGAATTTGAAATACTTCCGTGTGACCAGTGGCACGATTGCCGGCGTGCCGGTGGATATTTCGCGGACTGGATATACAGGCGATCTCGGCTACGAAGTGTGGGTGCCGTGGGACTCGGCGGTGAAAGTCTGGGACGCGCTGATGGCGAAGGGTAAGGCTTTTGATCTGCATCCCGCCGGGATGCTGGCGCTGGATGTGGCGCGCACGGAAGCGGGGTTGCTGCTGATTGAAGTGGATTACACAAGCTCGAAGAAGGCGCTGAACGAAATCCAGAAGTTTTCTCCGTATGAGCTTGGATTTGGGAAGATGGTGCATCTCGAGAAAGAGAATTTCATTGGGCGATCGGCGCTGGTTCGCGACAAGAACGACGGTGTGCCGCGTCAGTTGGTCGGGTTGGAAATCAGTTGGAACGATGTGGAGAAGCTGTTCGACGATGTTGGCCTCGCGCCGCAGATTCCGGCGACGGCTTCGAGGACGGCGGTGCCGCTGTACTATGGCGGGAAGCAGGCGGGGAAGGCTACGACAACGTCATGGTCTCCGCTGCTGAAAAAGATGCTGGCGCTGGGTAGTGTGAAGACGGAATGCGCGCAGGTGGGGACGAAACTACAGATGGAGTTGACCGTAGAGGCGGTGCGTCATACTGTGACGGCGACCGTGGTTCCGATGCCGTTCTACAACCCTGCGCGGAAGACTGCGGTACCGGTGTAATGAAGGTCCTGCTAGCAGTCGGGCTTTTGTGCGCGCTGGCATCGGCACAGGTCACTGTTATCAAAGCTGGGCATCTGGTGGATGTGGATGCTGGTGTTCTTCTCGCCGATCAGACAATCATTATTCGCGGCGGCAAAATTGAGGCAATCGGCAAGGGACTAGCGATTCCCGCTGGGGCCGAAGTGATTGACCTTTCCTCGATGACTGTGTTGCCCGGGTTGATCGATTGCCACACGCACCTGGCGGATGGACTGCACGGCACGGAACCGCTCCATCAGATTCAGAAGAGCGCCTCGCAGGTGGTTCTGGAGTCTGTTCCTAATGCACGGGTTACGTTGGAGACGGGGTTCACTACCGTGCGCGATGTGGGTGTTTACCGGGCTCTGAACGATGTTGCGCTGCGCGACGCTATCAATAGCGGGTACATCATTGGACCGCGCATGTTTGTGGCGGGAGCTTACATTACGATCACGGGCGGCGCGGGTGCAATGACGGGCCTCGCGCCGGACATCCAACTCCCGCCAGATATGCGGTTTGGCGAAGCCAATAGTCCCTGGGAAGCGCGGCAAAGAGTCCGGCTGCTTTACCACAGCGGGGCGGATCATATAAAGATTCTGACTACCGGTGCTGTGCTGACGCACGATAGCAATCCGAACACCGTGGAATTTACTCCCGAAGAGATTCAGGCGGTCGTGGACGAAGCAAGGCACTTTGGGTTACGCGTCGAAGCCCACGCACACGCAGCCGAGGGGATCAAAAATGCGATTCGCGCTGGAGTCGCGTCGGTGGAACACGCGACCTTGATTGATGACGAGGGCATTGCGCTGGCCAAGGAGCACGGCACCTATCTCGACATGGATATCTACGACGATGAGTGCATCCAGAGCGACAAAACGACGCCGAAAGACTTTCTGGAGCACGACGCTGCCCTAGGTGAGGCGCAGCGGCAGAACTTCCGCAAGGCAGTCAAGGCGGGAGTGAAAATGTCGTTCGGCACCGACGCGGGAGTGTGTCCTTACGACGCCGCAACGAAGCAGTTTGCTTTCATGGTGCGGTATGGGATGACTCCTATGCAGGCCATTCAAGCCGCCACGCGCAACGCTGCGGATTTGCTGGGGAAATCCGACGTGCTGGGTTCGATCAAAGCGGGGAGATATGCGGACGTGGTGGCTGTGCAGGGCAATCCGTTGGACGACATTAGTGTGCTGGAGCACGTGAAGTTTGTGATGAAGGACGGAAGGGTTTACAAGCGGGATTAGTGTAATTTGGGCTAGGTGATATCCGGTAAGGGTGGGGGGCCGGGTTTCGCATGGACAAAGAACTTTTCATAGCACTCAGTGCAGAGCCAGTCACGGCCATTGGTATAGGCGGTGCCATGCGACAGAATCGTGGATTCGAACAGTCTCCAGCCGCAGATGACGCAGTTATCGCTTGCCCATCCGCCTTTGACGAGTCTGTACTTCGCTGTGTCGGTGGTCAGAGAAAGATCGAACGAGATCTGTCCGGTTTCAAGATATTCGGCGACATCGGGCGGAAGCCAGACTTCCTGACGCCAGTGCCAAGGGCGACCTTGGTAGTGGGCCACAATGGAGCGAACGTGTTGTGCATCCCGGCCTGCTCCGTGAATTTGGAACGGATTACCGGGCAAAACACCTAACCGAGAGGCTAGCGAAGGTTCGGTGCTTGGTTCCCGCTTCCAGGCTGCAACCTTTTCTCGCGTTTCCGTAAGATTGACCCCCAGTTCTCCCAGAATCCGCGCCGCTGTTTCGTTTTCTTCGCGCAAGAGCCCGATTAGCAAGTGTTCGGTGCCAATATGCTCATGCTTGAGCCGATCGGACTCCTCGGCGGCGTAAGCGAGCACGTGCTTGCTGGGTTGGCTCACCGGAAGATCGACGCTGGTCGAGACCTTCGCGCTCGACGGAGTCAGTGCATCCACTTTCTTGCGAACCGCTTCGCCCGCTCCTCTGGGCAGACAGTGTTGAACAAGCTGCTTGTCCTCGCGCAGGATGCCCAACAAAAGATGCTCGGTTTCTATATGAGGCGATCCGTACTGGCTGGCCTCGTAGCGAGCGAAGAAGATTACGCGGCGGGCTTTTTCTGTGTAGCGCTCGAACATCGGGAACTCCAGATATTTTTATCGGGTGGACTTGGTGGTGCGCTTCCAATAGATGTACCCCGGCACGCCTGCTAGCACAATCAAGGTGCCAGCCAGCGATTCTTTGGGGCGTTCTACAATCGTGTTGATTGTCCACACTGTTCCAATAAGAATATACAACGCGGGTAGCCATGGATAGCCCGTGCAGCGGTAAGGCCGCTCGGCGTTCGGGCGTTTCCAACGGAGGATGAACATGCACGCTACGCCCAGCGTATAGGAGAGCACCATCATGAACATCACATAGGTGTAGAGCTGATCGTAGCGCCCGCTGAGCGTAAGGACCGCCGCCCAGAGGCCCTGGCCGATTAAGCTGAAAGCAGGGGTCCTCCAGCGGGGATGGACTTCGCCCATCCTTGGAAAGAACGCGCCATCCCGTGCCATGGCGAAGTAGACGCGGGCGCCGGAGAGAGCACAACTGGCCATGGCGCCAAAACACGAAACTGCAATCAATGCGGAAAGCCATGTGGCCGCCGCCGGGGAAAATAGCGCTGTCGCGGCCGCGTGCGCGATGGTCTCGTGCTTGGCGATCTCAGTGATCGGAAGCGCGTAAACGTAGGTCATGTTCATGGCCACATAGATCACGCCAACGGCAATGACGCCCAGCAGCATCCCTTGCGGGATATTGCGTTGGGGGTTTTTCACCTCGCCGGAGACCCAGGTGATGTAGATCCAGCCGTCGTAAGCCCAGAAAACGGCGATCAGCGCCACGCCAAACGCCGAGACGAGCTGGCCTGCTGAAAGGCCAACCATCATTCCCGCGCTCGTTCCCGAGCCCGCCGAGGTAAAGTGCGACCAGCTTCCTTTACCGATTGTGAATCCCAGAAATATGAAAGCTGCCATGGCCGCGAACTTGGCCCAGGTGGCGATGTTTTGCAGGACAGCTCCTTGCCGCAGACCGACGACATTCACCCATGTAACAAACGCAATGGAAGCCAGCGCTACAACATGCACGCGGGTCAAAGCAAAACCCGCGATATTCAGTACAACATGGCCTTCGGAGAGGGAAGGGAAGACGGCTCCTAGATAACTCGCCGATGCGACCGAAAGGGCAGCGATCGTGCCGCCGTTCGAGACGGTGAAGATCATCCATCCGTACAGGAACCCTACGAGGTCGCCATAAGCCTCGCGCATGTAGACGTACTGCCCGCCAGAATCGGGAAACATTGCGCCGAGTTCCGCGAAGGCGAAACAGGCGCATAGCGAGATTAGTCCGCCGAGAATCCACACGCCGAGGAACAGCAACGGGTGAGGTAAAGGGCCGGCAATATCTTTGGCGGTGAGAAAAATGGACGAGCCGATAATTCCGCCGACCAGCAGGAGTACGCAGTCGATCAGCGACAGGCCGCGCACCAAGCCGGGTTTGACGTCGGTAGCGCTTGGGGATTGCGGAAGTGTCGCCAAGGTTAGCCCATCCCTAAGTCGTCGGAAGATTCCAGCGGCGTCCCGCACTGGCGGCAAATTACGGAGAGGCAGTCGCGACAGGTTAGCGGGTCGGAAACTTCACGGGAGCACTGCGGGCAGTAGAGTAAGCTTTGCCCCTGTTGCGCTTCTTTCCGCTGCTCGGAGCTGGGGGCTTCGGGGTTTGGAGCCATGTGGTTGCCAAATGTAGCATAGAAGGGTGCTCCGAGCACACGGATTGAGGACAACAATGACTGACACTGCATCCTTGCCGCCAGCCTTGACCCCCAACGAAAAACTACAACTCGAGTTCAACTGCTGGGCCGAAACGGGCGAAGGCGAAAAGATGGAGCACCATCACCTCGACATCACGCTGAAGACCTTACAACTGATGGATTTGCGTCCGGGGCAACGGGTTCTCGACCTCGGCTGCGGGGCAGGATGGGCGACGCGGTTGCTGGCGCGGGCGGTGACAGAGGATACAACCAGGGAAGCGAATGTCGTCGGACTGGATGTTTCCGACAAGATGATTCGCTTGGCGCAAGACACTTCGCGGGAATTCAGCAGTCTCCGCTTCGTCGTTGGCCCCGCTACAAACATTCCCGAGGGTGATGATTTCTTTGATCGGGTTCTTTCCGTTGAGTCGTTCTACTACTACCCTGATCAGGGTTCCGCGCTGGATGAAGTTTTTCGGGTGATGGCGCCAGGCGGGCGCCTGTTCATCCTGATCAACCTCTACGCCGACAATGAGTACTCCCTACAGTGGGTGGATAAGCTCAAGGTCCCTGTCCACGTGCGCTCGGCAGCGGAATACGTCTCGCTCTTGCAACAGCACGGCTTCGACAACGTGGAGTGGCGGCAAATCCCTGACGACACGCCAACTCCCGACGACTACAAGACTAAGTCCTTCCGCAGCCTCGACGATCTGCGCGCTTTTAAACGTAAAGGTGCTTTGCTGGTGATCGCGTCAAAGCCTACTTGCTAAACCTGACGACTAGATTGTGTCGTCGTCATCGTCGTCTTTGTCCTTCCGGCTGCCGCCTGTCGCAGGGCTCAGAGTTTTTCCATCGTGCGCGTGTCGAAGTTCAATCCTCCCATTTACATCTGAGAGTTCAATGTCGGTCCCGCCACTGCCCAGGCGACCATCCAAGCTGTGCCCGACGAACGACGCCTTGTGCACATTGAAACCGAAGTCAGTTTCAATGCCGCCGGAAACCGTGCTGGCGTGAATGTCCGCGTTGGCGTCGGAGGGGATGGTAACCAGAACTGATCCGTTCACAGAAGACGCGTGGATGTGCGACTTCGGCAACTGCCGAAACTCTGCTTCGGTCTGGCCGTTGACGGTGGAAAGATCAGCTCGTCCTGCAAGGTCTTTCGCCAACAAGCGCCCGTTCACGGAAGATGCGTGCACATCGCCAGCAACCTCGTGAATCTCCAGCGATCCGTTGATGAGTTCCACTTGGTCAAGCCGTGCGTGCCTGGGCACATGCAGGGTATAGTCCACGCTCGCAGGGTTGTTTTCGTCGCCCCAGTTGAAGTTGTGGTCGCGGTGCGGGTATTCCGTGTGGATCGAAATGGAGTTGGCGCTCGATTCCACCACAATTTTGGCCTCGTCGAGCCGCTCCTGCCGCCTGGCCTTCTTGATGGCGTCTACCTGGACTTCGTCGCGGTCCCAGCCGGTGATGGTCACGGCTCCGTTGATGTTTTCGAGAGACACGCGGCCGTCTGCGCTGAGGGTGTAGGTCTTGTGAAATTCCTGCGTCAAGGGCTCGCTGGCCCAGGCTCGTCCGGCCAATAGGATTGCGCCCGCTGTTCCAATCAGAATTCCCAGCCACGTTGCCAACCGCTTTTGTTTCTTCATATCCGCTCCCTGAAACTTGCTGTTCGCAGGTATAGACGGTAGATACGGAATTTGGTTAGGAAAAGTTTCATTGTGAAAAGATGGCCCGATCCACGGGGAATAGGGGGAACCTGGAGCCAAACTAAGGTCATCCGCGAGCGCGTAGGAATGACGTTAGGATAGAAGTTCCGGGGGCTTTAGGCCTCCATTTTCATAAGGATGGGTGACACTTGTGAACATTCTTTTGACCGAAATCGAAGTGCGAGTTCTGGGCTCTCTCGTGGAGAAGGACGCCACTACGCCGGACTACTATCCGCTGTCGATCAACGCCCTAGTCAACGCTTGTAATCAGAAGTCGAACCGGGATCCGTTTATGACGTTGATAGAAGACGCGGTGCGGCAGGCTCTGGCGAGCTTGAAGGAGAAGAAGCTAGCCGGCCCCGTGAATAGTGCCGACAGCCGGGTGACAAAGTACGAGCACCGCATGCAGGAAGTCTTCAACTTTAGCCGCGGTGAGAATGCGGCTCTGTGCGTTCTGATGCTGCGCGGCGCGCAAACGCCTGGGGAGTTACGGGGGCGGACAGAACGAATTCATTCCTTCGAGGACTTGGACGAAGTGCAGTCGGCGTTGCAGAAGCTGATGCAACGCGACCCGCCGCTGGTACAGGTCTTGCAGCGGCAGCCGGGAACGAAGGAATCGCGATACATGCATTTGCTTTGCGGACTGGTAGAGCCCTTTGTGATGCCGGAGCCGAACGCCACGCCGCGCGCCATTCGCATGGACAACGCCGAGCGCCTGGAAAAGCTCGAGGAAACCGTGGCTGGTTTGCAGAAAGATGTAAAAGATCTGAAAGAGCAGTTCGCGAGTTTTCGCAAGCAGTTTGAATAGTCTCCGCGACTAGCCAAGAAAGTTCAGAAAGTCGCTGGGACGATTCTCGAATCCGGGAAATACCGTTTCCAGTTTGTGATTGCCCAAGTGCTGGTAAACGGCCTCGCTGAGCACGCGGCGGAAGTCGGTCGTGACGGCGAGATCCCGACCCTCATAGAGTTGCGAAGAGTCCAGCCCGGGCCAGCGCCCGTAAACCTTGCCTCCTTGCACTGGGCCTCCCATAACGAACATAGCATTGGCATGCCCATGGTCGGTGCCGCGGTTGCCGTTTTCGCGGGCCGTACGGCCGAATTCCGACATGGTCACGACGACGGTTTCTTCCGCGAGACTCCCGAGGTCCATCCAAAAAGCGAACAAGCTTTCTGAGAATTCACGCAGAATGTTCGCCAATTGGCCTTGTGTACCGCCTTCGTTCACGTGATGATCCCAGCCGCCGATGTCTGCAAAAGCCACTTGCACACCCAGGTTCGACTTGATGAGCTGTGCCAACTGCTGGAGGCTGTCGCCAAAGCGGCCTTGCGGATAGTTGGCCCCGGGCGTGGGCCTGTACTTCGAAGGATCGGCGGATTTCAGCATTTTTACCGCATCAAACGTTTCCTGGCCCGCACCATGCAGAACCGTGTCTACTGAGTGTTCGTACATGGCTTCAAAAGTGTTCGCGGCCGGCGTGGGTTTGGGATTGCGGCCTCCAATGCCGAAGTCGTTGATGTGGTTCACCGCCACCGCGGGTTCGGAGCCGGAAAGAATCCGTGGCAACGACGGCCCCATGGCGATGGCCCGAAAAGCCGCTTGATTTCCAGCGACGTCTGAAGACTGTGGCAGGGCGTGCAGAGCCCGGTTCAGCCAGCCGTCTTCCGTTGCTTTCAGACCCGGCGTGCCCGATTCCATATAGTCTTGAGCGTCAAAGTGCGAGCGTGTTGTATCCGTGGAACCGGCGGCATGAATGATCGCCAGATGCTTTTCTTTCCACAGAGGCAGCAGAGAATCCATCGACGGGTGGAGGCCAAAAAAGCCATCGAGGTCGAGAACGGACTTGCGCGCAATGTTGATGCTCGGCCGCATGGAATAGTACGAGGACTCAGCGTGTGGGACGACGATGTTGAGGCCGTCGGCGGCGCCACGCTGGAAAATCACGACGAGGCGTTTGTTCTTGAAGCTGCCGGGCGTTGTTTCAGAAGCCATGACGGCGCGGCTCAGAAACGCCGGAAGCGCCGAAGTTCCCACCAGGGCCAGAGCCCCGTTTCGCAAGAATACGCGTCGTGTAATGGACATGGCTTCTTCTCCTGGCTATCGCTTCTGAAACTCGGGCGAACCTAAAATCAATCCGGCAATCGCGCCGGCGTTCGGGGTTCGGGGATTGTCATCTAGTTTTCGTCTCGTTATTTGAGGATCGTCGAGCTGCTTAACGATGGCGGCATGGGTCTGTTCCGAGACTGCCCCATCGAGATACGCCTGCTCGAAAACAGTGAGTGTCTGATGAGCATCCGTCGGCGGTTCTGCGCCGAGGACTGCGGCTGGGTTCGCTTTAACACCTTTGAATTTGTCGTTCCCTAACCCCAGGGCGAAATTCATACGCCCCAGCAGCGCCGAAGAGTTTACCCAGGCGTCGGACTTCATCGAATACCCTGTCGGCGGCTGCATGCCATAAAGCGGCATGCCCATATTCTGTAGAGCCCCGAGAAGCGGCGTCGCATCTTGCACGTCGGCGTCGGTAGCGCGCAAAGCTGAAACTACGAATTCCAACGGAGTTTTGACCTTGGCCTGATACGTCTCCGGTGCCCAGAACTCCGGAGACTTGTACATCGTGCGTAAGACCTCGCGGATGTCGCCCTTCTTTTTCAGGAACGTCTCCGCCATGCGGTCGATCAGGGGTTGCGGCGGGTTGTCTGCGACAAAACGCTGCGCCAGCTTCGTACAAATGAATTTAGCTGTACTGGGGTGATGCGCGAGAAGATGCAGGACTTCCAGCCCTTCCTTTTCGCCGCGCTCTTTGATCTTCTTGCCCAAAACGACTTTGGTGCCGGGCTCGTGGCGGCGGTCTTCAAAGGTGAAGTCTCCACCCTTGCGCGGCTCGCGGATGGTCCAGCCGGTAAAGACGCGGGCTACTTCGGTCACGTCGTGCTGCGTGTAGCCGCCATTGACGCCGAGAGTATGCAGCTCCATTAGCTCGCGACCGTAGTTCTCATTCAGGGCAATCTTGTGGCTCTCCGTGTTATCCAGATAGTACATCATGCCAGCGAAGGTGGAGAGCTTCAGGAGCAAGTTCTGAAAGTTGCCCATGCCATGCTCCCGGAACATCGCGATCATGCGGCTCATTTCCTCGCCGCTATCGATTTTGCTGTGCCCGGCGCAGAAGATCATGTGCCAGAAGAGGGACATCTTCTCCTGGAGCTGGCGGGGCGTATTGGTCATGCGGTATAACCACTGCTGCACATTCGTTTCAATGGCTGCTGAATGGTTGTAGGCTGGATGGTAACGCACCATAATATCTTCGTCGATGGGCGGCAGCGCATGCGGATTGAGCAGCTCCTCTACCACGGCGTTGTAGCCCTGAGCCGCTTTCGCTTCAATCTCCGCCCGACCCGCCCCGAAACCGGCGCGGCGCAAGAGGTGCCCCATAAGTGCAGTGTCTTCCTGGTTAGCCATAAATGCCTCCTTAATAGCATGGTTATCGTGTGTGCAGAGACAGCACGGGCTAGAAATTAGGCTAATTGTGAGGGAGGATAATACGCTATCTTCTTACTGTCAATAGCCACTTTGTGGCTGCTCCCAGACAAACACGGGAAACGCCAGAATTTCCTGCAAGCCCATGGCCTGGTAAAGCCTGAAAGCGCGCTGGTTCGCACGGCTGACGATCAACGACAGCGTGTCGAAGTGGCGTGCCGCCAGCTGGGTCAGGCAGTGGTTCACGAGCAGGCGTCCCACGCCTTGCCGCTGATACGCCGGCAGTACAGCGACCTGGGCGAGGTGTCCTTGCCCGGGGGCAATTTCCGTCACCACGATAAAGCCAATACCCTGCCCACGATAGCGGGCGAACACCGACGCCTCGGCGACGAGCGATCCACAGCCGCCCTGCAGCAGCAGGTTGTCCAGAACGCTGCTGCAGCCCTCCACCGTACGATAGAGCATATTGAGTTCCACATCAACTGTGGTCTGGTACGCTGCCTGCATGATTGCCGCTGCTTCGTGGACATGCATCTCCCGCCATGGTTCGAGCTGGACAAAGGCGGGGCTCTGCACTGAGGCGTGGACGCATGCGAGTTCGACGCGCAAGAAAGCGCGCCAGGCGGCCTGTAATCCCTCACGCTCGCACACCGGCACCAGCCAAGGAGAGGCCATGGACACGCACGGGCTTTCAATACGACGCACTCCCCGCTGGCGGATCGCGTCAACGGTCGCCTTGAGGAGGCTCCCCCCGACCTCTGGGATGTTCCAGGCTGGGGCCACAACAAGACCAGCAAGGATCCCGAGGCTCCCAGAAATCATGTAATACGCGTAGCCGACTGTCTGCGTGCCCACCCGCACTGCTTTGCCCGGCACACCACGGCGTCCGATGACGCGCCGCAGTGCCGCCAGTGGGTGTGAGATGTCCCAGAGGAGGTGCTCACGCCACCATTGCTCTTCGTGGTGCCAGAGATCTTCCAGTTCGGCGGGGGTGATAGTACATAAGTCGACAACCTGGAACCTCGGAATGGGCTGTTCACTGACGACACTAGACACGGGACACCCTTTATCTCGAACCCACCTTGCCATGACTGTCAATGCCGTGCTGACGCTCTCGTTGTGTCAGATACTCCTGACCATGTCACTTTGCGGGGTGCTCACTGCTGGGCTACAAGGGTACCACAAGCGGCACCTGTGGTGAAGCGCAGACATCCTAAAGGCATTCAGGGGCTCTCAGCGCCGGTTTTGCGGGTTTCAAGGGGGTGGAAGGTTGCGGCAATCTCGGCCTTTGCCAGGGCCTCATCGCGCGGGATAGCCTGACGAAGTTGGTCGAGATACGCACTGGCGAGCTCAGGATCATACCGTGGTGTCTTTGGGGTGAATACCAGTGGTTGCTTGGTGACAATCACTGAGATGAGTTCGCGCCCAAACGGCGGCAACGGCGTCCACTTCATATGTTTATCATCGAGTTGCCCCACGGTATACACACTGCGTGGTGGCAAAAGGTTCAGAGGTTCTGTGATATTGGGAAACAGGTGTTGGACTTGCCCATCTGTCGAGTAGTAATCAACGTAGACAAAGCTCTCAAACTTCGCGGGGGTTGTCACCTCGATGATGAGGTTTTCTCCTTGCACGTAGACCGGGGACTGCTTGCCTTCTTTGTTGACCAGCCGCACTTTTAATCCAAAGTCATGTGTTTCGGCATGCTTTTGGATAGGTTCCAGGATATCCAAGACCACGCAGAAAGGTGCTTCAACAATACGCATTAACGTATCATTAACATACGTAATCCCTCTGATATTCTGCACCACACTACGTAGCCTGGCACGATTTTCTTCACTTTCTATACGTCCCTGGAGCTTGACCACACATCTATCCACCTCCACCGAGATGTCGGCACACTGCTGCGCGGCGGGATCTTGTCTGAGCTGGGCCTCTATCGCCGATAGAGGCGGGCAGGGTGGAGTACTGGACAGGTGCAAGAATCTGTAGATAGCCCAGATGGCGACGCCGAGCCCCATAACTACCACACCTAGCTCGACTATCACTACTAGCTTCCGCACCTGCCAAACCCCTCACCAAGAGATATCTCTGTGCTCGCGGCCAGATACGTGTGGACCAGGTGTATCACTGCATGCGCCCAAGATTGACCACCTCCACGCGACGGTTCTGACTGCGCCCCTCGGGTGTGTCATTAGGCGCGATGGGCTTGGCAGGACCATAGCCAACCGCAAGTATGCGCTCAGGGGTGAGGTGGAAGTGTTGGACGAGGTAGGCCTTGATATTCTGGACCCGCTTTTCTGAGAGGGCTTGATTCTTGCGTGCCGAACCCTGGCTGTCGGTGTGGCCTTCAAGCTGAATGCGATAGTCGGTATATTGCGGCCAGCTTAAGAGCGTGCCCAGCTTGTCGATTTCTGCGTATGATGTGGGAG
>Ga0137409_10001074_pt1 | contig 29588 bp, 23 predicted proteins | sample CZODoug1_16funga_FD_122059 | JGI IMG/M metagenome (GOLD analysis project Ga0137409, IMG submission 122059) | Vadose zone soil fungal communities from Angelo Coast Range Reserve, California, USA - CZODoug1_16fungal (Hybrid Assembly) | ecosystem: Environmental > Terrestrial > Soil > Vadose zone...
TTCCCGTTAGCGAGCACCTCGGCGGTCGGCACAAACCACAATCCAGTGTCGCCGAAGAAGGTCGTCGTCGCCGGTCGCGTGGATTCGTCTGATGCTTGAGAACTGGTGGTCTGGGTCGTGCCGGTCGAAGGGGTTGGAGTCTGGGCCCCTGCGACTGCCGCGCACATGATGCAGGCAGCCATCAGGGTGATCGATCGAAACGCAGTCGTCATCAAAGCTGTACCTCCCGTGGTAACAGCCGCAGCTCTGCCATAATATGGCCGAGCTGTACTCGAAGTCAATCAACGACTTGCGAGGATGCTACTCGAGCTCGTCGGGAACGGCCGTGAGACGCTTGGGTCCGACAACCCAGGCAATCACGATGCTGAGGACGTAGAGGCCGACCATCGGCGCCGCGAAGATCGTCTGCGTCATCATGTCGCCGGTGGGCGTGATCACCGCGGCGGCGACGAAGATGATGAGGAACGCGTATTTGAAATTCTTCATCAGGAAGCGCGCCGTGATCATCTTCATCTTGGCGAGAAAGAACACGACCGTCGGCATCTGAAAGACGATGCCCATGCCAATCAGCATCTTCGAGTAGAGCCCGAAGACGTCGTCGAGCTTTGGCAGGAACGCGAGGTCCGTCGTGTTGAAGCTCGCGAAGAACTTCATCATGAACGGAAATGCGATGAAGTGGTTGAACGAGGCGCCCGCCACGAAGCCGACCGTTGTGAAGAACACGAACGGATAGGCCATTCGCTTCTCATTCGCGTACAGCCCTGGCGCAATGAACATCCAGAGCTGATACATGATGAACGGCGCCGCGACCACGACGCCCGCGATGAGGGCAACAGTGATGTACAGCGAGAAGGCTTCGCCCGGCTCCGTGTAGATCAACTTGACGCCCGGCGGCAGCGCCCTCCGCGTGGGCGCGAGAATGAAATCGAAGATCGGCTGGATGTACGCGAACGTGGCGAGCACGCCGAAGGCGATGGCCAGGCACGATCGCACGATCCGCTTCCGGAGCTCGTCGAGATGCTCCAGAAACGACATCTTCCCTTCGACCGGGGTGTCGTCGTCGTCGTCCGGAGGAAGGGGAAAGGCCCCCGATTGGGAGCCCGGGAAAGGCACCAGGGCCATTACGCGTCGCGCTTACGCGCTGTGATCGGCCTTCCGAACCGGAACATCCGCTTCGTTGACAGGAGCGGGTGGAACGGCCGTGCTGGCGGCGGCGGCCGCGTGCGTGGCCTTCGACGCCTCGAGCGTGGAACGCTGTTCCTCGAGCCGGATCTCCTCTTCCAGCGTGCTTTTCAGCTCGTTCGACGCTTTCTTGAACTCGGCGAGGCTTTTGCCGAGCGATCGGCCTAATTCCGGCAGCTTGCGGGGACCGAAGATAATCAGAGCGATCACGAAAATGATGATCAACTCCGGCATTCCAATGGAGCCAAACATGAGATTCCTACTTTCGTAAAACCGCGAGGGCTCGGCTCCCGTCATTATAAGGAACGCGTTTCGCCGCGGTCAAGGAAATCCGGGATGTCAAGTGCCCAGAAGTCATTGCCCGTAAGGAAGTTATCTGCTAGGATGCCATTCATGCGACGCTACCGTCCTTTGCCTGCCGTTGTCTTCGCCATCGTCGTGTCCGCCCTTGTCGGCGGGTTCTTCGGACGCAGCGCGCTCGCGACCGACGACAAGGTCCCCGAGCACTACCGCGCCTTCACGACAGCGCTCAATGCCATCGAGACCAACTACATCGACAAGGTCGAGTCCGATCGGCTCGTGTACGGCGCGGTGCGCGGCATGCTCGGCACCCTGGATCCGCATTCGAGCTTTTTCGATCCGCGCGAGTACGCGCAGATGCGCGAGCGCCAGGAAGGCCGCTACTACGGCATCGGCGTGTCGATCGTCTCCGCGGACGGCGACATCACCGCGATCAGCGTCTTCGAGGGCTCGCCCGCGTACAAGAAGGGCATCCGCCGCGGTGACATCCTCGCGAACGTCGCCGGCGAGGACGCGAAGGGCTGGACCACCGAGCAGGCGATGCGGAAGCTCCGCGGCCCGAAAGGCACCACCGTTTACGTCGGCGTAAAGCGGCGTGGCTACGGTGAAATGATCAAGTTCGAGCTCACGCGCGACGAGGTCTACATCCCCACCGTCCCCGCGTACTTCATGATCGACGCGACGACCGGCTACATCCGGATGCAGGATTTCGGCGAGAACACGGATCGCGACGTCAAGCACGCGCTGCACGATCTGTCGTCGAAGGGGATGAAGCGCCTGCTGTTCGACATCCGCACGAATCCCGGCGGTCCGCTCGATCAGGCGATCAAGGTGGCGAACGAGTTCCTGCCACGCGGCAGGATGATCGTGTACACGCGCGGCCGTGTGACGAACTCCGATCAGGATTACCGCGCCAGCGAAGACGGCGAATTCACGGACATGCCGATCGTCGCGCTCGCGAACCGTAACAGCGCCAGCGCGTCGGAGATCGTCACCGGCGCGCTCCAGGATCACGACCGCGCCTACATCGTCGGCGAGACGACGTTTGGAAAAGCGCTCGTGCAATCGGTGTATCGCATCAGCGGCGGCGCCGGCCTCGCGCTCACGACCGCGCACTACTACACGCCGAGCGGGCGGCTGATTCAGCGTCCCTGGGACGCGAGCTTCGACGAATATCTCAGCTACTCGCTGCGCGACCAGGATTCGAACAAGCCGCACAACCCGAGCGACCTGAAGCACACCGACGCCGGGCGTCCGGTGTACAGCGGCGGCGGCATCGAGCCCGACAAGCGCGTCCCGGGGCCGATCGAAGGGTTCAACCCCGGACGCCTGGGCCGGATGCTCTACGCGCGCGCGGCGTTCGCGAACTACGCGCAGAAATATGCGGCCGAAGGCGACACGCGGATCACGCAGGAGTCGACCGGCAGAAAAACCGTCAAACCGAATTTTGTCGTCGACGCCGCGATGGTGGCCGATTTCCGCGAGCAGCTGAAGGCCGACAAAGTGAAGATCGATGACGACGCCTTCACGAAGGACTTCGACTTCATCAAGGCGATGCTTCGCTTCGAGATCGACAACGCGGTGTTCGGCATCGCCGACGCGCGCCGCCACCTGATCGGCGCCGATCCGCAGGCGCAGGCCGCCTTGACGATGTTCGGCGAGGCGCAGAAGCTGACCGAGCTGAGCCGTTCGGGGAAGACGAAAGCTTTCTGAACGATTCGGGCAAGCGACCCCTATGAATTGGGCCTCAATTTGCGCTTGCCCCTATAACTAGGCCTTGTTAGACTGACGACCGTTTTGCCCCGGGGCCGCTTTTCTTCGGCGGGAAGGCGAAAGAGGGCTCATAAAACGGTCGTCTTACCGGTCGTCTCCCAGCCAACCTCACGCGCTTCGCATCGAATTGCGGATTTCGGAGGGCGGATTGCGGACGCAGGCGCTTGTCGGCGCTTTCGATATCCGTTGAATCCGCAATCCCCAATCCGCGATCCGCGGTGGGTGTCCTATGCGTCTTGAACGTCTCGAAATCAACGGCTTCAAATCGTTCTCCGACCGTTCGGAGCTCGCCTTCGACAAGGGGGTGACGGCGATTGTCGGCCCGAACGGGTGCGGCAAGAGCAATGTCGCCGACGCGATCACATGGGTGATGGGCGAGCAAAGCGCGAAGAGCCTCCGCGGCGACAAGATGGAAGACGTCATCTTCAGCGGCAGCGATGCGCGCAAGCCCACCGCCTCCGCCGAAGTGCGGCTGCGCTTCAGCGGTTTCCTGAAAACCGTCAGTGGACCCGCGTTCCCCGCCGAGAGCGCCGACGGCCACGATCACGTCGAGAGGAACAGTCACGTCAACGGAAACGGCAACGGCCACAACGGCAACTCACCGGGCCACGAACTGGCCGATGTGATCATTCAATCGGTCGCGCGCGAGGTCGAAGTGACCCGGCGCCTGTACCGATCGGGCGAGAGCGAGTACCTGATTGACGGCCGGATCTCCCGCCTTCGCGACGTCCACGACCTGCTGATGGATACCGGCCTCGGCGCCAAGCACTACGCGATCATCGAGCAGGGCAAGATCGGGATGATCCTCAGCTCGCGGCCGACCGATCGGCGGCAGCTGATCGAAGAAGCCGCGGGCGTGACGAAGTACAAGGCGCGGCGTCGGGCGGCGGAGCTGAAGCTGGAGGCCGCGCAGCAGAATCTGACCCGCATCGACGACATCGTCTTCGAGGTGGAGAAGCAGCGCGGCGCGCTCAAGCGGCAGGCGGGGAAGGCGCGGCGCTACCAGCGCCTGCGCGGCGAACTGCGCCGCTGGGAAAAGGTGCTGTTCGCGCGCAAGTACCGCCAGCTCGCCGAGACAATCGAGTCGGCGCGCGCGCGGGTGACCGACGCCCGCGAGCGCGAGTCGGCGGCGGGTGCTCGCGTCGGCGAGGTGGAAGCCGACCTGGGACGGCTCCGTATCGAGCTGGTCGAAGCCGAGTCGCGCTCGACCGAGTCGCGCGAAGCAGCGCATGCGCGCGAGCTCGCCATCAACCGGCAGGCACAGCAGATCGCGTTCGACCGCGAGCAGGTGCAGGCGCTCGAAGCGCGGACGGCGACCGTCGCGGCCGAGCTCGAAGGGCTCGAGGCACGCAGGGAGCCGGCGCGTGCGTCGCTGGCCGCGCGCCGCGAGGCGGCGGTGGTCGCCGACGTAGAGCGCGACCGCGCCGCGGCGACGCTCGCGTCCGAATCGGAGGCGTACGAGACGGCGCATCGCGAGATCGAGGGGCTGGAAGCCGACGTCGAAGCAGCGCGCAGCGAGGTGTTTTCGGCGCTCAACTCGGCCACGGCGCTGCGCCACGCGATCGAACATGCCGGCGCCGCGCGCGATCGCGTCGGCGAAACGCTGACGAAGCTCGATGTCGAAACGGGCGACGTGCGGATCGAGTCGGAGCGCGCCGCCGCGGATCGGGCGGCGGCGGCCGAGGGCCTTCGCCGCGCGCACGGGGCGATCGAGGTGACCAGGATCGCGCGATCCGCGCGCGAGTCGGAGCTGGCCAGCGCCCGCATCGAGCACGAATGGCGCGCGCGGTCGGTGCGCGCCCGCGAGCACGAGCTTGCAGGCCTCGAGGCCCGCCTGAAATCGCTCGAGGAGCTCGACGCCGCGCGCGCCGGGTACGGCGACGCGGCGCGAACCGTCCTCGTACAGGCGAACGGCAAGGTGAACCAGCAGGGCGCCGTCGCCGATTACCTGGAAGTCGAAGCGGGCTACGAACGGGCGGTCGAGGCGTGCCTCGGCGATCTTCTGCAGCACGTCGTCGTCGAGCGGCCGGAGCACGCGGCTGCCGGCTTCGCGCTGGTGCGTGAGGCCAGCGCCGGTCGTTGCGGCTTCCTCGTCACCTCGGCGGCCGAGGTCCTGGCGGTGGCGGGCGGCGGGACGTCCGCGTCTCATCCACTGCCCGACGGCGTCGTGAGGCTCTCATCGGTCGTGCGCGTCAACGGACCTCATGGGGGCGCAATCCGGCAGGCTGTGGGTGACGCGTGGATCGCGCCGTCGTACGACGCTGCCGCGTCGGCCAGCCGGCTCACGACGCTCGCAACCGCGACGCTCGAGGGCGACGTGTTCCACGGTCCGCATCTGGTGTCGGGCGGGGGGCGCGCCGAAGCGCGCGGCATCCTCCAGACGAAGCGCGAAATCAAGGAGCTACGCGACCGCATCGCGGCGGACCGCGACGCGCTGTTCCGGCTCGCGCAGGAAACCGCCGACCTGGAGGGCACGATCGCCCACGCGTCCAACGCCATTGCGGCGCTGAATGCGGAGCACCACAAGCAGGAGAAGGCTGTCGTCGGCCACGACGCTCAGCTGCAGCACGCGACCGACGAGCAGGCGCGGCTGGCGCAGAAGGCCGAACAACTCGCGCGCGAGAAGCACCAGGCGGAGGAGGAGCGCGACACGCTCGATCGCCGCCAGGAAGAAGCGCGCGCATCGATTGCCTGCCTCGACGCGGCGCAGCGCCAGGCCGACGAACGGCTGACGGTGGCGCAGCGGCGGCTGTTCGAGGCGCGCGAGGCGGCCGAGGAATTGAGCCGCCGCGCGGCGGACGCGGGCGCCGCGCACGCGGCGCTGGTCGAGCGCGCGAGCGCCCTCGGCGCGGAAGTGCAGCGGCTCGAAGAAGCGGCGGCAGAGCTCGAGCAGCGGTCAGCCGCGCTGGCGCTGGAGCTCGACGATGCGCAGCGCCGCGTCCAGGAGTTGCGCGCGGCGATCGCCGCAGGCGAGGTGCAGCTCGACGTGGACGTGCAGGAGCTGGACGCGCTGCGGCAGACGGTCATGGCCACCGGCGAAGCCGTCGTTGCCCTGCGCGCCCGCACCGACGCGCTCGACGCCACGATCAAAGACGCGCGCGGCGCCCTCGATGCCATCCGTACGATCGTCTCGGAGCTCGACATCGCCCGCGTGACGGCCGAAGCGGACCTGTCGCACCTGTCGCACACCTGTGAGGACGCCGTGAACGCGACGCTCGACGAGGTGATCGCCGAAATCGATCAGCTCGAGCGCGAGGGACACGCGACGCCGGATGCGAGCGCCATCGCGGCCGACGAGCCAGAGGACAGCGACGAGGCTGACGACGATCGTGGATCGCCGGGTGCGAATCGCGGATTGCGGGCGGGAGACAGCGACCTGACGATACCCGATGCGGCGGTCGTCGCCGCAGAACGGCGCGCCTTGAGCGCCGAAGAAGCGATCGCCGCGCTGCGGGCGAAAATCGAGCGCCTCGGCCCGGTGAACATGATGGCCATCGAGCAGTTCGACGAGCTCGAAGCCCGCCACACGTTCCTCACGACACAGCGCACCGATCTGGTGGACTCGATCGCGCAGACGAGCGAAGCCATCAAGCGCATCGACGAAACGACCCGTCAGCGCTTCACCGAGGCGTTCGCCGCCATCAACACCAACTTCCAGCAGACCTTCAGCACGCTGTTCGGCGGCGGTCGCGCCGGCCTGACGCTGCTCGACGAAAACGATCCGCTCGAGAGCGGCATCGAGATCATCGCGCAGCCGCCGGGCAAGCGGCTCCAGAGCATCCAGCTGCTGTCGGGCGGCGAAAAGGCGCTGACGGCCATCGCGTTGATGTTCGCCATGTTCAAATACAAGCCGAGCCCGTTCTGCCTGCTCGACGAAATCGACGCGCCGCTCGACGATGCGAACATCGCCCGGTTCGTCGAGATGCTCCGCGGCATGCAGGAGCACACGCAGTTCATCGTCATCACGCACAACCGCAAGACGATGGAAATCGCCGATCGGCTGTACGGGGTGACCATGGAAGAGCCGGGGGTTTCCAAGCTCATTTCCGTTCAGTTGAACTGAGGGTCCCATCCTCGCGTATGTATCGCTGAGGAGACGTGTCCATGGCCTGCGATCACAAAGGTGACGTATCCCTTGTCCACCCGTTGCGTTCGAAAAAGGGGTACGGCCCCTTTTCGCTGCTGCCGATCGTCCTCCTGCTGGCCGGTTGCGAGGTGTCACTCGGCAATCTCACCGCCCGGGCGACCGACGAGTGGACGCACACGTATCCGCTGACCGCCGGGGGTGAACTGCGGATCGTCAACACCAACGGCCTCGTGGACGTCGAGGGGGTCGACGGATCGACCGTCGACGTGCGGGCCGAGCGCATCGCCCGGGGCGCCACCGATGCCGCGGCGCGCGAGCTCCTGCCGCGCATCGTCATCAAAGAAGACAGCAGACCGGACAGGGTGTCGCTCGAGACCGAGCGGATCAGCGGCATCATGATCGGCGCCGCGTTCGAGGTCCGGTATCACGTGCGCGCGCCACGGAACGCGGTCATCAACGTTACCAACACGAACGGCCGGGTCACGCTCGCGTCTCTGGGCGGGAACGTGAAGGCCCACACGACCAACGGCGGCGTCAGCGGCAAGGCACTGACCGGCGGCGTCGATGCAGCGTCCACCAACGGCGGGGTGACAATCGATATGGCGTCGGTCGGCCCGGACCGGATCTCGGTGCGGACCACGAACGGCGGCGTCACCCTGGGCCTTCCCGACGATGCGAGGGCGAATCTGTCGGCGTCCTGCACCAACGGCGGCATCACCATCGCCTCGTTCGACAATCTCGACGTCACCGAGAAGTCGCGCCGCCACCTGGAAGCGAGGTTGAACGGCGGCGGCACGCCGATCGTCGCCGAAACGACGAACGGCGGCGTGCGGATCCGCGCGCGCGACCGGGCGATCACCCGTACGGAGAGCGATGACCGCAGAGACCGCTGAGACCGCAGACGAGGGTGCTCCTGCGCGATCGGCGCGTCGCGCGCGGATCGCCATGACCGCGTGAACGAGGACAAGGCCACCCGCTATCATCGGCTGAAACGGCAGGCGAGCGTCATCTCGCTCATGTGGAGTGTGCTGCTGCTCGCCGGATTGATCCTCACCGGCTGGACCGGTGCCCTGCGGGACGCGGCCGGCGCACACGTGTTCGGCTACGTTGTTCTCCTGTCCCTGCTCAACGAGATCGTCGCTCTCCCGCTTGCGCTGTATGCCGGCTTCCTGCTCGAACGCCGGTACGACCTGTCGAACGAGACCTTCGGCGGCTGGATCGCCGATCAGGCGAAATCATTCGCGATTGGACTGGCGCTCGGCGGCGGCTCCGCGGAACTGGTCTACTGGTTGATGCGGCGGTCCCCGGATCGCTGGTGGTTGACGGCCGGCCTCCTGTTTACGCTGTTGATCGTCGGACTGACGAACGTTGCGCCCGTGCTCCTGCTGCCGTTGTTTTACACCGTGAAGCCGCTCGATCGCGATTCACTGCGGACGCGCCTGCTCGCGCTCGCCGATCGCGCCGGCGCGCGCGTCCTCGGCGCCTACGAGTGGGGGCTCGGCGACAAGACGAAGAAAGCCAACGCGGCGCTCGCCGGGCTCGGCGGCACGCGGCGGATCCTGGTGTCCGACACGATGCTCGCCGAGTACTCCGACGATGAAATCGAGGTAGTGCTGGCGCACGAGATCGCGCATCACGTGCACGGAGACATCTGGAAGGGCATCCTGTTCCAGAGCGCGCTGATGCTGGCCGGGTTCTACCTGGCATCGCTGGTGCTGCGGGCGATGACCGATCGTGCGGGACTGCGGGGCGTGGACGATGTGGCCGGGCTGCCGCTGTTGCTGCTGGCGGCCGGGGCGGTCTCCTTGATCATGGTGCCGGCCGCGCACGCGATGTCGCGCGCCTTCGAGCGCAGCGCCGACCGGTTTGCGCTCGACCTCACGCGGAACCCGGGGGCGTTCATTACGGCGATGCGCCGTCTGGGGGCGCAGAACCTTGCCGAGGAGCACCCCTCACGCCTGGTGCAGTGGCTGTTCTACAGCCATCCGCCGGTCCGCGATCGCATCGCGGCGGCGCAGGCCTTCAAGGCCTGACTTATTCGCTCGGCTGAAGCCCCGCCCACGTTTCGCCTGCGGTCTCTACTTGCGCCACGAGCGCCTGCGCGCGCTGCTGCCGTTCAGAGCCCCAGCGGCCTGACGGCCATCTCATCAGGCGGCGATGTCGGAAGCCGCCATCACCGCGGCGGCGACGACCGGCGCGACCTCGACGGTCGGCCCGGTGGAGATGGCCTCCGGCGTCGCAGACGGGCGGTGCAGCTCGGCGAAATGGTGCGCCACGTGTCGCTGCTCGAACACGATGAGCGCCGCGTACAACAATGTGTTCACTGCGAGATGCTGCTCGCGTCGGCTCAGCCACGCCGCCGCATTGTAGATCCCGCAGAGCGCGGCGATCCCGAGCGCCATCCCGTGCACCCCTAGCTTCAGAGGTTCGCAATTCCCGCACCTGAGGACTTTCAGGTCCATCGTCATATGGACGAGCGCTGCAAGTGACAGGCCAGTTCACTGCGCTTTTGTTGGCTAGCGAATTCGATAGAGATCGTGCGTCGCGTCGCCGGCGATGCGCGAGGCTGCCAGAAGTTGGAGGTAGGACACCAGAGCCCTCGAGGCGGTCGCGCGATTGACCACCAGATACCGGCACGGTGATGCCGTCACATTGACGTCGGGCGACGCGGGCAGTGCGGCGCCACCGGACAGCGCCAGCAACGTGCCGGCGATTGGCGTTCGCTGGTAGCGATCCGCGGCATCGGCCGGCATGCGGCCGATATAGCCGCCGACCAGCGGATGCTCGTGCTGGGTCGCGTAGAACAACACGCGCCGGTCCTGCGATCCCACGCCGACGCTCAGACCATCGCCAATCCCCAGCGGCACCTCGCACACCGCCCCCGGCTCAGCGGCGGCAAGCGCCTGGTAGACCGCTGGCCGATCCAACGGCGTGAGCCGGATCGGGGCGTCCCAGTATTCGAAGGCGACCAGGGCCACCAGCAGCCACTGGATTGCCGGCGATCGCAGTCGTCCGGTGGCTGCGCTGATCTGGATCGCGAGTAGCACGGCAAATGCCATGAACACCCCGACGATCGCGCGCCCCGGCATGCGCGCGTTCGCCACGAACGGCACGAACCGCAGGAGGATCGCGGGCAGCTTGAGCCCGGTGTCGAATCCGCCGACCGTGAGAAAGGGCCCGAGCGACCAGAGCGCGAACGCGGACGCGACGATCCGCCATCGGCGGAGGTCGTCTGCGGCGGCGCCCGCGCGACGCGTGGCGATCAGCAGCAGCACCGGCACGATGCCGAGCCAGCCGATCACCTCGACGAAGTCTTGCCCGATCGCGGAATACGCGCGAGCCGGCGCAGCGTGAAACAACGGGTGCAGGGGGTGCCCGAAGAGCGGCGCCAGCAGATCGACGCCGTGCGGGATGCTGCGCCATCCGTACCAGGGCGTCACGTATTCACCCCGCACGACAAGGCGCGCGGCCTGCCAGAGGAGCGGCGCGGAGACGGCGGCAAAGACGACGCCGACCCGCCACACTGCCGCCCACGCGCGAGGCCAGGCGGAGGGACGTGTCCGCTCGGACGTGAGCTGCGGACGCCAGGTGAGGGCCATCCAGCCGATCGCGAAGATCCACATCGCCGTCAACGCGTTCTGGGGCCTGCGCACCGACAGCTCGCCGAATCCGGCCGAAAACGATCGGCCTCCCGTCGCCACGATCGCGGCGGCACCGGCCGCGAACCCGATCGCACCCGCCGCGCACAGCCATCGCAACCGCCGCGTGAGCGGCGTCAGCGGCCGCGGCGAGGGCGAGATGGCGAGCCAGTCGACCCAGGCCAGGGCGTAGACGATCGTGAAGAAGCCCAGGTAGACGACGTAGTAGTAGGCGATGTAGGCAGTGGCGCCAAGGGCCAGCCCCGCCGCGATGGCCGCCGCGCCCGAGCCGCGGTGCAGCGCCTGCCGAAGGGCGAGCGCGTAGAGCGGCAGTGTCCACGCCGCCATGAGATCGAAGTGGCCGAGCAGATGGACGGCGAGGTATGGCGACAGGCCGAACAGCACCGCTGCCAGCACCGCCGCGCGACGACGCCCGCGACGGACACCGCAGAGCTCGCGGCACCCGCCGCGCAATGCGCTCTCTGCGCATTCTGCGGGCGCTGCGTCCGCTGTGGACAGAAGGGTCCACACCAGCGCGTACATGCTGGCCATGTTTCCGAACACGTACGCCAACAGCAACAAATTCTGCGCCGTAACCGCCGATGCGGGTCTGAGGATCGTCGCCGCGACGAGCGCGGGCAGCGCCGTGTGCGGGTGATCCGCGATCGTCGTGCCGAACGGGTAGAACAGGTACGTCGTGTGGAAATATTCAAGCCCCGGCGTCGCGAGCACGTGGCGCATCCACCACAGATTCCACACGAAGCTGTAATTGTCGCCGGGACCGCCGGGCAGCGAGTCCCGGAGGTGGAGCACCAGCGGCCACGTCCATGCGACCGCGAGTGCCGCAAAGAGCCACACTGCTGGAAGGTGGTCGCGGGTCCGCCACGCCGCAGCTCCCGCCTTCGCGCCTCCGACCGGACGGCGCGGAAGGCTTCGGGTCGCCGTGTCTACCGCCGTGGCCGGACGACGAGCTCGCCGCGCATCTGGCGGCAGCCGTCCTCGATTTGCAGGTTGCAGTAGTAAGGGTACGTTCCGGCCCGATCGGCGCGGAACTCGAACGTGACCGGCTGGCCGGGGTTGACGCGCTTCGCGATCCGATACGCGTCGATCGTCAGGCTGTGCGCGATGTCGCTGGTGCGCAGCTCGATCTTGACGAGATCGTTCTGGTTCACTTCGATGCGCGGTGGATCAAAGGCAAAGCGGTGCGCGGTCACCGCGAACGGCTTCTCGGTCGGGCCCTGGTCCTGGGTCGCACTGGCGGCGACGAGCGCGAAGATCAGGAATCCGACGCGCGGCATCCCGCTGATTGTACGACGGACAAGGGCTCAGACCTCGACGGCATCGCTCGCGGAGCGCGTGGCCGCCAGCCTCCAGCCCAGCCTCTATTCCTTCTTCGCGGTCGTGGCTTCTTCCTGGAGCAGCGCCTTGCGGCTCAAACGGATCTTGCCGGTCGGATCGATGTTGATCACCTTCACGAGGAGCTGTTCGCCTTCCTTCAGCTCGTCGCGCACGTCCTTGACCCGATGGTTCGCGATCTCGGAGACGTGGAGGAGGCCGTCGGTGCCCGGCATGATCTCGACGAACGCGCCGAAGTCGGTGATGCGCTGCACCTTTCCCATGTAGGTCTTGTTCAGCTCCGGCGTGGCGGTCAGCTCCTGGATGATCGAAATCGCCTTCTGCGCCGACGCGCCGTCGGCCGACGCCACGTTCACGCGCCCATCGTCTTCGACGTCGATCTTGACGCCGGTGCGCTCGATGATGCTGCGGATCATCTTGCCGCCCGGCCCGATGACGTCGCGAATCTTGTCCACCGGAATTCGTATCGTGACGATGCGCGGCGCGAAGAGCGAGATGTTCTGGCGGGGCGCGCCGATCGCTTCCTTCATCTTGTCGAGGATGTGCAGCCGGCCACGGCGCGCCTGCTCGAGCGCCTTGCGCATCACCTCCGTGGTGATGCCGCCGACCTTGATGTCCATCTGCAGTGCGGTGATGCCGGCGCCGGTGCCGGCGACCTTGAAGTCCATGTCGCCGTAGTGATCCTCGGCGCCCGCGATGTCGGAGAGCACGGCGTACTTGCCGCTCTTCTCGTCCATGACGAGCCCCATCGCGATGCCGGCGACGGCGTTCTTGATCGGCACACCGGCGTCCATCATGGCCAGCGAGCCGCCGCAGACCGAGGCCATCGACGAGGAGCCGTTCGACTCGAGGATGTCCGACACGATCCGCACGGTGTACGGGAACTGATCTTCAGCCGGCATCATCGGCACCAGCGACCGCTCGGCGAGCGCGCCGTGGCCCACTTCGCGGCGTCCCGGGCCTCGCATGAAGCCGACTTCGCCGACCGAGAAGGGCGGGAAGTTGTAGTGGAGCATGAAGCTCTTCCACGTCTCGCCCTCGAAGCTCTCGATTTTCTGCGCATCGTCGGCGGTGCCGAGCGTGCAGGTGACCAGGGCCTGCGTCTCGCCGCGCGTGAACACGGCGGAGCCGTGCGTGCGCGGCAGCACACCCGTCTCGATCCAGATCGGGCGCACCTCGTCGAACTTGCGCCCGTCGAGGCGGACGCCGTGCGTCAGCACCTCTTCACGGAGCACCTTCTCCTTCAGCTCCTTGAAGATCTGCTTCGCCTCGAGCTTCCGTTCGACTTCGCCTTCCGGCAGAGACGCCACGAGATCTTTCAGCGCTTCGTCCACGCGGTCGTAGTTTTCGAGCTTGCCGCGGATCCGCATGGCTTCGGTCAGCGGCACGAGGACCTTCTCTTCCACCTCGCGGTAGAAGTCGTGTCCGATTTCCTTCTTCGCCACCTGCAGTTTTTTCTTGCCTGCTTCCTTCGCCAGGTCGTCAATCGTGGCGACGATCTGCTTGATCGCCGCGTGCGCGGTATCGAGCGCTTCGACGGCCTGCGCTTCGGTCACTTCCTTCGCACCCGCCTCGACCATCACCACGCCGTCCTTGCTGCCGGCGACGACGAGATCGAGCTTGCTCTCCTTGCGCTGCTGGAAGGTCGGGTTGACGATGAAGGCGCCGTCCACGAGCCCGATGCGCACGGCCGCGATCGTCTTCTCGAACGGGATTTCCGAGAGCGAGAGCGCGACCGACGCGCCGGTGATCGCGAGCACGTCCGTGTCGTTCTCCTGATCGGCTGACAGCACGAGCGCGATGATCTGTGTCTCGTAGCGCCAACCCGACGGGAAGAGCGGCCGGATGGGCCGGTCGATGCAGCGGCTCGTCAGGACTTCCTTCTCGGCGGGCTTGCCCTCGCGCTTGAAGAAGCCGCCGGGGATTCGCCCCGACGCGTAGGTGTACTCGCGGTAGTCCACCGTCAGCGGCAGGAAGTCGATGCCTTCGCGCGCGCTCGCCGCGCGGCATGCCGTAACGAGAACGACCGAGTCGCCGAAGCGGACGACGACCGATCCGCCCGCCTGCTTGGCGAGCTTGCCGGTTTCAAAGCGAAGAGTGTTCTGGCCGACGGTGAGTTCACGCGTATGCATATCGAAATTTCACACTGAAAAGTGAAAGTAACAGCCGCGCGGACGCGTTACTTTCGGATGTTCAGCTTCCTGATGAGATCGGAGTAGCGCTGCGCGTCCTTGCCTTTGAGGTAATCGAGCAGCCGCCGGCGCTTGCCGACCAGCATCAGCAGGCCGCGGCGGGAGTGATGATCCTTCGCGTGCGTCTTGAAGTGCTCGGTCAGGTAGTTGATGCGCTCGCTGAGGATCGCGACTTGAACTTCAGGCGATCCGGTGTCGGCTTCGTGGGTCTTGTAGCTGCCAATGAGCTCGGTCTTACGGTCTTTGCTTAACGCCACCTGGGGTCCTCCACGAACGCCCCAGAACCGCCAGGATCCGGACGCGCCGTATGCCGTGAAATTTTTCAGTCGAGCAAGATCAACATGTTAGATCAGAACAACTGACGGATGCAAAACCCCATGAATCGATGACGGACGGGCGATACCGACCAGTTGTCCGGTTGGATCGAGCAGGCGGTACGGCCGGGAATCGGGATTTGGGATTTGGGATTCGCCGGCACCGACCAATCCCGAATCCCGAATCCCGAATCCCGACTGGATGTCCGCCGGCCCCAGCTGGCAGCCGTTGATGGCCCGCCGGACGCCAGCCGGCGTCAGGGTGACCGGCGCGAATCGCGGCAGGATGTCGGCGAGCGGGACCATGGCTGCCGCGGCGCGCTCGGGGTCGCGCTCGGCCGTCTCCAGATCGATCGCGCGCTCGAGCGTGAAATCGCCCGTCCGCGTGCGCCGAAGGCGGGCCAGATGCGCGCCAACACCGAGCCGCTCGCCGAGGTCGTGCGCCAGCGACCGGACATAAAAGCCGGCGGAGCACTCCACACTGATCGTCACCCTGTCGTCATCGAGGCTCACGATCTCGATCGCATATGCGGTGACGGTCACTGGTGCAGGTAGGGCAGGGGGGGCGGGACGGGCGGGAGTGGCAGGAGTTGCGTCAGAAGCGGCATCGTGCGAGGGTGCGAAGTGCGAGGGTGCGAGGTGCGAGGGCGCGAGGTGCGACGGCGCGACGCGTGCACGAGCGCGTGCGCGCGCGAGCTTGTGGCTGCGTGTGCCGTCGATCTTCTTCGCCGAAAACGCCGGCGGCTGCTGCAGGAAGGTGCCGCGAAAACCATGGAGCGCGGCCTCGATCGCATCGCGCGATGGCGGAGCCCCCGGCGTCACCGGTCCCGTCGTCCGACCCTGCGCATCCGCGGTGTCGGTGGAGAACCCGAAGCGGACGACCGCCACGTACGATTTGTCGCTGTCACTCAGGAACTGTGCGAGCCGGGTGGCGCGGCCGAGGACGAGCGCGAGGACGCCGGTCGCCGCCGGATCCAGCGTGCCGGTGTGGCCGATCCTCGGCTCGCGGAGCGCGCGCCGCACGCGCGCCACGACGTCATGCGACGTCGGGCCGGCCGGTTTGTCAATGATCAGCAGGCCGTCCATCGATCGCTTGCTCGAGTTTCTCGAGGAACAGCTTCCGCAGCTCGTCGATCGGCCCGGAGACGGTGCAGCCGGCCGCGTTCTTGTGCCCGCCGCCGCCGAATTGCTTCGCGACGGCGCCGATGTCGATCTCGCTCTTCGACCGCATGCTGACGCGGTACTGGTCGCCCTGGTCCTGCTTGAAGAACACGACCGCCTGAATCTCCTTCACCGTCAGCGGCAGGTTGATCAGCCCCTCGGTGTCCTCGTAGGTGCCGCCCGCCTCGCGCGCCATCTCGTGATCGAGGTAGACGATCGCGATCCGCCCGGTCTGATCAATCTGCATGGCGCTGAGCACGGCGCCAAACAGCTTCAGCCGGCCCATGTTGTTGCTGTCGTACACGTTGCGCGCGACGAGCACCGGGTCGACGCCCGCCTCGAGCGTCGCGCGGCAGATGTCGAAGGTGCGCGGCGTCAAGCTGGAGTAGTGAAACGATCCGGTGTCGGTCAGGATCGCGAGGTAGATGTGCGTCGCGATCTCCACGGAAAGCGGAACGCCGAGCGCGGGCACCAGGTCGAAGATCATCTCGCCGCACGCGGCGGCGCTCGGGTCGAACCAGTTGATCCCGCCGTATCCGGTGTTGCCGGGGTGATGGTCGATGTTGATGACGAAAAATCGATCGAGCCCCTGTACTCCGGTCCGGGCGAGATCCCCGCACTCCATGATGATGGCGGCTTCGAAATCGCCGTCGGCGCGCGGGGCGATCCGGATCTCGGATACGCCGGGGAACGCCATGAGCGGCGGTGGCGCCGCGTCGGCATTGATCACGGTGACGTCCTTGCCCAGCGCCTTGAGCGCGTACGCCATCGCGAGCTGGGAGCCGATGGAGTCGCCGTCGGGACGCGCATGCGACGAGAGCACGAACCGCCGCCGCGATCGGATCGCGTCGGCGATCGCGGCAATCTCAGGTCTGGTCGTCATCGGTGTCGGTGTCCGTGGTGCCGGCGTCGGCGGGACGTTGCGCGGCGCGGATTTCGTTGAGGATCTGCTCGATCCGGTCCTGGCCCGCGATCGATTCGTCGTAGAGGAACTCGAGCTCGGGCACGCGCTTCAGCCGCAGGCGCGACCCGATCTGCCGGCGCAGGAACGGCGCGGCCCGATCCAGCGCGCGCGCGGCGCTCCGGCGGGCCTTGTCGTCGCCGAGCGCGGTGTAATAGACGCGCGCCTGCTGCAGGTCGGGTGTCACCTGGACGCGCGTGATCGTGACGAAACCGATGCCGGGATCGTGCACGTCGCGCGCCAGGAGCGAGGCGATCTCACTGCGGATCTGATCGCCGACGCGGTCCGGACGGGAGCCTTGTGACATCGGTAATTTGGAATTAGGAATTAGGAATTTGGAATGGGTACAAATTCTGAATTCCAAATTCTGAATTCCAAATTGCGTGCATCGGCGATCTTATGCGGTAATCGCGACCCGTTCCATGGCGAAGACCTCGATGACGTCGCCGACCTTGAGGTCGTTGAACTTCTCGAAGCCGATGCCGCACTCGAAGCCCGTCTTCACCTCGCTGACGTCGTCCTTGAAGCGGCGGAGCGATCCGATCTTGCCTTCGTAGACGACGACGTTGTCGCGGAGGAGGCGCGCCTGCGTGTCGCCGGCACGCGTGATGCGCCCTTCGGTCACCATGCAGCCCGCAATCGTGCCGAACTTCGGCACCTTGAACGTCTCGCGCACGTGGGCCACGCCGATGCGGACTTCCTTGAACGTCGGCTCCAGGAGCCCCGTCATCGCCTTCTTCATCTCGTCGGTGACGTTGTAGATCACCGAATGCTGGCGGATGTCCACGCGCTCGCGCGCGGCGATGTCCTCCGCGTTGCGGTCCGGCCGCACGTTGAACGCGATGATGATCGCGTTGGAGGCCGATGCCAGCAGGACGTCGGACTCGTTCACGGCGCCGACGCCCGCGTGGATGATCCGAATCTTCACCTTCTCGTCGGTCAGCTTCGCCAGCGTGTCGGCCAGCACCTCGGCCGACCCCTGCACGTCGGCCTTGATGATGATCGGCAGCTCCTTCATGCCGCCTTCGGCGATCTGCGCCTGCAACGACTCCAACGTGAGCCGCGATCCCTTCGCGCCGAGCGCGCGCGTCTTCGCCTGCTCCTCGCGGAACGTCGCGATGTGGCGCGCCTTGGCGGCGTCGGCCACCTGGAAGACGTCTCCCGGCTGCGGGAGCCCCGCGAGGCCGAGCACCTCGACCGGGGTGGACGGCCCGGCCGATTTCGTCGGCTTGCCGCGGTCGTCGATGAGCGCGCGCACGCGGCCGACAATCGGTCCCGCGATGAACGTGTCGCCGACGCTGAGCGTGCCGTCCTGCACGAGCACGGTGGCCACGGGGCCGCGGCCTTTGTCCAGCTTGGCCTCGAGCACGGTGCCCGACGCGCTGCGCTTCGGATTGGCCTTGAGCTCGCCGATATCGCTGACCAGCAGGACCATTTCGAGCAGCGCGTCGATGTTCAGCTTCTGCCGCGCCGACACCTCGACGGTGACGGTCTGGCCGCCCCATTCTTCCGGCATCAGGCCGAGATCGGTCAGCTCGCGCTTCACTTTCTCGGGGCTGGCGTTCGGCTTGTCGATCTTGTTGATCGCGACGACGATTGGCACGTTCGCCGCCTTCGCGTGATCGATCGCCTCCCGCGTCTGCGGCATCACCCCGTCGTCGGCCGCGACGACCAGGACGACGATGTCGGTGACTTTGGCGCCGCGGGCGCGCATGAGCGTGAACGCCTCGTGGCCCGGCGTGTCCAGGAACACGATGTTCCGGCCGTTGATCGTCACGTGATACGCGCCGATGTGCTGCGTGATGCCGCCGGCCTCGCGCTCGGCGACGCGCGTTTCGCGAATTGCGTCGAGCAGGCTCGTCTTGCCGTGGTCGACGTGGCCCATCACCGTGACGACCGGCGCGCGCGCGACGACGTCTTCGGCCTTCGATTCATTCGCATCCACTTGCAACAGTTCCTCCTCGAAGCTGCGCAACTGCACGTCCGCCCCGAACTCGCGAGCGATCATCGTCGCGGTCTCGGTGTCGAGCGCGGAGTTGATCGTCAGCATCAACCGCTTCATCAACAGCTTCGCCAGGACATCCTTGACGCGGATGTCGAGCTTGTCCGCGAGGTCCTTCACCGTCATGCCCTCGGCGAGCGTGATCGTCTTCGTGACCGGCGGCGGCGCCGCCGGCATCTGCGGCGGCGCGGGCCGCGCGTGTTCGCGGCGCTGCGCCGCGGCGGGCCGCCCCGATCCACCGGGCCGCTGCGGATAACTCGGCCGCTGCGGCATACCCGGCCGCTGCGGGTATTGCGGCTGGCCGGGCCGCGGCGGCATGCCGGGCTGTTGCGTGCGAACAGGCTGAGACGGCAGCGGACGCGGTCCGCCCATCGGGCCCTGGGGCCGGGAGCTCGGATATTGCGGGCGCGGCGCGCCCGGGATTCCCGGACGCGGCATGCCGGGGGCCGGCGCACGAGCGCCGGTGGAGGGAGCGCCAGCCTGCGCTGACGGTCCCGCAGCGGCGGCCTGGCGCGCGGCGGCCGACGCCGCCGGCTTCGGCGGCGCGATCTGACGCTGCACTGCACGCGGCGGCGGCGTGGTCGGCAGCGGCTGCGTCGGCGTCGTCGGGCGTTGCTGCTCGATGCGCAGCCGGAGCGTCGGCGGCACGACGCGACCAGGCATCGGCAACTTCTGTGCGTGCGGCGGCGGCCCGCCCGCAACGGGCGCCGCGGCGGAGGGCGCTTGAGGCGCGGCGGACGGCCGTGGCGGCGCAGGCTCGGCTCTCTCGCCCTTCGACGCGGTCGGAGCGACCTGAGCTTGACGCGCATCGACGTGTGCTTCAGCGGCTCCTGAGGCTTCGGCCGCGGCAAGCGTCTCGGCGCGCGGCGAGCTCGGGGCGACCCGAGCCGGCTGCGGCGCCTCGATTACATGGGCGGCGACGGCTGGCTCCGGTTCGGCCGGTTCGGGCTCGGCGACGGGCACGGCGGCGGGCTTCACCGTCTTCACGAGCCGCGGCGGCGGGAGCGCCGGCGCCACGGGCTTCGGAGGCTCGGCGGCTTTCTTCGCCGGCGTGCCTTTCTTGCCTTTGATGACCGGTGTCTCGGCGAACATATGGGCGGCCGGCAGCGAGATGTTGCGCTGCTTCGCCAGGCGCTCGACGAACTGGCGCGCGACGACTTCCTCGATGGTGCTCGAGGCGCTCTTCACCTCGATGCCGTGATCGCGCTTGAGGAGCGCCGTCACTTCCTGGCTCGTCGTGCCCAGGAGCTCCGCGATCTTGAAAATCCGGACGGTTGCCAAACTGAGCACCTCATGTCGTTACACGTGTCGCTGACGGACGTAGGACCTTACAGACCCGATCGGCGACGCTACAAGTGCCGGCCTGCGCGACCCACCTTACGCCTCATCAGCCGGCGCCTCGCCGCGCGCCGCAGCCAGTATCTTCTCCGCCGTCTTGCCGCCGATACCGGGGATTTCGGACAACTGCTCGACGGTCGCGGTGGCAAGCGCCTCGGGCGTCGCGAAGCCGCCCTCGACCAGCTTCCGAACGGTTTTCTCGCCGATGCCGCTGATGGCGTACGGAACGGGGACGTCGGACACGGGCGCCTCCCCGGCGGGCGCAGCTTCAGTCTCAACGGAGGTCTCGTCAGCTTCCGCTCTCGCGGGCGCGCCCTCGGTCCGGCCGGCTTCGGCGGACAGGTCGACCGACGAATCGGTGGCCGCATCGCCGGCCTCGCCGCTGGTCTCGGTCGCCGCCGCCTCGAGCTCGCCGAACTGCGCTTCGACCTCGCGTCGCTTTTCTTCCTCGCTCTTGATGTCGATGCGCCAGCCCGTGAGCTTCGCGGCCAGGCGCACGTTCTGGCCCTTCTTCCCGATGGCCAGCGACAGCTGCTTGTCCTCGACGATCACTTCCATCACGCGCTCGCGGTCGTCCACGATCGACACGCGCTGCACCTTCGCCGGGCTGAGCGCGTTGGTGACGAAGGCGATCGCGTCCTCCGACCACTCGACGATGTCGATCTTCTCGCCGCGGAGCTCGCGGATGATCGACTGTACGCGGGTGCCCTTCATGCCGACGCAGGCACCGACCGGGTCGACGTCGCGCTCGCGCGAGAACACCGCGACCTTCGCGCGGTCGCCGGCCTCGCGGACCGCGCCGCGGATCATGACCGTGCCGTCGTAGATCTCCGGCACTTCCTGCTCGAACAGCTTGATGAGCAACGCCGGGTCGGTGCGCGACAGGACGATCTGCGGGCCTTTCGCGCTGCGGTTGACGCCCTTGATGACCGTCCGCACACGGTCCGAGGGTGTGTAGCTCTCGGCGCGCGACTGTTCCTTGCGCGGCAGCACCGCTTCGATGCGGCCGATTTCGAGGATGATGTCGCCGTTCTCGAATCGCTTCACCGTCCCGTTCACCACTTCGCCGATCCGCTCGTTGTACTCGGCGAATACATGCTCGCGCTCGGCCTCGCGGACCTTCTGAAAGATCACCTGCTTGGCCGTCTGCGCGGCGATGCGCCCCAGCACCTCAGTCGGCTTCGGGAACTCCATCTCGTCGCCCAGCTCGATGCTGTTGGCGACGTCGTCTCCGTAGAGCGGCCGGTACATGTCGCGCGCTTCGTTGATGGAGATCTCGGTGGCCGGGGTCGTGACTTCCTCGACGACGGTCTTCAGCGCGAAGAGGTCCACCTGTCCGGTCTCGGTGTTGAACCGCGTCTTCAGGTTTTCGCCGGTCTTGTAGTACTTGCGTGACGCCGTCGCGACAGCCTCCTCGATGGCGCTGATCACGACGTCGGGCTCGATGCCTTTTTCCTTGGCGAGCGCTTCAATCGTCTGCTGCAACGGATTCGACATTTTAGAATTCCACTTCGAGATTCGCGCGCGTAATCACTTCAAGCGGTACGCGATGCGTCTTCCGATCGTCGGCTTCAATCAGCACGTCCGTGCCGTCGAGGCCGCCGAGCTTGCCTCTGAAAAAACCCTGCCCGTCCACCCGCTGTCGCATCACGATCTTCGCCATCCGCCCCGCGAAGCGGCGGTAGTCGTCCGCGCGGCGCAGCGGCCGGTCCAGTCCGGGCGACGACACCTCCAACGTGTACGCCGTCGGCACCACGTCCTCGACGTCGAGAATCGCGCTGAGCTCCCGGCTCATATGCGCGCAGTCTTCCACGCTGACGCTCTCCTCGGCGGTCGCGGCCGGGCCGGGGCGGTCGATCTGTACCCGCAGCACCATCCCGGGCGCTTCGCGGCGGAACTGCACGTCGAAAATCTCCAGGCCGCGACCCGCCGCCACGCGGCCGGCCAGAGCCCGCACCCGTTCGACGACCGTTTCGGCGGCCATTTGCGTTCGTCGCAGCCGGCTTCAGCCGGACGCACCCGTTTCCCGTCGCAGCGTCCGGCTTCAGCCGGACACAACACGCCCGTCTCCGTCCGCAGCATCCGGCGTCAGCCGGACGCAACACGCCCTTAAACTAAAAAAGTGGGCACACGCCCACTTCGGTCCTACCTAAGGCTCCGAATTTGTAATTATAGCACGTCGGTCGCGGCGACGCGGCGGGGATGTCAGGCTCGATGAAGCGGCCGGGCGACCAGGTCGTAGTCGCGGGCGCCCACAATCTCTACCTCGGCAAAATCGCCCGGTCGAAAGCTGGACGGGTCGCATTCGGTCAAATACACCGACGCGTCGATCTCCGGGGCCTGGGTCGACAGCCGGGCTTTCAGCACCAGGTCGTGATCGGCCGATGGCCCATCCACGACCACCCGGGCCCGCTCGCCGACGCGCGCCCGCTGCCGCTTCTGGATCAGCCGCTTCTGCAGCCCCATTACCCGCGACCGGCGCGCGCCCTTCACCCCGGCCGGCACATCGTCGTCGAGGTGATACGCCGATGTCCCTTCCTCATGGGAGTAGGTGAACACGCCGACGTGATCGAAGGCATGGTCGCCGATGAAGGCACGGAGCGCCTCGACGTCCGCGTCGGTCTCGCCCGGGAAGCCGACGATGAACGTGGTGCGGAGGGCGACGCCCGGTACGCGGTCGCGGATCCGCGCCAGCAGGCGGTCGTAGGTCTGCCGCGTGCCCGGCCGCTTCATGCGTTTCAGGACCGGATCCGATGCGTGCTGCAGCGGCAGGTCGATGTACTTGCAGACCTTGCCGCAGTCGGCCATGGCGGCGAGCGTGTCCTCGTCTATCGTCGTGGGATACAGATACAGGAGACGGATCCACTCGACGCCCTCCACCGCGTTCAACTGTCGCAGCAGACGCGCGAGCGCGCCGCGCTCGTGCCGGTCGATGCCGTAAAACGTGGTGTCCTGCGAGACGAGCAGCAGCTCTTTCACGCCACGTGCCGCCAGGGCGCGCGCCTCGCGGACCACTGATTCTTCGGGGCGGCTGCGATACGCGCCACGGAGCGTCGGGATGATGCAGAACGCGCACTTGTAGTCGCAGCCCTCTGCGATCTTTACGTACGCATAGTGCCTCGGTGTGGCGAAGACGCGCGGCGTACTCGCGTCATAGAGATAGGTGGGCCGCGCGCGATGGGATTCGGGATTAGCGATTAGGGATTCGCCCGAACGCAAGAACCGAAGCGGCGCGGCACCGCCTGCGATCGCGCCGACGATCTCGGCGACCTGACCCGTGCCCAGGACAGCGTCGATCTCGGGGATCTCGTGCTTCAGCTCGTCGCGATAGCGCTCCGCCATGCAGCCCGTGACGATGAGCCGCCGGCACGCCCCGTTCTTCTTGTGCTGCGCCATCTCGAGGATCGTGTCGATCGACTCCTGTTTTGCGGAGTCGATGAACGCGCACGTGTTCACGACGAGCACGTCCGCGCCCGCGGCATCCTGCGTGAGCTCGTGCCCCGCCTGCTGCGCGAGGCCGAGCATCACCTCGGAGTCGACCAGGTTTTTGGGGCAGCCCAACGAGACGAGCCCTATCTTCATGATTTTCAGCGGCCCCTACGGATACAACCTGTACAGCATACGCGGATACGGAATCGTCTCGCGCACGTGGTCGAGCTTGCAGATCCACGACACGACGCGCTCGATGCCCATGCCGAAGCCGCCATGTGGCACGGAGCCGTAGCGGCGCAAGTCGAGGTACCACTCGAATGCTTCCTGCGGCAGATTGTGTTCCTTGATCCGCTCGAGCAGGAGATCGAGATCGGCCAGACGCTCGCCGCCCCCGATGATTTCGCCGTAGCCTTCGGGCGCGAGCACGTCGACGCCGAGCGCCAGGTCGGCGCGCTCCGGATCCGGCTTCATGTAGAAGGCCTTCACGGCCGCGGGATACCGATGCACCATCAACGGGCGGTCGTAGGCTTCCGAGAGTGCCGTTTCATCCGGGCCGCCGAAATCGCCGCCCCACTCGATCGGCAGCCCCTTGGCCTGCAGCGTCTTCACGGCATCGTCGTACGAGAGGCGCGGAAACGGCTTCTGGACCGCTTCGAGCTTCGAGGTATCGCGCTCGATGATCGTCAGCTCGCGCCGCCGCTTGTCGAGCACACGCGCGACGACCGATACGACGAGATCCTCGGCGAGCGCCATCACGTCGTTCAGATCGGCGTACGCCATCTCCGGTTCGACCATCCAGAACTCGGTCAGGTGCCGGCGCGTCTTGGATTTCTCGGCGCGAAACGTCGGCCCGAAGCAGTACACGCGGCCGAGCGCCATGGCGTTGGCTTCGTTGTAGAGCTGACCGCTCTGCGTCAGATAGGCCGTCTGCTCCTCGAAGTACTGCGCGGGAAACAGCGTGGTCGTGCCCTCGCACGCGGCGGGCGTGAAGATGGGCGTGTCGGCAAGGATGAACCCGCGGGCGTTGAAGAAGTCGCGGACGGCGTTGATGATCTCGTGGCGGATCCGGAGAATCGCCTGCTGTCGCTCGCTGCGGATCCACAGGTGACGGCGGTCGAGCAGGTAGTCGACTCCGTGTTCCTTCGGCGTGATGGGGTAATCGTGCGACGCGCCGACGACCTCGAGCTGCTTCACGTCGATCTCGTAGCCGCTCGGCGCGCGCGCGTCGGCGCGCGCGGTCCCCGTCACGATGACCGACGTCTCCTGCGACAGGTGGTCGGCCGCCTTGAAGAGCTCGTCGCCGACGGCCGCCTTCGACATCACCGCCTGGATGAAACCGGTGCCGTCGCGCAGAATCAGGAAGTGGATCTTCCCGCTCGATCGGCGGTTCTGCAGCCACCCTTTGATGGTGACCTCTTCGCCTTCGTGCCTGCCGATATCCTCGATGTACACGTGCGCCATGAGCCCCTTAGCCATCAGCGATCAGCCATTTCAAGTCGCGAGCAGCCGCTCGATCTTTTCCCGGACGTGACGGGCGCGCGCGAGCGTGTCTTTCGTCGAGCCCTGCGGGACGACCTCGAAGATGAACGGGCCGTCGAAGCCGACCTTCTGCACCGCCGTGATCGCCGCCGGCCAGTCGATCGTGCCCTCGAAGGGCAAAAGATGATCGTCGGATCGCCCGTTATTGTCGTGCAGGTGCGTCGCGACGAAATGCTCCGACACGATTTCCACGGCGTCGACGACGTCGCCGTCGATATGCGCGTGGCCGAAGTCGAGGCAGATGCCGATGTCGAGACCTTCCAGCTCCGCCTCGACGAAGTGCACGAGGGATCCCGCGCGCGACAGCTCGTTCGGTATCACCTCGACGACGATGCGCACGCCGAGCGGCCGGGCGATGCGCTGCAGTTCCTCGATGCTGCGCCGCGCCGCCGCCCGCGTGTCGCTCGGCCCGACGTCCGCATCCCGCGGCTGCACGCGCGGGATACCGAGATGCATCACCAACACGGGCACAGGAATCCGACGCGCGATGTGCAGCGCGCGCTCGGTTTCGCCGACCGCGCGGGCGCGCGCCTCAGGGTCGACGCTCGCCAGCGACAGCGAGCCGCCCCAGCGCCCCCCGGTAAAGCTCTCCGCCGTCGGCGCGTGGATGCGCTTCAGCTCGATGCCGGCTTCGGCGAGCCATTGCTGCAGATCCGCGACCGCCGACGGGTTGTGGTAGTCGAAATGCGTGCGCGTGGCGTAGACCTCGAGCGTCTCGAACCCGAACGCTGCGACCTCGAGCAGGTGATCGCGGCACAGGCGCTGGTCGTGATAGAGGTGCGTCGACACCCCGAACTGTCGCTTGGCCACAGGCAGAATTCTCTATGTTACGCCAACTCTTCGATGTGCGCCGCCAGCAGGCTGCGCAGCCGCTCGAAGCGGGGATATTTCTCGAGGTTGCGGCGGGCATAGCGCAGGGTGCGTGGCATGTACTGGATGTAGACGGGGTTGTGGCGCGTGATCGTCTGATAACCGAACGTGCCGAGGGCTTTCAGGTTCCGCTGCAGCGCCATCAAGTCGAAGCGGCGGCGGAATTCCAGCGGATGGGAGTCGGCCTGATTCACGCCGACTCCCGGCCCTTTGCCGAGCGCGAGGGAGTCGGTCTGGTTGACAACTCCCGTTCCCTGTCTGAGCGCCAGGAAGTACGCGATCAGCTCGTCGAGCTCACGGTCGGTGATGTCGACGTACGAGTCGCGCAAGAGCGACACCAGATCGTAGGTGTCGGGCCCCATTCGCGCGTCCTGGAAATCGATGATGTAGAGGCTGCCCTCGCGGAGCATCAGGTTGCGGCTGTGATAGTCGCGATGACACAGGACCGGCGGCTCCGCCGCCAGCTCCGTCGCGATCACCGCCCATTCGTCCGCGAGCGCCGACCGCTCGGTGTCCGTCAGGACGACCCCGCGATAGCCGCAGACGAAATGTCGGATGAAGAACTCGAGCTCCCAGGTCAGCTTCTCGACGTCGAACGCAATCCGGTAGGGCGGGTATCGGTCCGATCGCAGCTCCGCGCCGCGCCGCTGGAGGATCTCGACGAGCGCCACCGCTTGTCGGTACAGCGCCGCGTGCTCGGCGGGCGTCGCGGCGCCCAGATGCGCCTGCAGCGTCACGTCGCCAAGGTCCTGCAGCGCGAGGATCCCGAGCTCGTCCGAGTGCCCGAGGATGCCCGGCACCGGCAAGGGGATCTGCTGCAGCAGCGCGCTCACGCTGGCAAACGGGAGCGTCGCGAAGTCGATCGCGCCCGCGTGCAGCGCCAGGACAATCGACGGCCCATCCGGCGCGATGATCCGAAAGTAGCGGCGGTCCGACGCGTCGCCGGTCAGCGGCACGGCGCGCGCGTTGCGGCCCGCGAGGCCGCTCTCGCGCAGGTAGCGTTGGATCCGCTCGCGAAGCTGCACGCCGTCGGCGGTCCGCTGCTCGGGCATCAGGGGCTCCCGTTCACACGCTCAAGGGGCCGGGGTCAAGGTTCAATGGCGAGACGAGCAGCTGGTCGTCGGCTCCGCGAATCAGGACCGCGCGCCGATAGGTCGCGCCGGCAGGCACGATGACCTCATCGGTGACGATGCATTCGTCGATCACCGCGTCCGGCCCCACTTCCACATCGTCCCACAGAATGGAGCGCATGACGCGCGCCGCCGGATCGATTCGCGCGCGGCGCCCAATGCTCGGGCTGGCGGCGCCCTCTTTTGCGAGAAAGGCATTCGATGTGCGCCAGTAATCCGCCGGCGTGCCGACGTCCCAGAACTCGGCGCCGGTGACCACGCCTCGAACGGCTTCAGGCCGCGACGCGATTAACGCGTCGTACACGCCACCGATCGAGCTGGCCGCTTCGCCCGGCTGGACTCCGTCGAACACCCGCCCGGCGGCGATCTGCACGCCGATGTAATGAAAGGAGCCGGCAGAGGATGGGCCGCGGCGCACGAACCCGGCCACCCGGCCGCCGGGATCCATGCGCACGCCGCCGTATCGCATGAACTCGCGATTGGGCACGAGCGCAAGCGTCACGAGCGCGCCCGACGCGTCGTGGGCATCGACGAGCTGCGAGAGGTTGACGTCGGTCAGCGTGTCGCCGTTGACGATCAGAAACGTGTCGGCGCCGATGATCGGCCGCGCCAGCCTCGGGCCGCCCGCGCTGCCGAGCACACGCGGGTGCTCCCACGAGTAGCGCACGCGCGCTCCCAGATCGCGGCCGTCCCCGACGACGGCGGTCAGCGTCTCCGGGCCGTGATGCAGGTTCAGCACGAGATCGTCGACCCCTTGAGACACCAGCCCGCAGATGATGCGGCGGATCAGCGGCTCTCCGGCCACCGGCATCGCCGGCTTGGCGCGAACGTCGGTGAGGGGCCGCAGGCGCGTGCCGAGCCCGGCCGTGAGCACGAGGGCGTGTCGCAGCGTCACAGCGCAATTGCGCGGCCGCCGCGCGTGAACACGAGGCGGACGAAGACGTACATGGTGAAGCACTCGAGCGCGAACGCGGGGAAGCCCAGATAGCCGGGTACCGGCATCTCGAAAACCTTCAGGTGCTCCATGATCGGCACGGAGTAGTGCCACTTGGCGCGCGACCAGTAATTCCAGAATTCCCACAGCACGCCGCAGAGGATGCCGCTGAGCGAGAGGTTGATCGCCCGGTCGGCGCGTCCGGCGCGCCAATCGCGCCACAGCGACTCGCCGCCCAGCCGCGCGTTGATCGGATCGAGGAGGAGGATGAATCCGAGCCACACCGGGGCGGCCAGATAGCGCGCGACAGCTGGCGACGTCAGAAACGGTGACGCCAACATGAGCGCGCCCGCTGCCACGGACAGCAGGGCAGGTAGGGCGGGCAGGGCAGACGCACGCGCCTCATCTGACCCACTTGACTCACCTGCCCTGCCTGATCCACCTGCGCCACGCGCCACGGCCACAAGTTCCGCGCCGATAAAAATCGCGGGCCAGATTGTCGCGAATGACCAGGCGTAGCCGAAATACCGCAACGCCGCGCTCTCGGGCAACCCTGTGTAGTACCAGTTGCGGATGATCAGATTGAAACCCTCGAACACGACCCAGAGGAGGATGGACGCCGCCGCGAGCGCGATGAACTCGCGCGGCGCTGAACGGATCCACGAATGCCCTCGCGCACGCCACACGATGGCGTCGGCGAAGATGATGAAGCCGCTCCAGGCGATCGGCGTATTCCACGACCAGAACGGCTCGGTGTGCGTGAGCGTGGCCGCCTGGGAGACGATCATGATCGCGAGGCCAAGACAACTTGCTTTGTGTTGGATCATCATGTGACGCGCACCCGGAACGAACACCCGAGCAGCGCCGGCGTGCCCACGCCCTTGCCGAGGATGAGCACCTTGTGCGTGCTGCCGAGCCCGCCCGGCACGATGAGCGTTTTGAATTGCGGATTGCGGAGGGCGGATTGCGGATCGGCGAGGACGGGCAGCAGGCCCATCAGAAAGTACGTCTGATCGAGAAAGGCGATCGTCGTCAGCCCTTCGGCTTCGGCGGCGTCGCGCACGCTCGTGAAATCGACGTGCGCCGTGATGTCGCGCTCGCCCGGCTGCTGCAGCCACGCCGGCCTGTCGGCGCCCGACTCCGGACCGGCGCTCCGATGACCGGCAAAGGTCGTCAGCGTTCCCTCCGCGTGCGTCGGCGAATAGAGCTCGCGCGCCTCATGACCGTAATCGATGAGGATGATGAAGCCGCGACGCAGCCGCCGCGCCACGCCGCGCACCCACTCAACCGCGCGCAGATTGATTTCGACGCGCCATCCCGGCTCGAGCGTGATACCCAGCCTGTCGAGATAATCCTGCAGCGCCGGTGTCGACGGAGGC